>Ga0316605_10000943_pt1 | contig 17807 bp, 13 predicted proteins | sample OWC_soil_day20_n_FD_207666 | JGI IMG/M metagenome (GOLD analysis project Ga0316605, IMG submission 207666) | Wetland soil microbial communities from Old Woman Creek delta, Ohio, United States - OWC_soil_day20_noCT | ecosystem: Environmental > Terrestrial > Soil > Wetlands | place: USA: Ohio...
TTTCAATTTATGATTTAAGCGGAAGTTTAGTGTTGAGTGAACAGATTACCGGCAAAAGCTATATTGATATTACTTCGTTGCCCGTAGGGATATATGTGGTAAAAGCAAATGGAATGGTAGGAAAATTGATAAAGAAATAACTTTATGAAACGAGCACGAAAAATAAATTTTGACACACAAGGAAATGTTTATGTGCGAGTTCTCTCGCCAAGTCGGGACAAGCTATCTGACAACTAAATACAAATTATAAACAGATGAAACTCCCATGAGTAAGTTTACTCATACAAGGGAATGATTAATAAATTCGATATTCCCTCAATCAGTCGGGAAGCCTCTCCTTCGGAGAGGTTGGAGAGGCTTTATTTGATTTATGTGAACAAAAAACGCCACTTTCATTTTAGGAAGCGGCGTTTTTGGTTTATATAGAATAGTTGTTTTACGCTTTTGGTTTGTCTTCACGTGGAGGACGTGGAAGCAATGCTTTACGTGAAAGCTTGAATTTTCCGGTTTTCTGATCGATATCCAGCAGTTTCACATCTATCATATCACCTTCTTTCAAACCGGCTTCTTCCATCGTTTCGATTCTTTTCCAATCCAATTCGGAGATATGAAGCAATCCTTCTTTTCCCGGCATAAATTCAACAAATGCACCATAAGGCATGATTGATTTAATTTTGGAAGGATAGGTTTCGCCTATTTCAGGGATGGCTACGATACCTTTGATTTTAGCAACGGCTGCATCAATAGCTGTTTTGTTATTTGCAGCAATTTCTATTCTTCCCTGGTCTCCGATTTCTTCAATGGAGATAACCGCACCGGTTTCAGCTTGCATATTCTGGATGATTTTTCCACCAGGGCCGATTACAGCGCCAATCAGTTCTTTCGGTATCATCATCACTACGATGCGAGGTGCATTTGGTTTGAAGTCGGGACGTGGTTCCGTAAGAGTTTCCTGAATTTTATCGAGTATATGCATACGACCGGCTTTAGCCTGATTCAATGCGTTTTCGAGAATTTCAAATGACAGTCCGTCCACTTTGATGTCCATCTGAGTAGCCGTGATACCATCGCGTGTTCCGGTAACTTTGAAGTCCATATCGCCCAGGTGATCTTCGTCGCCCAGGATATCGGAAAGAATTGCATAGTTTTGACCTTTATTTTCAGAAATCAGTCCCATGGCAATACCCGAAACCGGTTTTTTCATCTGAACACCGGCATCCATCAGCGCAAGCGTACCGGCACAAACAGTAGCCATAGAGGAAGAACCGTTAGATTCTAAAATATCGGACACAATACGGATAACATACGGATAACCGTCAGGAATCATTGATTTCAGAGCCCGGCAGGCAAGGTTTCCGTGACCAACTTCGCGACGGCCAACGCCACGTGATGGTCTTGCTTCGCCGGTGGAAAATGGCGGGAAATTATAGTGTAATAAGAACCGGTCTTTACCTTGTGTCAAAACTTCATCAATCAGTTTTTCATCCATTTTGGTACCGAGAGTCACGGTTGTAAGCGATTGAGTTTCACCTCGGGTGAAAACAGCAGAACCATGTGCTCCTGGCAGATAATCTACTTCCGACCAGATCGGGCGGATTTCAGTAGTTTTACGGCCATCCAGTCGTTTGCCCTCGTCGAGAATGGAACGGCGCATGGCTTCTTTCTCAACTGCATGATAGTAACGTCCAATCAACTCTTTTTTAGCTTCGGCCACTTCGGGGTCAATACCCGCGATGTATTCAGCGACAATTGCTTCAAAATTTTCAGAACGTGAATGTTTGTCGGTGTTGCACGATGTTGCTACAGCAAAAGCCTTATTGTAGGTTTTTTCCCAGATATCTTTTTTCAGATCTTCGTCATTTTCTTCATGGCAGTATGTTCTTTTCTCAGTTTTACCGACAGCTTCCATCAATTCAATCTGTGCCTGACATTGTACCTTGATAGCTTCGTGAGCCACTTTCATAGCATTGAGCAGATCATCTTCGCTCACTTCGCTCATTTCGCCTTCCACCATCATGATATTGTCAAGTGTAGCAGCAACTATGATATCGATATCGGCATTTTCCAACTGTTCAAAGGTCGGGTTAACCAGATATTCACCATTTATACGTCCGATACGAACTTCAGAGATAGGTCCGTGGAAAGGAACATCAGAAACGGCCAGAGCAGCAGAAGCGGCAAGGCCGGCTAATGCATCGGGCATATCTACACCATCGGCGGAAATTAGCATTACGTTTACGAAAACCTCAGCATGATAATCATCGGGGAAAAGGGGGCGTAATGCACGGTCTACAAGGCGTGAAACGAGGATTTCGTAATCACCTGCACGACCTTCACGACGGGTAAATCCACCGGGGAAACGTCCGGCTGCACCGTATTTCTCTTTGTATTCTACGGAAAGGGGCATAAAATCGGTACCGGGAACAGCATCTTTTGCTGCACAAACGGTAGCCAGAAGCATGGTGTTACCCATACGTACCACCACGGAACCATCTGCTTGTTTGGCCAGTTTACCGGTTTCAATGGTAATTTCTCTACCATCACCGAGTGTGATGGTCTTTGTAACTACATTCATAATAAATTACAGTTTATTGTTTTATATATTTAAATTTGAGTGCAAAGGTACAAATTATATTTTGATTTTCAGCTTCTTATAAGGGTTTGATAGTGTAAAATATTATAAAATGACATCTGTTACTTTCTGACTTACTGCCAATTGAAAAAAAAGAAAGCGGGTGATAATAGCCCGCTTTCAGAGTAAATTTTATATAAATATCTTACTATCTTGAACTTCTTGTTCGTGTGGTGGTATTGGTTTTATTTGTTTCTGAAGTTGTATTCTGGTCTTCTTCAGTCTTTGCTTCGGTATTGGTGCTGCGCATCCGGCGTTCCACTTTTACCGGCTGACCAATGGGTTTGCCATAGTAATTCGTATTGGCGGTTCTTTCCGACGTACGGGTTACTGTTCCTGACTGGCGAACCGGAGTGTTTGAATCTGTAGTGGTTGAGCGTGTTGTTATAGTTGTCCTGGAATTCGTGTCGACAGTCTGGTTTGTTGTTCTTTCTGTATTTGTATTACGGTTTGTTGTGCTGGTTGTATTCGTCGTATTTGCCGGACGGGTTGCCGTGTTTGTAGGTCGTGTGGTCTGAGTACTGGTGTTGCGTGGCTGTGTGTAATTTTCGTTACTTCTTCTGCCACCGGTTCCGGTGCTTCTGGAACGATTTACATCCTCAGAACGCTGATTGTTTATACGGTTGGTGGTGTTGACTTGCATCTGACGGTCTGCATCCGAATATTTGAATCTCCGGTTGTTGCGCAAATTGTTATCGTTCCATTCTCGTGCTCTGTAGCGTTGTTGTTCTGTCCAGTAAACAGCGCTTTTGACATTTTCATTGAAGCCCCGCACATAGGGAATATTGCTGTAATCGTAATAATCGCGGTAATAATATCTCGGATAATGTGAAACATAGTACTGGTGATGCATCCAGGGCTGATAAACGTTCACGTTGATGATGACAATGTAGCTGTTGAATAAGTCAAAATCACTGTAGAAGTCGGTTAACCTTGGAGTGAAGTACCATTGTCCGCGATTTAGAAAAATGAAGTCGCGTGTGGCAAGATCATAATAACATTCAATATCCGGGAAGTAATAATAGCGGGTTCCTGTATAATAATCCGGAGCCCATTGCGGATTTTCATAATAGGTTTGTTCGTCGGTTGTGCCATAATTGTAGGTGGTACATCCCGAAAATAAGGAAATAGAAAGAAAAATAGCTGCTGCAAAAAATGCAAATGATAATTTTTTTTTCATGGCTGTTATTTTTATTCGAATTTATAAGTTGAATTGCTTTGCTTTATAAAAAACAAATACTATACCGTAAATTGAATTTATAAAATTCATATTGTAAAATATGAATTCTTTGAAATACGGGATCGCAATTACAACTACAATAAGACTTGTTTTTCAATTAAGAAATGCCTGCGGATTTTCAGAAGGCATTTCTTACATATGATGATTTTGTATATTTAATATCAGAATGAAACATTTGTAATTTTGTCGGTCACTGTAAAAGTTTTTACCAGTGTACCTCCCGAGTATATTCCGTTTTGCGAAAATCCGTTGACGGTTGTTCCACCGGCGTATGTACCACCTTTGAATATCGAATAGTTTGTACCAGTTTTTAATTCAGGTGAAGAAAGCAGAAGGCCATATGCGCTTCGTGTCGGTTTGAAAGCCGCAATTGTATTCCCGGATGCATCCTGGATGGCTATTAGATTTGTACTGATGGTTGCAGAGGTTATTCTGACGGCGTTTTGAGCTGAACTGGCACTCGGAGCTTTTACTGAAATGGATGATTGGGGGCCTGAAGCAATCAGAAAACCACCGGTTATTGTAAATATACCGTTATATTTTATACCTTCCTTGCTTAAATCCGAAGGTCCCTGTATCACAACTGTGCCGCCCGACATCTTGATGTCACCGCTGCTGTCCAATCCTGTGCCACTAACAGAGTTAACATACAAAATACCGTTTGATATATTCAGGATGCTACCATCGATTTGTGATCCGCCAAGTCTGTAAGTGGCATTTACTCCCGCTTTATTCGAATTAATGGTGGTTGTTCCTCCCGAAATAGTGATGCCGGGGCTTTCTATCCCTTTCTTCGAAGCATTGACGGTTGTGCTTCCGCCAGAAATAAGTACGACTGAGTCGGAGCGGAGAGCCTGACTATTGGTTGACTGGGCTGTGATTGTCCCTCCCTCAATTATCAGTCTTTTAGTCGTATTAATGCCATCACCATCAGTCGATGACAGGTTAAGTGTGCCTCCTTTGATGTTGAGGTAGCCTTTGTCCGCTTTCAGTTCATTGTCCGACTTCAGTGCATGTCCGGTGGAACAGATGACGTTAATATTTCCATTGTTGACAACGAGTGAGTCTTTACCGCGAATACCATCATCCAGTGAACGTACAGTAAAATTACCATTGTCAATGTAGAGCATGTCGTCGCTCGAAATGGCATCGTTGAAATTGGCATTAACCACCAGATTGCCATCGCCGGTAAATCCAATATAATCTTTACTGAATATGGTTGCATTCGGATCGCCTGTGTGAGTATAGCTTGTTCCGTCAGAAAAAGTGTTTGTTGTTCCGCTTTTTAGAAAAACAATGGTTTTTTCAGCATCCTTGATGAAAAACGGAGAAGTTGTGTCGTTGCTAAGTGTTAACCCTGCAAAGCGGATTTTTACGATTTCATCTTTGGCATCGACAATAAGCCGGCCATTGCCTGAATTACCGCTGACTGTGTAGTAACCACCATCGGTAATCGTTGCAGTAGCTCCTGTAGTAACTACTTTAGAAGAAGTAGTACTGACGGTGCTGTTCTGAAACGTAATGGTCTGAATTTTCGTTTCGTCCCATTCGTAAAGTGGCTTTGTAGTCTCTTCTGCCGGTTTCAGTACATTTTCGGGATCGCAGGATGATAATATAAGCGCTGAAAAAGCAATGAGAAAGTAAATTGATTTAAATTTCATGGTTATATTAAATACAAGCTATTTGACACATTGTTTACCCATAGGGTTCGTTATTTAATTTCGTGCGAAAAACTCAGCCCCAGGTTGTATTTGCCGAAATAGTCAGCCTCATCGATACCTTTATCGGAATTAATAACTCCAAATATTTTGATTTTATTGTATTTGTTAATTTTATAATCCGTGTACAGTATATATCTTAGTTTATCCAGTTTATTGCCACCGGGGTCATTGAGCGAATAATAGGTTTCAACCGATATACCCGGCGTAAACCTGCATTTGGGTATATTGTAGTCTGCATCCAGTTTATTACGCCATACCCAGGCAGGGTCAATCTTATAGGTGTCATTGTATCCGTCCTCATCTATCCTTTTGCTGTTGTTTTTCTTGGTGAGTTGAATTCGTTCACGTAGTGAAAACGAAAAATTTCCCAGTTTTTGTTTCCCTGAGATATCCGCATTGAACCTGTTGCGAAACTGATAGTTCAGGTATTTCTGATCCAGTACATTCATGAGTTCGTAGCCAACGCCTACTCTTAGTGGTTTTGCTATTTTATATTCAGCATTCATCCCAAGACTCCAGCGACTTATCAATCTGACGTAGTGAATGGTGCGAAGCTCGGTTTCGGCTCCGAAATTCCAGTTACCTGCCTTTTTTTCAACTCCGGCGCTTGTCCACGTGCCATATTGATTTTGAGCATTCAGAATTCCGGACATGGTGATAAACAATCCGAAAATTAGAAAATTCTTCTTCGATGTCATTATTCGTAATAATAAATGGTAATCATTCCGAAATCACGCAAATAGGATATTTCCTCTACCGTGATACGGTGAATGTTTAATCCGGTGCGCTGTTTGAGTACCTCAATCAATTCGGACTGACGGTCGGTATGAAGTAATTCCACATCTTCGAAATAAATAACTTTTGTGGACTCGCGTTTCAGTAAAATTCGGGTGTCAAGTACAATGAGCACTACGAATAGTACGCAGAAAATAATAACAAGTTCGTACAGTTCGAGTTGAATACCGCTGAGCAATCCCATGGTGATGAATATGAACAGATATGTCATGTCTTTCACACTGATACCAGCGGTGCGGTACCGGAGCATGGAGAATACGGCAAATAATCCAAAGGCCGCACCCATTGATATTTTTATATGGTTAAGCAGGAAGGTGAGCAGGAAGATGGATACATTGAAAAGCACAAACGTGAATACCGTGTCCAGTCGTTTGTAATTAGGGTAATATATCAGACTGATAATCAAAGCCAGAAAAGCCAGGTCAATTAACAAACTAAAGAAGAAATTGAAATTCAGCTGTATTTTGTCTTTTGCTTTTTTTTCGGCTTTAGTGTCTATTGTAAACATGTCAACAACGTCTTTGGATTCATCGTTTGTCTGAACAGAAGCGGTTTGTTCAGCTTCGGTTGCAGCAGCGCTTATTCGTAGTTGCGACTTAGCACCTGAAGGCATCAGCAGTATCATGAAAAGGATAATACTTAATGATTTAAATGACATGATTTTTACAGATTTTGTCCACATAATGTAATTTAGTTTTAAAGTTATTTTTGCGTACAGTGCTAATGTAGTTTGCTATTCCGAAACAGTATTTGCTTAATGAAATCTGACGAATGTGTTTTGCATGCATGATTTTAATAAATGCCGAATGTCCGGATCTTTCCTGTTTCACTTCAGCAATAACGAGTTCGGGCCATTCGTGCCATTGGTCATCGCCCCTATTGTATTTCATGTCAAAATCAAGGGTAACCCTCTCGGATAAAGATTTATTTACCAGTGTGATTCTTTTACAGTTGATGCGGATGGCAGGTTTTAGAACGTCAACAGGCATACTGGTTTTCCGTTGAAGTAATTCCAGAGCGTTACCCGTTATTTCATTCGTTTTTTCGGGAATCTGTACACGCTTTTTAATGGTTCTGTCCTGATTAGATTTGAATTTTATTTCGAAAAAATGAAGGTCGGAATAGATATAAGTCCTCATCCTCAGTTTGTATCGGTTCGACCTCCCGTTGTGGTGTGCATTATACAGCTTGAAATCTTCGGTATCAAAATAAAGACTATCGTAGTTTTCAAAACGCCTTTCGTTGATGGTAAGTGTTCGATAGAATTCATTGGCAGTTGTCAGTATATCTGAAAACTCACTTTTATGGAAGATGTATTTAACATCCATCCGGTTCAGGAGTTTTACACTATCCATTTCAGCCAATGAAATAGGATCAAAATCGTTTAATATCTCAAGAAATTTTTCCATTCAACAGGATTAAATATAAGGTGTGTTTTTTTGAAAGTTATTCAAGTGTAATAGATTTGTAATATCTCAAAGACACGCAAAGTTAATCAATTAAATCATTCTGCAGGTTTGTTCTATCTGAAAAGTTCATTTTTACAGATTATACGAAAAATAGTCTTGGCAGGTTCGCCTTTGATAAACGCTGTTTTTTAAAGAGTTAATGTTGAGATTTTGACTGTCCCTGTTGTGAACGACTTTTTTAACGTTCCGCCGCCATAGGTTCCTCCGGTACAATATCCACCTGTTACAGTTCCACCGGTATATATGGAATATTTTGTGCTTGTTTTCATGTCGGGGGATGAAAGATGAAAGTTGTAGTAGGTCTGTGGCGTTTTAAAGGTTCCGATTACAATGCCGCTTGCATCCTTAATCTGTATAAAACCCGATGTTGTTGATACTGCTGATGAACTTTTCAGATTGACACCCACCTGCGAGGTACCTGAAACTATTTCGAACATCTGAGAATGCATACATCCGCCGAAAAGCAAACCACCGTTAATGGCAATGCTTCCGTTTGCATCAATATCTTCATTGGTGTTGTTCGAAGGGTCAAAATCTACGAGTATTCCACCAGTCATGAATATTGAACCATTGCTGTCAATGGCATCGCCGCTGCTTGCAATAGTAGTTAGAACTCCGCCTTTCATATACAAGTAACTGCCATCGTTGCTTTCGGTTCCCCCTGTCTGGGTGCTTGCAGTTGTGTTAATACCGTCATCTGAAGCTGTGATATACATATTGCCTCCGTTCATGTTAATTGTTTTGGCTTCAACACCTTCGGTGGAATTTGACATGGTGGTTGTTTCACCGTTAATGGTTATTGTAGTTTCAGAGTTAATGCCATCATCAGTCGAAGAAATCGTATTATTCCCGTTATTGATGATGATATCGCCATCTGCTTTGAATGTTTTCGGGTGACAGTAATCGGTGGATGAACCTCCACCAGGTCCGCCACCCGTACCGATAGTAGTTGATACTGTAAATTTGCTCCCCAAAGTTGTCAGATTTACAGTTGGCGATGAGTTTGAATTGCCTATGGTAATGGTTTCGTTGGAAATCAGGCCTTTACCTCCAGCGCCCGAACTGATGGTTGTGAGTGTTCCACCCTGTACGGAAATATTTCCATCTGCTGTTAATGCCGTTGAACTGTATGTGTCGGTAACATTCAAGGCATTTTTGTAAGTTGCTCCGGTGCCTGAAGTGGTAACATTCACCGTTCCGCTGGTAATTTCTATATTTTGATCAGACGAAATGCCTTTATTACCTGTTCCGGTACCTGTAATATTAATAGAGGAACCTGAAATTGTAATGGTTGAATCGCTTTTTATGGCGGAACAATAGGAAGGATCATAACCGACTCCTGATGCTGTTAATTCGGTTGTTCCTGAGTTATTAATCGTAATATTTCCACCGGATAAACTCATTCGCCTTGAAGATTTTAATCCTTTTGACTGATTTCCACTTACGGTGAAATTGATATTACCTCCGGTAACAGTAAGTGTACTGTCACATTTTAATCCTTTAGTGTCAACGCCGACAATTGTTGATGTAATCGACCCGCCTGAAACTTTGATTTTTCCTGTTTCACATTCCACCGCATCGCTCGTAGCAGTGATATTTACAGCTCCGCCTTCAAGATTAAAATGTCCCTTGGCATGAATTCCGTCCTTTGAGGTTGCTGTAACATTTATGTTTCCCTCTTCTATTTCAATGTAATCGTCGCAACAAATAGCATGTTTTGATTTGCTTGACACATTTAATGTTCCGGTTCCTTTAAATATAATTTGTCCTTCGGAAAATAACGCGGCTTTCTGGTCTTAGGTGCCAGATGCATACGATGAGCCGTCAGCGAGCGTGCTTGTTGTACCCGAAGCAAGCGTTAATGTGCATTTTTTGGTTGACTGTATATTGATGGTTGGTCCGTCATTATTCGTGATGGCTGCTCTGTTGAGTGTAAGTATATATTTATTATTACCGTATATTTTAAGAGACCCATCGGATGTTGCTCCCGATATCACATAGTTGATCTCTGTGTCAGCAAGCGTGAAATGTACAACAACATCTGCTTCGGCAACGGTGATGTTTATTCCTTTATGCTGATATGGATTGGAAATGGTTACAACGCTGTTGTTATAAGTAATGCTGACTTCAGGAGAATTTATACTTCCAAATGTGATACTGCCCAGGTCCGTAACAGCATAATGAATCACCGATTGAACGGATTTGTGTATGTCGAGCAAAGTTTGATCGGAAGAAAACTTAATACTGTCGATAGTTGATAGAACGATGCTTATTACTGACTGGTCGTTTTTGAAAATAAAAATATAATCGGTTATAAACAAGCTTATTACGCCTGAAATTAAAAGGATGGAAAGTGTTGATTTTTTCATTTTCTTGTAAATCTGACAGTTTGATCATTTGCTTTGAGTATGTAAAATCCTTTTGGGAGAATTGTCACATCTACATCCGGGTGGTCGGTTGGCAGCGTTTGGGTGATTAAAGTTTTTCCGTCAATGCTGAATATCCTGACTGTGAGATTTTCTGCATTCAGGCTTTTCAGATGCAATATATTGCTAACCGGATTGGGATAAAGAGTTAGACTGTTTGAAGAATTTTCAGTGCTGACATTTGTATTTATTGAGGAAAAGGTAATCTTCCTGATGCTATTTGTCGGAATATTTGTCGCTGACATCCCGTTATAAATCAAGAGATTGCTTTCGGAAAATGTAATTTCTTCAGATTCAAAGACCCTGAATTTGGAGCAGACGCACCATTCTTGAATACGTAAAGTGATGATTGACGGTATATGTTGCTGGTATTCAACAATAATAATCCTGTCATTATACACAGAAATTGAATACTGTTTCTTATTTGTTAGTGTAATGATAAAACTAAATAAGGAGCTGAAATGTGATTTGTATAAAAAAAGACAGCAAAAATAGTGATTGGTTTAAATGAGTAAGTGATAATTGTCAAATATAATTTATTACAATGTGTTAAATTCTAATTTTACAGACTATAGGAATTTCAATATATAGTCTGTAATAGTTCGGTTAGTCTCATAAATAGAAGCAATTTTTACCTAAGCTGATTATGAATTTTTATAAGAAGATGTGGTTTAAAATAATATTGTTGACTAGTATAACTTTCATCCGGTTGTTCCCAGTGTATTTTTCAATGTTTACAAAATTTTCTTTCAATTCTTTTGTTTACATTTGCACATCAGATAAAAAACAAATAACGAGATAAATATGAAAACACTGGAACCAACAATTGTTTGGAATTATTTTTATGAGATAACCCAGATACCGCGTCCCTCGAAAAAGGAGGATAAAGTCCGGGCTTACCTCGAAGACTTTGGTAAAAAAAATAATCTGCCAACTGTAACAGATAAAGCCGGAAATGTACTGATCACCAAACCTGCAACTCCGGATTATGAAGACGGGAAAACTGTAATTCTTCAGGCACACATGGATATGGTTTGCGAAAAAAACAGCGATGTGGAACATGATTTTGAAACGGATCCCATACAGATTATTGAAGACAATGGCTGGATAAAGGCAAAAGGAACTACGCTGGGAGCCGATAATGGCATCGGAATGGCATACATGCTTGCTGTTCTTGCCTCTGACAATCTACCGCATCCGGCGTTGGAATGTCTGTTTACCACTGATGAAGAAACGGGGCTGACCGGTGCTTTTGCACTGGACGATAATATGCTGAAAGGAGATGTTCTTATCAACCTGGACTCCGAAGACGATGGCGAAATTTTCGTCGGTTGTGCTGGCGGTATAGATACTACAGCCACTCTCAAATACAAAATAAAAGATACTCCGCGTCACTTTTTTGCCTTTTCGGTAACCATAAAAGGATTGCTCGGAGGTCATTCGGGCGACGATATTGACAAACGTAGGGCCAATGCTAATAAACTACTCAATCGGATTCTGTGGAATATGCACAAAGAAATGGATTTGCATCTCGTGAAAATCGACGGTGGAAATCTTCGGAACGCTATTCCGCGTGAAGCATCGGCCGTGGCTTGTGTTCCTTATGCAGATAAAGAAAAAGTTCGTGTAATCTTCAATCAGGTGGCAGCCGAGCTGGAGGATGAAAACTTCGCGGTAGAAACCAGTATGCGGATTGAACTCCATTCGGAAGAATTACCTGCACGTACAATGACCCGTCGGAGCACCGCCCGAATTCTGAATGCAATATATGCCTGTCCGCATGGTATTAAAAGGATGAGTGCAGATATGCCCGGGCTTGTGGAAACATCCACCAATCTGGCATCGGTGAAAATGCAGGAAGACAAAAAACTGCTGATAACGACCAGTCAGCGAAGTTCGGTAGAGTCGGCCAAGTATGACATTGCACATCAGGTGGAGTCTGTGCTGACGCTGGCAGGATGTGAGGTTACTCATGGTGATGGCTATCCGGGATGGAAACCTAACCTGGAATCCCAAATACTGAAAGTGGCAGAGAAAAGCTATAATAAACTTTTCGATGTTCAACCCAAGGTAAAAGCAATCCACGCAGGTCTGGAATGCGGTCTTTTCCTGAAAAAATATCCGCATCTGGATATGATTTCCATCGGACCTACCATGCGCGGAGTGCATTCACCCGACGAAAGACTGGAAATCGGAACCGTTGCCCGTGTCTGGAGTTGGCTGACTGATATTCTGGCAGCAAAATAAAATCTGAACACATATTGAGGGCGTTGTGTAAACCGACGCCCTCATTGTCTGTATGCAACTTAAACTGTCCTTTGGAAAGTAAAAATGACCTTGCTGCACTGAGTTATGAAGAAACAAAACAAAAGAAAGATCATCAACGATCCGGTTTTCGGGTTTATCAATGTGCCGAATGATTTTCTGTACGATATCATTCAGCATCCGTACTTTCAGCGATTGAACCGCATCCGGCAACTGGGATTGTCATCGTTTGTATATCCCGGTGCACAGCATACGCGGATGTTGCATTCGCTGGGAGCCATGCATCTGATGGGTGAAGCTATTCATCAGTTGCGTGAAGCAGGGCAGGAGATTACTGCACACGAAGCTGAAGCTGTACGGGCTTGTATTCTTCTTCACGATATCGGGCATGGTCCTTTCTCGCATACACTCGAAAACAGTATTGTCAGGGATATCGCGCACGAACAGATTTCACTATGGATGATGCAGCGGATGAATGATGAGTTTGGCGGAAAACTGACACTGGCGCTCGATATTTTCACCAATAACTATCATAAACATTTTTTACATCAGCTGGTATCAAGCCAGCTGGATATGGACAGACTCGATTATTTAAGCCGCGATAGTTTCTACTGCGGGGTAAGTGAGGGCATTATCGGAGCCGCACGCATCATTAAAATGCTCAATGTGCATAATGACAAGCTGGTGGTGGAAGCAAAAGGAATTTATTCAATCGAAAAATTTCTGGTTGCCCGCCGGCTGATGTACTGGCAGGTCTATCTGCATAAAACATCCATTGCCGCTGAAATAATGCTTATAAGTATCCTGCGCAGAGCCAAGGAGCTGGCTTTGAAGGGTGAAGTATTGTTTGGACCACCTTCTTTGCTGTATTTCCTGTCAGGGGATATTACACTAAACCATTTTGAGAGTTCACCCGATACACTTGATCATTTTGCACAACTCGATGACTCCGACATACTGAGTGCGGTTAAAGTCTGGAGCAGTCATCCCGATAAGGTGCTTTCCACACTCTGTCACGATTTTTCGAACCGTAAACTTTTCAAAGTGGAAATTCTGACTGAGAAAGAGAAAGGAGAAACATTGCGAAAACAATATCTGGAAGAATATCAGCATCATTTCAATATCAGTGAACAGGAAGCCGGATATTTCCTGGGCATCGAAACCGTTTCCACCGATACGTATAGTCCCAAAGATGACACCATTGATATTCTGCTGAAAGATGGAACGGTCAAAGACATTGCTGAAGCTTCGGATATGCTGAATATACAGGTTCTTACCAAAAAAGTTGAAAAGCATTTTTTCTGTTATTGCAGGCTTTGACTTGTAAAAAAAACATACTGGTCTGTTGTTCCTGAAAGCAAACAGAACGGACATCCGGGTCGTCGTTCAGAAATTGAGTGGTTGAATATATAGATAATTGGAATTTCTTTTGTAATTTTGCAACCTAAATTTTAACAGTATGGAGTTTTCTGCTCAACAAATTGCATCTTTTCTGAACGGCGAAATCGTTGGTAATCCTACAGTAACAGTAAGCGATTTTTCGAAAATTGAAGAAGGTAAACCCGGAACGCTAAGTTTTTTATCCAATCCTAAATACAGCCATTATATCTACGACTGCAATTCGGACGTTGTTCTTGTAAACCGCAGTTTCGTGCCCGAAAGAGATGTAAAAGCGACTTTAATAAAAGTAGAAAATGCCTACGAGTCACTTGCTGTTTTAATGGGAATTGTCGAAGAACATAAACCAAAGAAAAACGGGGTTTCATCTCTGGCATATATTGCTCCAACAGCCAAAATCGGGGCAAATGTATATGTGGCGCCTTATGTGTATGTTGGCGATAATGCTGAAATTGGCAATTATTCTATTCTTGACTCATTTACATATATTGGCGACGGAGCGAGAGTTGGAAATAACTGCCAGTTGCATGCCGGAGTGAAAATTGAAAAAGATTGTACCATTGGAGATCGTTGTATTTTGCATGCAGGAGTTGTAATCGGTTCCGATGGATTTGGTTTTGCACCCACTGATGATGGTTCGTATCGAAAAATCCCGCAAACCGGTAATGTGATTATCGAAGATAATGTCGAGATTGGGGCCAATAGCACTATTGACCGTGCCACCCTGGGCAATACAATCATTCACAAAGGGGTGAAAATTGATAATCTGGTGCAAATTGCCCACAACGTGGAAATTGACGAAAACACCGTCATCGCTGCCCAATCGGGTGTCGCCGGATCAACCAGACTCGGTAAACAATGTGTACTCGCCGGACAGGTAGGAATTGCCGGGCATCTTGAAATTGCCGACGGTAGTGTGTTTGGAGCACAGACAGGAGTTCCCGGATCATTGAAAACTCCAAATCAGATATATCAGGGCTACCCTGCGGTACCGGTCACAACTTTCAGACGAGCTTCCGTTGTATATAAGAATTTGCCCGAATTACAGAAAACTGTTTACGAACTCCAGAAACAGCTGGCAGAACTGCAATCTAAAATCAAATAAGTATTCTCAAAAATATAATTATGAATTTGTAAGGTAACTGTTCTGATTATCAGAATACAAGCACCTTTATTCATTGATTTATTCTATAGATATGGCAACTCAAAAAACATTGAAATCATCCTTTGAATTGAAAGGAAAAGGTCTGCATACCGGTCTGGAAATAGAAATAAAATTTCATCCGGCAGCACCATCTACCGGCATCAGAATAAAACGGACAGATTTGGAGGCAAAGCCCGAAATAAGTGCTCTGGCCGATTATGTGACTGATACAAATCGCGGAACTATGTTGAAACGTGGTGAATTTCAGGTAAGTACCATCGAACATGCAATGGCAGCACTCTATGCGTCTGAGATAGATAACTGTCTGATTGAAGTGAATGCACCCGAATTTCCAATTCTTGACGGAAGCGCAAAATATTATATGGAGGGAATTCGGCAAGCAGGCATTGAAGAGCAGCCAATGACCGAAAAAGATGTTTTCGTTGTACGCAAAAGAATGGAATATGTACACCCCGAAACCGGTGCAAAAATAGTATTGCTGCCCGATAATAAGTTCAGTGTGGATGTGCATATCGGTTATGATTCTCCGATACTTTCCAATCAGTTTGCATCCATCGATTCGCTTGACGAGTTCGAAAAAGAAATAGCCGGAGCCAGAACGTTTGTTTTTGTGCGGGAAATCGAACCTTTGCTCAAACAAAATCTGATAAAGGGAGGCGATCTGAAAAATGCTATTGTTATATATGACCGTCGGATGGAGCAGGAAGAGTTTGACAAATTGGCTGACATGATGAATCAGCCTCACCTGAAAGTGGGTGAGTTCGGCATCATCAGCGGTGATCTGAAATTCGATAATGAACCTGCCCGCCACAAACTACTTGATGTAATAGGTGACCTCGCACTGACAGGTAAACATATACAAGGTAAAGTCATAGCCAATTATCCGGGACATAAAGTCAACACCGAGCTGGCAAAATATATTCGCAAAGAAATTAAAAAGCAGGAAGTTCAGGCACCGGTCTATGACGAAACTGTTCCTCCGGTTCTCGATACAGTGGCTATCCGCAAAATGCTGCCTCATCGATGGCCATTTCTCATGGTTGATAAAATAATTGAAATACGCGAACGTTCAATAGTCGGAGTTAAAAACATCACAGTTAACGAGACACTGTTTATGGGACATTTCCCCGATGAACCGGTAATGCCAGGAGTGCTGCTGGTGGAAGCAATGGCTCAGACAGGCGGGTTGCTGATGCTGAGTCAACTCGATGAGCCTGAACGATACTCTACATATTTCATGAAAATAGATAATGTGAAATTCCGTCAGAAAGTAGTTCCCGGCGATACCGTTGTTTTTCATGTTTCGCTGGTTGATGAAATCAGACGTGGAATAGCTACCATGCGTGGGTATGCTTTTGTTGGTGGGTTAATTACCACCGAAGCCGAATTTATGGCACAGATTGTAAAAAATAAATAATAATAACAGACAACGTGGTCAGGCTTTTAAAATTTTTTCAGAAAATTCATTTCTGATTTTCAGCGATCCTTCCACTGAGTTCTGTATGTCAAAAAATATAATTTTATAAATGAAACAACCTTTAGCATACATCCATCCTGATGCAAAAATTGCGCCTACGGTAGTTATTGAACCTTTTGTTACGATTGATAAAAATGTAGTTATCGGTGAGGGAACACGCATCGGTTCGAATGTAACCATACTTGAAGGTGTTCGCATCGGAAAAAACTGTAATATTTTTCCCGGAGCGGTTATCGGAGCAGTTCCACAGGATCTGAAATTTAACGGTGAAGACTCGCTGGCTATTATCGGAGACAATACCACCTTGCGTGAATTTGTAACAGTTAACCGTGGCACCGCTTCCAAAGGTAAAACCGTAGTAGGCAGTAATTGCCTGTTGATGGCATATTGTCATGTAGCTCATGATTGTGTCGTTGGTGATCATGTAATTATGAGCAATTCCTGTCAGCTGGCAGGTGAAGTGGAAATCGATGATTATGCCGTTCTTGGTGGCGGTACCATGATACATCAGTTTAGCCGTATCGGTGCACATACCATGATACAGGGTGGTTCCAAAGTGACCAAAGATGTTCCTCCTTTTATCACAGCTGGCCGCGACCCCCTTTCGTATGCCGGTGTTAATTCTATAGGATTGCGTCGCAGAGGATACACCAACGAACAAATCCGCGATATACAGGATGTTTATCGTTTTATTTTCCAGTCGGGGATGAATATTTCACATTCTGTAGAACGGGTACAAGCCGAACTTTCAGCAACGAAGGAACGCGATGAGATACTTTTATTTATCAAGAATTCACCCCGCGGAATTCTAAAAGGTTATTTCGATTAGTTTCATTTTAATAATCCGGACGTGTCCGGATATAAATAAAAGATAATTATGGCAACTGATAATTATGCAGAAGAAACTCCGAAAAGGAGTTTAAATTTTATCGAAGCAATTGTAGAAGAAGATCTTGCAGCCGGTAAGAACGCAGGTAGAATTCAAACCCGTTTTCCACCGGAACCTAACGGGTATCTTCATATTGGACATGCAAAAGCAATCTGTATGGACTTTGGCATTGCCCGTGATTACAATGGCATTTGTAATCTTCGCTTCGATGATACCAATCCGGTAAAGGAAGATGTGGAATACGTTGATTCTATTATGGAAGATATAAAATGGCTGGGTTACGAATGGGAAAATGTATATTATGCTTCTGATTATTTCCAACAGTTGTGG
>Ga0316605_10000945_pt1 | contig 17751 bp, 8 predicted proteins | sample OWC_soil_day20_n_FD_207666 | JGI IMG/M metagenome (GOLD analysis project Ga0316605, IMG submission 207666) | Wetland soil microbial communities from Old Woman Creek delta, Ohio, United States - OWC_soil_day20_noCT | ecosystem: Environmental > Terrestrial > Soil > Wetlands | place: USA: Ohio...
CGGGAGGTAGATCTGCTGGCCGTAGAGATAGCCGCCGTTCCAGTTGTACACTCCGGAGGCGAAGAACGTCAGGTCTTCACCGGCCACGGGTCCGCCGATAGTGACTTCGGTGCGGTTGACATTGGCCGGGTTGAATTTCTCAATGTTGAAGAAAAGACTCTTATGACGGCTCACATGGTCGCCGGTGAAGTATTTCGCGCTGCCGGCCCACCTGGGTCCACCGTCGCGGGTGACGTAGTTGACCACGCCGCTCAGAGCGCTGCCGTACTCGGCGCTGAATGTTCCGCTGGAAACGGATACCTCGCGCACGGCGTTCGTGGCCACCCCCACAGCACGTGTGTTGCCGTACGGATTGTTGATGTTCATGCCGTTCAGGGTGTAGGCGATCTCATTTCCCATACCGCCGCGGATGTGGATGGTCCCGTCATCATCCACCGTGATCCCGGCCTGAAGCCCGATCACTTCGCTGATGTCCGTGACGGGCAGCGCTTCGATGGCCTCGGAGGAGATGGACGCGACCGGATTGGTGAGATCCTGACGGATCAGTGGGGAGCGTTCGGCCTGGATGACAACAGCGTCCAGCTCGACGCTTCCCTCAACCAGATCGATGTCAAGGGGTGTGGTGAAATCCACAGATATCCGGAGGTCGTTCACCTCGTACCGGCGGTAGCCGATGAAGGAAGCCAGAATCTTGTGGCGGCCCGGGGGGACGTTGAGGATCACGTACCGTCCGTCGACTGAGGACGATGCGCCAAGTGCGGTTCCCTGGACTACGATATTGACGCCGGGAAGAGGCTCTTTTGTCCGCGAATCCCGGACGACGCCCGCGATTTTACCGGTTGTTCCGGCGAGCAGTGTGGGGACCAGGAGGCAGAGGCCAAGCAGAACCGCCACACATCGTGTAAGGATGCTCATGGTGTACCTTTGGGATGATGAGAGTACCATACGGCACAGGGGGAGTATAGAAAGGAGAATGATGAAAATCTTCCCTACGGAGCCACGCAAGCGACGGAGGGAATACCAGGACCTTCAATTCTGTAAAATATAGAGAAAGCCTCCCCTTTAGTCAAGCGTGCGAACCTGATCCCGCTGAAATTGTATTCCGGTGGAATGGCCCCTCGGAATGTTAACAGAGGCATTGGAGCCGGGAATCCTTGATTTTCTCTGTGATTCTGCGTACATCTGATGAGGACTGCCCCCATCCACCCGCAGCGGCAGCCACACACACCACACGCAACCATCAGGAGGAACGATGAGACAACTACTACAGCTCGCGCTCTTGTTTGTGCTCATGCTGGTCCTGGGTGTATCTGCTAACGCTCAGTGGGAGTGCCTGTACGCGACGTGGGATAACGAGGTAAACGGGACGGGGCGCCAGGTCATGAGTGTGGGGGTCATCAAAGAGAATATGTTCGTTGCTCTTGTCACGTACCGCGCTCAGAATAGCTTCCTGATTCCATACGTCGACGCCGACTCCGGCCTGGGACGGAAATACTACTACGGATACAGCTCGGCCGTCTCCGGTATTTACCAGGTCTGGACAGATGGTGGTTTCGATCAGGTGCCGATGAACAACGCATTTATGGTCAAGGCCATGCCGGACAGCCTGATCTACGTCGCCAACAACGATCCCGATCATAACGTGCTGGTGTTCAAGTACACCTCCGACACGATCACCGTGGTTGATCCGTTCCCGCGCCAGCAGACTGGAGCCACTAGCCTTTTTGGCATCGATGTCGACAACAATGGATATGTCTATGTCTGCACCGACACGACAACCGGTGTAACATCAGATCTCAAGGTGTACAAGCCCATCTCCCAGTGGACACCCGCCGGGCATGTGGACGCTCCCATCACCAGCATTAACCTTCCCGATGGGGTGTACAAGGGAATTGCGGTGACGGCAAACGGCAATGCTATTTTCATCTCCGACTACGAGAACCGCAAGGTCATCAAGTATGTCGGCTCCCCGTCGACCGGCTACACGCTTGCGCCGGGATTCAACTGGACGATAGGGCCGGCAGACACACTGTCGGGGACGCCCCCCAAGCGTCTTGGACCAATCGGCCTGGCGCACCTTGCGTCAAAGAATATCCTCGCCGTTGCGGTCGATTCGCTCTTCAAGCCCTCGGGTGGGATAAATTACACAACTGGTCGCATCTATTTGCTCAACGGGAATACCGGTGCGCCCATCTCCACCGACTCGAGCATGCACATGATCGACCAGGCGGCATGGAGCTACGCGGTCACCGGGAGCTACACGGAACGCGGCACCGGTGACGTTCCCGGCAATGTCTCTGCATACGCCTCGACAACTGATGTAAAATGGGACGAGAAGGGATATCTCTACAGCCAGTCGTACTATGGCTGGACGGTGGAGAAATGGAGATACATAGGAACGCTGCCGAGCTTCACGACGGCGGTGGAAGAGATAGGCGGGACACTTCCGGCGAGATACTCTCTCTCACAGAACTACCCGAACCCCTTCAACCCGACAACAACAATCGAGTTCTCCCTGCCGCAGTCCGGTTTTGTTTCGTTGCGGGTGTTCGATCTCCTCGGCCAGGAAATCGCAACGCTGGTCAACGAAGAGAAAGCTGCGGGGAGCTACCGCGCAACGTTCGATGCATCGAATCTGCCGAGCGGCACATACTTCTATGCCCTGAAGACGGCCGGGTACTCATCAGCAAAGAAGATGGCTATCCTGAAGTGATGTGCAGTACAATATCGAGGATTTCATTTCTGCACACTATGGCGGCGCCTGATGCAGGCGCCGCCACGCGTGTCAAGCCCCTCCATTGATTCCTTGCGGCGGGGCTTTTGCCTGCCGTCGACCTGGGTGTCGCAAGCGACCCCGGTTGCCGGCAACCCCTGTTGCGATCGGCCCAGGAGTCGCCATCGATCCAGGAGTTGCCATCGATCCAGGTACCCGGCGGTTGAAATTCTCTGGAACATTTACCTTTTTAAAAGAAAGCGCTAACGTGTCACCCATGTCCTGCAGACACTTCCGGTTTTTCGGCGTCCTCCTGCTCTGTTTCCTCATGCAGGAGGCGGGTCATGGCGAACAAATTCCCTCCGATTCAAGCGTTCATCACTCGTTCCTACAACTGTATCGCAAGGCCGGGCCAACGGAATCGTCAGCGCTCGCTCCTGCCGGCTATGCCATCCAGCCCATCGATCATGCTGGACGAAACACCGCACTCACGCATGAGGTCTTCGGGTATTTCCCATACTGGTTCCGCAGCAGATGGGCGCAGCTCGACTACCGGCTGGTGAGCACCATTGCGTACTTCAGCGGGGAGGTGAACGCGGATGGATCGGTCGGGGACACGCACGGCTGGCCGAAATACACAGGTGACCCTGCCGCAGCCGCGGATGTGGTCAACATGATCAACACCGCCCACGCGCAAGGGGTAAAGGTGGTGCTCTGTTTCACCAACTTCACATCCACAGAGATCGATGCAATCATCGGCACGCCACAGTTTCGCACCACGTTCATCCAGCAGGCCCTTGCCATCGTCCAGGGGGGCAAAGGAGATGGCGTCAATATCGACTTCGAAGGAATAAACAGCAGCAGCAAGAACGCACTGACTCAGTTCATGCAGGCGCTGGCGGATTCGTTCCACACACGCCTCCCCGGATCGCAGGTCTCGTGCGCGCCCACCGACTATGACACTCGGGCCGGTGACTGGGACCTTCCGGCACTCTATAATGCCGTCGACCTCTTCTTCTTTCAGGGGTATGGCTATGGCTGGTCAGGCTCCAGCACAGCCCGGCCTGTCGGGCTTCTCCCGAACACGAGTTTCTGGGGGAGCCTGAACATCACCACGCTTATCGATTTCGTTCTGACGAAAATCCCGGCAGACAAAGCCGTTCTGGGTGTGCCGCACTACGGGCGCCGGTGGCCGACTGTCTCGGGCGAGGTGAAGGCGGCGACACAGGGGACAGGCACGGCGTTCTACTATCCCGATGCACTCGGGTACATCGCCACGTACGGACGCCTCTGGGAGCAGTCGGCACTGAATCCATGGTTCCGCTATCAGGACGGAACACAGTGGTATCAGGGGTGGTATGATGATCCGCAGAGCATGGGCCACAAGTACCAGCTCGTCCTCGACCGGAAGCTTAGGGGGGTGGGTATGTGGGCGCTCGGGATGGATGCAGGCAACCATGATATCTGGGATGTCGTCGCGCAATTCTTTGGAGGAATATCAGGAGTCGACGCAACTCCAGTCATTCCGGAGAGAGTGACGCTTCGTCAGAACTTCCCCAATCCATTCAATCCCGCAACGACGATTGAGTATGCAATGCCTCATGCAGGGTTTGTCTCTCTGAAGGTGTTTGACCTGATCGGGCAGGAAGTGGCGTGGCTTGTGCACGAAGAACAACAGGCTGGGAATCACAGAGTCATGTTCGATGCGGCCGGTCTCCCGACGGGCACCTACTTTGCCGTGCTGCGTGCAGATGGACACAGACTCACGCAGAAAATGGCCTTCGTGAAGTAAACCGGTCATTTCGGCTTGCATTTCTTCGAGGAGCATGTGATGCTCAGGTTAGAGAAGATCGGGAAAATCGCCTCCTCTGTGGCCCCGCGCGACATCGGAAAGTAGGAACTCACTTAAGTGACATCCACTCAACAATTTGCACGATTCCTTGACACTCCCGATGTCGTTTTGTATATTCCTGGAGTATTCTTGACCGTTCTTAGTCTGCGCGCCGTGTCGGCGCCAACCTCAGAAGCAGACGGGTAGTCATATCGGGTATCCCTCAGCTCTACAACTGGACTTACCATCTCAGGAGCATCTATGAGAGTGTCCTTTACTCTTTGCAGTGCTGCCTTGATCCTTGTCACTTCATTAGTTTTCGCTGGCACAACGGGTAAGATCGCTGGTGTCGTGCGCGACGCACAGTCCGGCGAGCCGCTTCCCAGCGTCAACGTTGTGATTGAAGGGACAATGCTCGGCGCGGCAACCAATCCTGACGGGTATTTCGTCATCCTCAATATCCCCCCGGGACGCTACAAGATCGTGGCCTCGCTCGTGGGCTACAAAACGGCGTCCTCTGTGAATGTCCGTGTGGACATCGACCAGACTACGGATCTCAACCTCCGTCTCACCGAGGAAACGATCGCCGGCGAAGAAGTGACGGTCGTTGCTACCCGTCCTGTTGTACAGAGAGACGTCGCAGCCAGCCGGGCGAACATCGAGATCCAGGATATCGAGAAACTCCCGGTCACCAGCGTCACGAGTGTAGTCACATTGCAGGCCGGCATTCAGGGAGGGCTCGTCATCCGCGGCAGCAGCAGTGATCAGGCCGCGTTTGTGGTGGATGGGATGACGATGCGCGATGAGCGGACAAACCAGCCGTTCACTGGAATCAGCATCAGTTCGATTCAGGACGTGCAGGTTCAAACAGGCGGGTTCAATGCGGAATACGGGAACCTGCGGTCCGGCGTGGTGAATGTGGTCACACGCGAAGGTGGGACCGCCGCCTACAGCTTCAACTTCATAGGTCGCTACAGCCCCGCCGGCCCCAAGCACTTCGGACCTTCCATCTACGACCGGAATTCATACTGGATCCGCCCGTTTGTCGATGACGCTGTGTGTTGGAACGGAACCACTTCATCGCTCGGACCGGACGGACTTGCAGCGTGGGACAAGTGGACGCAGGCTCAGTACGCTGATTTCGAAGGATGGAACAGCATTTCCCAGAAGCTCCTGGCTGATTCGGATCCCAACAATGATCTGACGCCACAGGGAGCACAGAAACTGTGGTTGTGGGAACATCGCCGTCAGGCCGAGATTAAGGATCCCGATTGGGATCTTGATATGGGGTTCGGTGGTCCGATTCCGGGAATCTCACAAGATCTCGGCAACCTCCGCTTCTTTGCCTCCTACAGGCAGCAGGTCACACAGTATCTCATCCCGCTCTCGCGTCCTGCCTACCGCGAATGGAACGGCCAGTTGAAACTGACCTCTGATATCGGAAGAGGCATGAAACTGATCGGTACGTATCTGCGTGCACAGATGGACGGGACGAACGACAACAACCTCGGGAACGCCGGCTTCTTCGGGAGCGCGTCCAGCATAGCGGGTTCTCTCACGGCATCGAACTCTGTCTCCGGCTATGTGGATGCACGAATCTTTGGGACCGACTACTGGGCTCCCACGACTTCGAACGTGGAGATGTTTGGCGCGAAGCTCTCTCACGCGATCGATCCGACGACGTTCTACGAAGCGACCATCCAGCGCTTCTCGCAGAGCACGGATACGAATCCGGGCACATTGCGCGACACAACAAAGCGGTATGAAATTGTTCCCGGCTACTTCGTCAGCGAGATGCCATTTGGATACTGGCCGTACAGCGTCGGTGCTGCCGGCATAACAGGTATGCGCATGGGCGTCGGTATGAGCAACTCCCGCGATACCAGCCAGGTCGTTACCTACAGTGCGAAGTTCGACGTCACCAGTCAGCTGGACAAATACAATCAGGTGAAAGCAGGCCTGGAGCTGGCCTACACGGACAACTGGGTGCGGTCGCGCAACGAGGATATTGCACTGCCCAGCGGCAGGTACAATACCGCCTGGCACAATTATCCCATCCGCGGGGCTCTCTATCTGCAGGACAAACTGGAATTCGAGGGGATGATTGCCAACCTTGGTCTCCGTCTGGAGTATCTGAATCCCAACGGCGACTGGTACGAGTATGCGAATGATGAATTCAACGGCGCGTTCTCCGGTCAGGCCCTGCTCGACACTGCATTGAAAGTAGTCTCGGCGCCGACCACGCTCACGGTGAGCCCGCGTTTGGCCGTTGCATTCCCGATTTCCGATGATGCCAAGCTGTTCTTCAACTATGGCCACTTCCGCCAGATCCCGGATCCCCTAAACCTCTTCCTCATCCGGCGGTACACGCAGACCAATCAGATCAGCAGCATTGCAGATCCCGGAGCCCCGTTCCCGCTGACTGTTGCATATGAGCTCGGGTACGAACACAGCTTCTTCGATGAATTCCTCCTTCGCGTTGCTGCGTACTACAAGGACATCTCGAACCAGGCAAAGACGGTCAACTACTACGGCCGGAATTCCCTTGTGAACTACACACAACGGACAAGCAATCAGTATCAGGACTTCCGCGGGTTCGAAGTACAGCTGAACAAGAACCGTGGCAACTGGGTGCAGGGCTTCATCAACTTCACGTACGATGTCCGGACCACCGGATATTTCGGCCTGGGCAGCTACTTTGAGAGTGCTGTAGACCAGCGTGCGTATGAACGGTCGAATGTGTATCAGGAGAAACCCATCCCGCAGCCGTATGCGCGGGCGAACATCGATTTCTTCACCCCCTCCAATTATGGTCCGGAAGTAGGAGGCCTCTCACTCCTCGGCGACTGGCGCCTGAATCTTATCGGCTCCTGGTCTTCGGGTCGGTATGCGACATGGGCTGGCGGCGGCTCGATTCCCGGTCTGGAATACAATGTGCAGTGGGAAGATTACTGGAACGTGGACATGCGCCTCAGCAAGAACTTCAGGGTCGGTCCTGCCAATGTCCAGTTCTTTGTCGATGTGTCGAATCTCTTCAACTTCCGCTACTTCCCCGGCACGTATGGTTTCTTCGGGAACTACGACTACGACAACTACATGAAGTCACTCCACATGCCGGACTTCCCGGAACAGTTCCGCTCGTTGATCAGCTATGTGAATGTCCCCGGAGAGGATCGGCCCGGTGCCGTTCGCAAGGAAGGCGTGACCTATCAGCCGATCGTTGCAGTCAAGCTGCTGACCGACCTGGACAAGGCTGAGAATCAACACGCCCGCCCCTTCTACTATGTAGCTGAGAACGGACAGTACTACCAGTTTGTGAACGGACAGAGGCAGGCGGTCGATCCCGGCAAGCTGGAGCAGGTACTGGACGACAAGGCATACATTGACATGCCGAATCAGGAAGCCTTCACGTTCCTGAATCCGCGCAATATCTTCTACGGCATCCGATTCTCTATCGAACTTTGAATTTCTTTCTGAGGCGCGAATGAAAAAGCTCGTATTGGCAGGCGTCTTCCTCCTCATTCTTCTCGCATTGCCGAACGTCTCCTGGGGACAGAACTACGAGACCACCTGGATGTCGGTCGGCTCCCTGCACAACTGGTATGCGAATTACGGGTGCGAAATCGAGGAGGGACGGTATCTGAAACAGCAGGATGGACTGATGTGGGAGGCGATCTATCCCAACCAGGACATTCAGGCAGCAAAAGGGATGTGGATCGGCGCCATGAATTTCACAGACCCTGACGGGGTGACCTATCCGCACAAAGTAATCACCGTCGGACCCCGGTACGGAGGAGCCAACGTGTTCTTCCCGCAAAAGTTCGAGCTGGTGTCGAAGTTCGAGCCCCCTGCAGTAACTGTTGACGGGGTCGTCTCCTACGGAAAACTCGTGGACATCAAGCGGGTGGATCCGACAATCACCGGCGAACGGATGATCATCAATGAGGTAAAGACTGCGCTCGGCCTGGACATGATCCGGAAGATCTACCAGTTCAGCCAGCAGTACCACGACAACTATATCATCAGCGACTACCGGTTCGTAAACACATCCGGGAAACGCCTGGATTCAGTGATGGTCTACTTTCAGTACCGTCTGTCCGTTTGCGCGACGACACGCTATGTGATCGGGAACGCGACCGGCTGGGGGATCAACACGATGTGTGATGTGCGTGGGGACGGCCTGAAGAACGATGCGGATGATGCGGTGAGCTTTCCGGGTTACAGCGCCCCCCACATGCGTGTCCAGTACGTGTGGCACGGGAAATATCCCGGCTTCGTCACGTATGACAACATCGGCGGTCCGATCTGGACTCCGGCTGCGACGTCTCTGTATGGCGACACACGGGATACGGTCGGCCGCCTGGGAGCGGCGCATTTTGCAGGTATTGCCACGCTCCATGCCGACAAGTCTGCGACCGACTCGACGGACGACCTGAGCCAGCCTTCCACGACGTCGCATGAGGGCTCAGACGAATCCCTGACCAATCCTGACGCCGACATGTTCAATGCCCCGCGCATGACCGCGAAGTGGGGATGGATGCGGAAAGGCCATTTCGCCCGCCATGCCGACAGGGTAGAACCGACGGGAGCGTTCGACACGCCAACAGGAGATCCCGCGCTTGGCACGCCAGGCGGGTTCTCCAATGCAAACGGGTACGGCCCGTACACGATCCAGCCCGGCGAAGACATCCATATCGTAATGGCGGAAGGAGTTTCCGGTCTGGACCGCGATCACCAGATTTCGGTCGGACGCCGCTACAAGGCCGGCACCATTACAGCCAAGGCAAAGAACGACTCGGTGCTCACGGGGAAAGATTCGCTCTTCCAGACATTCCGCCGTGCACTGGCGAATTACAAGTCGGGACATAAGATAGCAGAGGCTCCAATGCCCCCCAAATCGTTCACCGTGACCTCACAGGGAGACAAGATTGCACTCTCCTGGGAGGTTTACAATGCATCGGATCCGAACCTGAAGGGGTTCCGGGTCTACAGGACTCAGGGGCGCTACGACGGCGATTACACAAAGCTGGCGGACCTGGATGCTTCCGCCCGGGCGTACAATGACGTCGCCGCTGCCCGCGGGCCGGCCTACTACTATTATATTGTGGCGGTCGGGGATCCGGCACTGAACACGGGTGAAGGTCTGACGCCCGCAGGCGTGGCCCTGACGAGCAGCAGGTACTACACACAGACCTACGATCCGGCATACCTCAAGCGCCAGGCAGGCGATCAGGACACGACCGCGAGCTGGGGAGCGGACGGCAAGTCCAAGTGGACGATGAACGACATCCGGATTGTCCCCAACCCGTACAGCATCTCTTCCACTGCGGCGACGCTCCGGTTCGACCAGGAACCCGACAAGATCGCCTTCTTCAACATCCCCGGCTACTGCAAGATCCGGATCTTCACGGAGCTGGGCGAGCTCATCAAGGAGATCGAGCACAATGACGGGAGCGGCGACGCGTACTGGAACTCCATCACGTCGTCCAATCAGGTCATCGTCAGCGGGATCTACATCGTGATGTTCGAAAACACCACGACGGGTGAGCGGGTGATCAAGAAACTCTCTGTGATTCGCTAACGGAAAGCGGAGCTTCCCATGAGAACGTTCGTAACAGTACTGGTGATCCTGATCTGCTGTGCCGTTGTCCTCCCGACGGAGGCCACGGCACAAAAGAAGCTCGCGCAGACCGGTATGAAATTCCTGAATGTCCTGCCGGACGCGCGCGCAATTGCCCTCGGCGAGGCCTTCACGGCGGTCAAAGGCACGTCGTCCTCAATGTTCTACAACACTGCGGCCATGGCACGCCTGAAAGGGATGGCCAATGTGCACCTCACACGCACGAACTGGATCGCAGACATCAACTATGTCGCCGGGTCCGCGGCGTTCAACCCCTTCGAAGGCGAGTATGGCGTCCTCGGCCTCATGTTCCAGGTGAGCAACTACGGCGATTTCGAAGAGACGATTCGCTGGCCAAACGAGCGCGGGTACATGGACCTCGGCACCTTCGAACCCACGACGTACATGTTCGGCGTCGGCTATGCGCGTGCGCTGAACGACAAGTTCTCCATCGGCGGCAATATCAAGTACGTCCATCAATCACTTGGCGATGCCATGACGGCCCTCGCTCCCGGAGGGGGACTGCTCTATGATGAAAGCGGAAATCTGGTCCGCGCGTCGAACAGCTCCGGCGTCTTCGCATTTGACTTCGGCATTCTCTATGAGACGGGGTACGAGAGCCTGACATTCGGCATGTCGGTGCGCAATTTCTCCAAGGAAGTGACCTACATTAAAGAGGGATTTCAGCTACCGCTGACATTCCGGATCGGCCTGTCCATGAATGTGCTGGATCTGACAGACCTGAGCCCTGACGAGCACCAGTTCCTGCTGAGCGTGGATGCAGAACATCCGCGTGATTTCCAGGAACAGATCCGGATTGGCGGCGAATATCTCTTCCTGAAGATCCTGGCCCTGCGTGCAGGGTACGTGAGCGGGGGGGATGAGTACTCCGGCTTCTACGGCGTGGGTCTCCAGAAAGACCTCGGCGGCGTCGGGCTTGCCGTGGATTATTCCTATACGCCGTTCGGGCTCTTTGATAATGTGCACCGGTTCTCATTCCAGTTCTCGCTCTAGGGTGCAGCGGACTGGCATTCTTTTCTGAGAAGTCTGACGATAGGATCCTACGCATGAAGACATACCATGTATCTCTGACGCTGGTTGGACTCTTGCTCATTGCGCTGGCGATGACGAGCGGGTGCAAAGAAGACCCGCCGACCAGCCTGTACGACGACCCCGCCACCAACGTGGGCACGGCTCCGCAGCCGGTGGTGAGCACGGTGGATCCTCCGACCACTGCACTGGCCGGGGTGACGACCATCACCATCACCGGAAGCAACTTTTCTGCCGCTAAAGACGAAAACATCGTCTACTTTGATGCCACCAGAGCAAGCATCCTGAGTGCATCAGCGACGCAGTTGGTCGTGCGCGCCCCCACGCTGGTCAAGGACTCGGTGGTATTACGCGTGATGGTGTACAAGGCAGAACTCTCCAGCACACCCCGTCCGTACAAGCTCCTCTCTGCAGTGTCGGAATACGGAAATCTCGGAAAGCTGGATGATCCGTACGGAATCGCGACGGACGCCGCGGGCAACATGTACGTATCGATCAGCGGCTCCGGCGTGAAGAAGATTACTCCGGATGGAACAAAGACGGACTATTCTGCCCACGCAGCTGGTGTGACTAAATGGTCGGCAATGAAGATCGGCCCGGCCGGCATTCTGTATACTGCCCGCATCCTCCGCGCCATCTACCAGGTGCCGGCTGGCGGAGGTGCGCCTGTGATCTGGGTGACCGGCAGCAGCATCGGCAACATCTATGACATGGATTTTGATGCGAGTGGTAACCTTTGGGCGGGCGGCAACAATCCGGCAGTCTACCGGATCAAGCAGGACAAGTCCGTCAAGCAGTTCCCGTTCACGTGCAACGCGCGCTCGATCCGTGTGTATGATGGATACTTGTATGTCGGCGGAAAGGTCGATACCACAGAGGGCGTGTGGCGGGCGCAGATCATCAATTCAGACAGCCTGGGTGCATTTGAGAAGCATTTCGATTTCAGCGCGAAGTACTCCGGCTATGTCGTCAACGCCGTGACGTTTGCCGCTGACGGTGACATGTATGTCGGCACGGATGCCCCGGAGGCCCTCATTGTGGTGCATCCGAGCAAGGCTGCCGAGCCACTGTATCCCGGACTGTTCACTCCAACGACGCTCCTGTTCACCTGGGGGAATGCTGATGATATGTACATGATCCGCACGCTGAACAATCCGCGCCTGCTCAAGGTCACGATGCTCAAGAACGGCGCGCCGTACTACGGGAAGAACCTGTAATCGATAGAACCGTGTTGTTCTGTGACATTTGCACAACCATGGCAACATCGTCTCACAATCCACTAACTGAAAGGGGTGCTCTATGAAAGCAGTATATACTGTAGTCCTTTTAAGCCTCTTGATGACGGCTGCGGCGTTCTCGCAGTCGTACGTCTGGCAGCACATGGGCATCTTCCCGCCCTCGAAAGGTGTCGTGGGCGACACGGTATTCGGCCCTGGCGTTCACGGTATTGCCGTTGATCCGGATGGCAAAGTATGGATCCAACACTACTATGCCCTCCCGAAAGACAGCATTTTGGTCCCGAATTTTATGGTCGACAAGGACACGACTGGGGGTGTCGACAGCATTGAAGCTCGGAAGATCAATATCCGTGCGTTGCACGTCTACAACAAAGATGGCAGCGAGGCTTCCTTTTCTCCCATTTACAATGTGAACGTTGACGGTAAATGGGATACGCTCGGAGGCTTCTCGTACTATGCTAAAGGAAAACTCGTGTGGGGTCTCACGTATGCCGGGTTGGGCCTGCGCGCTGATCACGAAGGGAACATTCTGGCAGTCTACAAAAACAACGTCATCTATCGGATCAACTACAAAACAGGCGCCGGAATGAACAAGATAGTCATTCCGTTGCAAGGCGGCACCGCGACCCCGGCGCATGTATCCCCCGGTGTTGATCAGGATGGCAATATCTTCATCAACAGAGTCTACCCCGCCTTTCCCCTTGTTATCCTCGACAAGAACGGAACCTACATCCAGAACGGGATCGACACAACGAAAGGCTTCTCGCGCACGACGACTGTGAGCAAAGACGCGAATGATATTTACTTCTGCGGCTACACTCTTAATGCGGTCCTCCGTTATCACAACACCAGTATGTCAGGAGTTCTCGGTCCATGGGACAGGGTCGACACCGTAATGAAGGGATTCAATACCGAGGCGATCGACTGGAATCCCAAGACCGGCCATTTGTGGGCAAGCAGTGGGTCCTACACGAATTTCCCCAACGGCTATCCGGGGACACCCACGACGCATGACACGGCAGCATGGTATGCCTACGACACAAAGACTGACAAGTTTACGGGTGAGAAGATCAACTGGGAGTTTGGCGTCCCCAGAAATGCCAACGAGCGACCCCGCGGAATCGCATTCAGTCCGGGTGGTGACACGGCATATGTGATCGTGTTTGGCGGCAACACGCAGCCGCCGCCGGGCGTCCGCTGGTATACCCGTAAGCTGACCAGTGTCGAGCCGGTCGAAAGCGGAATCCCGAACGGCTTCACGCTGTCGCAGAACTACCCGAACCCGTTCAACCCGACAACCGAAATCCAGTTCTCCATCACCAAGAGCGGCATGACCACGCTGAAGGTCTATGACATGCTCGGTCAGGAAGTCGCGACACTGGTGAACCAGGAGCTGAATGTCGGCACGTTCAAGTCGAAGTTCGACGCATCACGGCTTTCATCCGGCACGTACATCTATATGCTGACGTCCAATGGCAGCCGGCTTGCCAAGAAGATGATGCTCGTGAAGTAGTACGGATCGCACGCAACGGAACACCCGCGCGTTGGTCCGGTCTCTTGAATGCAACACACAGAGGCATCTGGCGCAGTTGCCGGATGCCTCTGTTGTCATGTACGCCCCTATGCCGATTTGAGCTTCAGACCGGCCATGAGGACATCTCCCTAACCGGAAACAGGTGCCTCACCCTGACCGGTAATAAATGGCTCACCCGTCAGGGGCGAGGTTAGCCGCTCGGCGCACGGCATGTGCCCCCTCTTTCGGAAAGAATGGACAAAGGTTCGCCTTATGAAGATGGCTCGCTGGATAATGCTGGCTCTGGTGATTGTGTCGTGTGCAGCGCCATTGCTCTCGCAGGCGCCCCCGAAAAGGGAGTTCCGAGGGGCGTGGCTGGCAACAGTGGCGAACCTCGATTGGCCTGTGCGAGGTGACACACCGCAGAACCAGAAAAATCAGTTGATCTCATTGTTCGACGGGATGAGTGCGGCGGGAATCAATGCCGTCATCTTTCAGGTGCGCCCAGAGTGCGATGCACTGTACGCATCTCCCTACGAACCCTGGTCGTATGCTCTGACCGGTTCACAGGGCAGTGCGCCTTCACCGTTCTATGATCCTCTGCAATTTGCCGTGGACGAGGCTCATAGAAGGGGGATGGAACTGCATGCATGGTTCAATCCGTACAGGGCAGAAAGAAGCGTCGACAGCTACGCGCTTGCGGGCAACCATGTCGTCGTCCAGCATGCGGATTGGATCCTCACGTTTGCCGCATCCGGGACTACCGCCCCGCTGAAAATCCTCAACCCCGGCATCCCGGAGGTCCGGGAGTTTGTCGCACGTGTCGTGGCAGATATCGTCAGGCGCTACGATGTGGACGGCATCCATGCCGATGATTACTTCTACCCGTATCCTCCACAGGCCATCACGAACCAGGATGATGCTACGTTTGCCGCGTACCCGCGCGGCTTTACCAACAGGGGAGACTGGCGCCGGGACAACGTCAATCTCCTGATGAAACTGGTGCGCGACAGCATAGCCGCCATCAAGCCATGGGTGAAGTTCGGCATGAGCCCGTTCGGCATCTGGAAAAACGGTGTGCCTCCCGGCATTACCGGACTGGACGCGTATAGCGTCATCTATGGAGATGCAATCGCCTGGCTGCACGACCGCTCTGTGGACTATCTCACGCCGCAGCTTTACTGGAAAATAGGCGGATCGCAGGACTATGCTGCACTCGTGCGCTGGTGGGCAGACTCGACATTCGTCAACGACCGGCATCTCTATCCGGGCATGATCTTCGGCTCGTACACCACGGCCGAACTTCCCAACCAGACGCGGCTCAACCGTGGTAGTGCAAAGGTCGGCGGACAGGTCATCTTCCGTGCCTCACTGCTCACGGCGAATCAATTGGGCTTTTCCGACTCACTCAAACGGACATTCTATACGTATCCTTCGCTCCTGCCGGTGATGGCGTGGAAGGATGCAGTGCCTCCGTACATGCCGCGGGATATACGGTTTACGAAGACTACTCCGACGGGTCCGGCGACGATCCTCTGGGATCTTCCGCTCACGGCGCCTGACGGTGACAGCGCTTCCCGGTATGCCGTGTACCGTTTTGACCACACACCGACATTGCCGGGGGATCTTGCAGACGCCCGCAACATGCTTGCGGTCGTCGGTGCGCGGCAGTTTGTGCCACCTGCACCGCCTGCGAGCGGATCCTACTCGTATGTCGTGACCGCGCTCGATCGCAACTACAACGAAAGTGAGCCGAGCAATGTCGTGGTGATCAATCCGCCTACAGCCCCATTGCTTGCGTCACCTGCAAACGGCGCTGTGGCGATCCCTGAAAGCGTGACCGTAGTATGGCAATCCCTGCCGCTGGCTTCTGCCTACCATCTTCAGGTTTCTCCGGATTCTGCATTTGCATCGGGACTCATCGTGAACGATTCGACAATTACCGATACCTCCCGCATCGTCCGCGGGTATGCGGGACTGACGAAAATATACTGGCGCGTTCGAGCGAAGAACGGAGCGGGTGCTTCGCCCTTCTCTGATCCGTTCTCGTTCACGTCAGGGTTCCCGCCTACTGTGCTGGCAATCTACCCGGCGAACTCGATGCTCGATGTCCCGACACAGATCTCGTTGCGGTGGAGCAAAGCAGAAGCGGCAACGTCGTATCGTCTGCAGTGTGCGGTGACCGGCGCGTTCTCACCCGTGCTTGTCGATTCGTCGGGCATCGCAGACACAACGTGCGCCTTGCCACTCCTGGAACACTACAAGATCTATTTCTGGAGGATCCGTTCGACGAACGCCGTCGGAACGAGCGCATGGACGGAGAATTTCCGGTTCCGCACTGTGCAGGCCCTGGAAGTGGCTGAAACAGAGGGGGTGCCCGCTGCATATCAGTTGAGCCAGAACTTCCCGAACCCGTTTAACCCGACGACACAGATTCAGTTCGCCGTGCCCCATGCGGGCCGTGTCGTCCTTACTGTGTTTGACCTTCTCGGACGGGAAGAAACGACGCTTGTGGACACTGAGGTCCCTGCTGGCACGTACACCGTGACGTGGGATGCATCCAATACCGCCAGCGGCATGTACTTCTACAGATTGCGGGCGGGCGATTTTGTTGATACAAAACGCATGCTGTTATTGCGATAGGAACACAGGCGTTGAGCGCTGTCCGGGCAGGCCTCTGAACGATCACCGGCATCCGTCGCGGCATTCCGGGATGATTGCCGCCGGGCCGCAGAGAATGCTTTGCCAGAACAATGATGTTAGTATCAGAGTCGTGATCAACGTCACTCATACGTCCACAACTTTCCCGTGTGTCTGCGCACGTGCCGCAGAAAGGAGGCTCTATGCCCTCACCGCCCCGCAGGATACCGTGGGTCTCTGTTTGGATTGCCGCGCTCGCCGTATTGATCATCGCCGGCTGCTCTACCAGGCACAAGGACGTCGCCATGATCGATGATCTCCTCAATGAGGCCAAAGAGAAATTCGCTCCCGATCGCCGGACTGCGGTCTTCGATGTCAAGCCGGAACAACACGGGCAGGTTGTCACGCTCAAAGGTGAGGTCCACTCTCCGGCCATGAAGGCCGACCTCTTTGCATTTCTCCGCGAACGGACATCGGTCACCCTCGAAGACAGCATCATTGCCCTGCCTGACTCTGCACTTGGCACGAAGACGGCGGGGATCGTCAGCGTCAGCGTCGCAAATATCCGTACCAAGCCCGGCCATGCAGCGGAGATGGGAACGCAGGCGATTCTCGGCACTCCTCTGCAGATACTCAAGAAGAGACGCGGCTGGTACTATGTCCAGACTCCCGATGCGTATCTCGGATGGACCTCTGGCCACATCGTGATGATGACACCGGAAGAGATGAAGGCCTGGTCGGATAAACCGAAAATCATTGTGACCACCGAGCTGACGTTTACACATCAACGCCCGGAGAAGACCTCGCAGACGGTCAGCGATGTTGTTGCCGGCGCACTGCTTGCGTTGAAGGGGCAGAGTGGAGGATTCTACGAAGTTGAGTATCCCGACGGCCGCACCGCGTTTCTCCCACGGGAGATGGGCGCACCGTATGCGGCGTGGCTGGACAAGGTGAAGGATACGCCGGAGACCATCGTGGCAACGGCGAAGCGGTTTATGGGCATCCCTTACTTCTGGGGTGGCACATCGGCAAAAGGGATGGACTGCTCCGGCTTCACGAAGACGGTGTATTTCCTGAACGGCGTTCTTCTCCCCCGTGACGCAAGCCAGCAGGTGCATGTGGGCGAACTCGTGGACACGACGGGCG
>Ga0316605_10000946_pt1 | contig 17742 bp, 12 predicted proteins | sample OWC_soil_day20_n_FD_207666 | JGI IMG/M metagenome (GOLD analysis project Ga0316605, IMG submission 207666) | Wetland soil microbial communities from Old Woman Creek delta, Ohio, United States - OWC_soil_day20_noCT | ecosystem: Environmental > Terrestrial > Soil > Wetlands | place: USA: Ohio...
CCTCTCGCTCATCAACATTTCGACTTCTTTTCTCAGCAGCGCTATTTCCTGGTCACGATGTGGCATGGCAATCTCCTTCTTCCAGCAATAGCCGGATACAGTATTTCAAAAACGCTTCTTGAGCGTCATGGTCGATCCCTCGCGCTGCATCTCCATGCGGTTGAGAAAACTCATGCCGAGCAATGTCACCGGCAAATCATTACCGTGGATGACCGCGTCAATATTGTGCAAAGTCACTTCACCCACCCGCACAGTACCAAGCTTGATCTTGGTCACCTCGGTCAGACCGTTGGCCGTATGGCTCATGCCACGCTGACCACCGGCCGGACTCAGACCAATACGCTTTGCCTCGGCAGCGCCAATCGAAATAAAGGTTGCCCCGGTATCGACCATGAAGCGCACCGCCGCGCCATTGATGGCGCCCGTGGTAAAAAAGTGGCCGGCACCATCCGCCTTCAGAATCGCCGTGCTACTGCCGGAACCGCTAGCGCCACCAGTTTCAGCGGCGGCATTACCGCCGACTTGCTGCCCCACCCGCAATGTCCGGCGTTTGCCGTCGACCTCGACAATGGTTTGCTGCCCCTGAACCGAAATAACCCGAACACCCTGCGAGGATTGCCCTGCCGCCACGGGAACCGGCTCACTGCCGTTGATGGAAAGCAGCGCCTTGCTCCCCATGACACCAACCAGGCCAACGTCAGTCGCACTCGCCAGACCCGGAACAAGAGCAAGCAACAACAAAACCAATCGAGTAATCTTCATCTGCAGTTCCTCCCTCAACACCATGACTCATTTTGCCACACTCCGGCAAAACAGCAGACAACAAAAAACCGCCCTGATCGGGGCGGTTTTTGTTGATCAAATTTGCCGGATTTCAACGCGCCGACAAGGCCAGCATCAGGTCATTGATGCGCTTGACGAAACCGGCCGGATCATCGAGATGGCCACCTTCAGCCAGCAATGCCTGCTCGAACAGCAACGCTGCCCAGTCGTCGAAACGCGTTTCTTCATATTTGAGACGTTGCACGGCCGGATGATTCGGGTTGATTTCGAGAATCGGCTGCGCATCTGGCGCTTTCTGTCCAGCCGCCTTCAGCATGCGCGCCAGATTGCCGGAAACATCGTTCTCGTCCGCCACTAGACAAGAGGGCGAATCAGTCAGGCGATGCGTCACCCGCACTTCCTTGATCCGCTTGTCGAGCGACTTCTTGATTTTCTCCAGCAAGTCCTTGTATTCGTCAGCCGATTTTTCGGCCTCCTTCTTCTCGGCTTCGTCTTCCAGTTTTCCAAGGTCAAGACCGCCTTTGGCCACTGATTGCAGTTGCTTGCCTTCGTATTCGGTCAGATTGCCGACCACCCATTCGTCCACCCGGTCAGACAGCAACAGCACTTCGATGCCCTTTTTCTTGAAAATTTCCAGATGCGGGCTGTTGCGGGCGGCATTGAAGGTTTCGGCGGTGACGTAGTAAATCTTCTCCTGCCCTTCCTTCATGCGGGCAATGTAATCGTCGAGCGCAACGTCCTGTGTTTCGGTGCCGGTATTCGTCGTGGCAAAACGCAGCAACTTGGCGATCTTGTCCTTGTTGGCAAAATCCTCGCCGACGCCTTCTTTAAGCACGTTACCGAAGTTTTCCCAGAACTTTACGTACTTTTCCTTATCGTTCGCCACCAGATCATCGAGCATGGCCAGCACCTTGCGGGCACAGCCATTTCTGATCGACTCGATATCCTTGCTCTGCTGCAGAATTTCGCGCGAAATGTTGAGCGGCAGATCGTTGGAATCAACAATACCGCGCACGAAGCGCAGGTAAAGCGGCATCAACTGCTCGGCATCGTCCATGATAAAGACACGACGCACATAGAGCTTGATGCCGTGGCGGGCATTGCGATCCCACAGGTCGAATGGCGCCCGTGCCGGAATGTAGAGCAGTTGCGTGTATTCCTGCTTGCCCTCGACACGCGCATGCGTCCACGCCAGCGGCTCGTCGAAATCGTGGGCAACGTGCTTGTAAAACTCCTTGTACTGCTCTTCCGTAATCTCGCTCTTGCTGCGTGCCCACAGGGCATTGGCCTGATTGACGGTCTCATCCTCGTCCGTCAGTTCCGATTTGCCCTCTTTCCACTCCTCCTTCTTCATCACAATGGGCAAGGTGATGTGGTCAGAGTATTTGCGAATAATCGACTTTACCTTCCAGCCATTGACGAAATCGTCCTCGCCCTCGCGCAGATGCAAAGTCACATCGGTGCCGCGACCCGCCTTTTCGACCACTTCGACCGAGAAATCGCCCTCGCCGGCCGATTCCCAGCGCACCGCCTGATTCGCCGCCAGACCGGCGCGACGCGACACCACCGTCACCTTGTCAGCAACGATGAACGAGGAATAGAAACCAACCCCAAACTGACCAATCAGATTGGCATCCTTGGCCTGATCGCCGGTCAGCGCCGAGAAGAATTCGCGCGTGCCGGATTTGGCAATCGTGCCGAGATGCTCAATCGCTTCCTCGCGCGAAAGACCGATGCCGTTATCGGAGATGGTCAGGGTACGCGCTTCCTTATCGTAAGAAAGGCGGATTTTCAGCTCGGAATCGTCACCATACAAAGCGGCATTATTGAGCGCCTCGAAGCGCAGCTTGTCGCAGGCATCAGAGGCGTTGGAAATCAGTTCGCGCAGAAAAATTTCCTTGTTGCTGTACAAGGAGTGAATCATCAGATGCAGCAGTTGCTTGACTTCGGTCTGAAAACCGAGGGTTTCCTTCTGGTCGAACATGCTTGAAGCTCCCGTGTTAAAAAACGAATGATGGGACGCCAGATGGAGACGCTTTCGGGCATTTCAAGAGGCCGCACACCCTACGGGCTGCTTTTTCAAGAGTTAGTCGAGTTGGATGTAGCGCACTTCGACGATATCGATTTCGCGCCAGCCGGAGGGGCTCTGAAAACGCACCGTATCGCCCTCGCGCGCTTTCAGCATGGCGCGAGCCAGCGGCGAAATCCAGCTGATGCGGCCTTTGGCGACATCAGTCTCGTCGATACCAACAATGGCGTAGGTGTTTTCGACGCCCAGATCGTCGCAGACCGTCACCGTCGCGCCAAAAAAAACCTGATCGGTTGACTGCCGCGCTGCCGGATCGACTACCTGGGCAATATCGAGGCGTTTGGTCAGAAAGCGGATGCGGCGGTCAATTTCGCGCAGACGGCGCTTGCCATAAATGTAATCGCCGTTTTCAGAACGGTCGCCGTTCGAGGCCGCCCAGGCCACCACCTCGACCACCTTCGGCCGTTCACGCTTGACGAGTTCTTCAAGTTCGTCCTTGAGGCAGGCATGGCCGACCGGCGTAATGTAATTCGCGGTTCCAAGCGGCAAAGCGGGTTGATGCTCGAGATCTTCCTCGTCATCATTCTCTGACTCGCGCACAAAGGCGCGGCTCACAGGCGCACACCAATGGTCACGAGGCTACAGAGGCGATGCTGCATTTTCTCTCCAACAAGTTGCAATTTATGGTTATTCTAGCAGCTGGGAACTTTCGTCAGGAGAAGCTCATGGATCAGCAGATAGACTCGGAAACCGATATCCCGGAAATGAAGGCGCGGCTTTACGAATACGAGGTCGAGCACCGCGACCTTGACAAGGTCATCGACTATCTTGAAGCCGCCACGACACCGGATGAACTGCTCATCCGGCGCCTCAAGAAACGCAAATTGATGCTGAAAGACCGCATCATGCATCTGGAACATTCGCTAACGCCGGACATACCGGCCTAAGCTTAATCCTGCAAGACTTTTCACAAAACCCGCCGGAAAAACCGGCAGGTTCGGGTTCATTTTTGCCAATCTCACACGCTTACCCGCCAGACACTTTCGGCGACCGTTTTGATCTTGCAAAACTGCCGCTGGCGCGCCCCGGCAGCGGCTACGCGGTGCAATATCTGGGTAGCGATACGCTGCTTGATCGTCAGCACCGCTGCTTCCTATCCGTCCGTGACCCGGAACTGAACGCCCTGTTTGAGAGCTTCGACGCTGCCTTTGCCGCCGCCGAAAACTGGCTCAGGCAGCAGGAGAGCAGCGCTGAAGAACACCCACTGGCCATTGTCCCGGCCGATTTCGACCGGGAGCTACAGCGCCACGTTCTGATTTACGGGGTGTTGCCGACTTTGCCGTAAACCTTGCCTCAAAATGCGGCAGAAAGCCCGAAATTGGTCTTGCCCCAGCCCTTGTGATTGTTAATGGTCGAGCCACTGAGAGGATCGATAATGCGGGAAACATCGAGCATCATCTGCAGGCGCTTGCCCATCTGCCAGCTCAAGCCCATACCCAGACTGGCGGCATTGTCCTTGGCCAGTTGCCCGGCTTGCGGACGGTTAAGCCTGACTTCGCCAGCATCAACAAAAGCGTGCCAGCGCAGTCCTTGCCAAAACAGGGGTGAAGCCACTTCAACGCTGACCGACCAGCCCTTGTCGCCACTGGCTTCCCGTTCTTCAAAACCGCGTATCGAGCGTGAACCACCGATGCCGAACTGCTCGCCGGCAATCAGCGATTTTCCGGTTTGCTGCAGTCTCAATTTTCCGGTGGCCGTCCAGCCTGCGCCGATGTCCTGGCCGATTTCAAAATTGCTGCGCCACAGTGACCAGTTCGGGCTGGCATCGGGGTTGTTGGCCATATAAGCGACCAGATTGTTGTTCTCGCCACTGCGCAGGTTTCTGGCGTACTCAATACCCGCCGAAAGCGACAAACCGGGGGCGAGATACTGCCCCTGATAACCCAGCGTCAGTGGCCGGCTGCGCACATCAACACCAATTTTGACGCCTGCAAAACGGGTATCGTTAATGAAGTACTTGTCGTCCACACCGAACTCGACCACATGTTTCCAGTCCTGTAACGCCGGCAAGCGATGACTCAACTTGATGCCATAAAAACGACCCTGCCCGCTCAACTCAAAAGGACTGCCGGGAATGGTCGATGCCAAGCTACCGGAATTCACATCGGAATAACTACCATAAAATGAAAGCCAGCTATGCGCTGCATAAATAGGCATGCGGTAGAACAAACCATACTGCGAAACGGCAGAGACCTTGTCGGGAGAAGTGGTATAGCTTGCCGTCAGCGCGTGATCAGCATCGAAAAGATCGCTCTTCTGGACACCAACCGAAAGCCGCCAGCGCCCGGTTGCGCCGCCCGGCCCGGTGTTGTTGAGGTTGGTGAAAAAGGATTGCGGCTTCTCGTCAGTTACCCGAACTTCCGCCACCAGACTATCCGGAGTCTCGGATTCGCGCATGAACACGGCCACCTGGCGAGCAGGATGTTCATTGGCGACGGCAATCTCACGCCCCAACTGCGGATTATCCGGAACTTCATTCAGCTTGAGCGAAGGCAAGCTCTTGAGGACAACTTCTTCAGGAAAGTTCTGCGCCCCCTTAACTTCCATCTTGGCAATTTTGAAAACCACTACCCTGAGCTTGATGTCACCGCTGGTTTCCTGCGGCGGCAGGACAACACGGTGAAAAGCGTTGCCCTTGGCACGAATCGCCTGTTCAAGGGCATCGGCAGCGGACTGCAGACCCTCGATACCGACATGCTGGCCTAGAAATGGGCTGAGCAGGCGCCGCGTTTCTTCAGGCGGCAGCGGATTGTCGCCTTCCACCACAAAGTTGGTGACATTGAGCTTGACCGGCGCCGGTGCTTCGGGCGCGGCCAAGGCGTGAGGCAAATTGAGGAAAAGAAGGCTCAATAAACAAAGAGTGAATTTTTTCGACATTATCTGACTTGGCAAGTGGGGGATTGAGTACTGCCCGGCCGGTTCAGCGTTGCCGAGCCTGAGCCTGGAAGACTCTGCGAACTGGGTAGTGGTGTCGGATCAAGGCGCATGAAAACAGGCGGTGCGGGCAACATGATCGGAGTCTGTGTCATTGACGGCCCAGCATAACCAGCCTGCCCCGCCCCCAATGAAACCGACTGACCACCTTGCTGCAGAGTCACTTCGCCTTCACGCACCCAGACGTGCAAGCCTTCGCCACCAGCACCCGGAGTTCCCGCCGGGGGTGTTGGCTGTCCGCCGGCAGGTGGTGGTACTCCGGCAGAGCCAGAGCCAAGCGGGGGGGGCTGCGGCGCACCCCCCGGGCCGGTGCCAAACTGGCTGGGCGGCGGCGGTGGAACAGTATCCGGCCGTGGCGTCGGGTTGTTGGCCATGAAACGAGGGAGCGACGGCAGCGGAACCGGTGGCGCGGTCATGGCGCCAACAAAGCCAGTGCTACCCGCCGGCAGGGCCAGCGTTCCCTGTGGCGTGGTCAGCTGCGTTGCTCCACTCCAGGTATGCAGGAAGAGCCCGGACTGCGGGCTGGATTGGCCGCGCGCCGGTGTCTGCGCCGCGCAAGCGCCGCCGCAGGACGCATCGAGCCCGGTGCCACGGATACCAATGGTCGCCACCCGCGTATTGACCGCAACATTCTTCGGATTCGCCTTGCCGATCAAGCCGGTCACCATGCGCATGGCCCCCTTGAACAAGCGGAAGACTGAGCGGTCTTCTTCGGCCGCGCCCTTGAATTGGAATTCCTCAATCCTGAACTGTGCATCCGCCTGCAGCGTCAGGCGGGTCTGGTCGGCGAAGGCAATGACAGCAAGGCTTGACGCAGCAGTTTCAACCATTTCGCCGGAATACAGCGCGTCACCCGCCGCCAGGGTACGACGTTGCTGGTCAGTTGAGAGCGCCTGAACCTTGCCCTTGGCCAGAGCAACTCGGGCAATAATGGGCAAGACCTTGGCGGCAGGCGCAGTCGCTTGCGTCTGGCATTCCTTGCCGCTGCACAAACGGGCATCAAAATCGGTGCCACGAATACCTATGGTCGCCGTCTGCGTTGCCACACTCACCGAACCCGGCCGGCGCTTTGAAATAAAGCCGGTCAGGGCTCGCAGGCCACCTTTGAAAAGCCGCAAAACCGCAGCTTCCTTACCCGCCTCAATCGAAAATTGCTCTACGGTGAACACCGTTGCCGGCCGCAAGGTCATGCGCGATCCATCCGCCAGTTCAATCATCGCGATACTGGATGGACCAGTGGATAACACATCGCCCACCAGCAGCGCCTCACCAGCGCCGGTAATACGGGCGGGCGTTCCAGCACGCTGCAAGGTAGTGACGCCCTGCGAAGTCAGCACCTTGCCAGCATCCGCCGCCAGCGCAGGCAGGGATGTTGCGGCGCAGCTTGAAAACATCAATAGCGCCCAAATGGCACGATTCATTCTTATTGACATGCTGGCACCCCCGCACTGGTCGTTGTTGAGGCTCCTGTACCGGAAGTCTGTCCGGCAGCTTCAGCTGCCGCGCGCTTTTCTTCTTCAGTCATTTCCGTCGTCCCTCCTTCGCTACCCGAAGTGGTCGAGGTTCCTGTGCCTGAAACGGTATTGTTGGTTGTGTTTTCGGTCAAGGCAACGATTTGCGTCATTGGCGCCTGCACAGTTTCGCTTTCCGAGGATGTGCCTGATGGAGGGACAATAACTGGGGGTGGCAGCACTTCGTTGTAGGTGCCGAGAATCACTGCTGTCGGATCGCGGTTAATGATGCCATTGGCCGAAGTCACCGTCACCGTTCCGCCTGTCGCATCAATGGTTGCCACATTCGGTTCGACCGTCCCCCCTATACCGATGTTGACGTCACTACTGGCCGAAAGATTAATCGAACCACCCAATGCCGAAAGCGTCGCCAAAGGAAGAATGTCGATTTTGCCGCCAGTGGAGGTCAGCTCCAATGTAGAGCCTCCGCTCCCACTACCCACAGACACCAAAGTCTCCGTTGCAACCGTCAGATCCCCTGTTGTCGTAACGTTGATGCTCGACCCCATGGTCTCGAGTTGATTCTGGATGGTCAGATTGCCAGTATTGCTGACACTAATCGTCCCAAAACTGGCGCTTGCATCCAAGGTGGAAACCGCCGTGTTAAGCGGCCCCAGGTTACCCATCATGGTTGAGGTTAGAAATAGATCGGTACCGCTGATAAGGGCGGAACCATTAATATCTCCATAGGCCTCAAGAGAAACATATCCACTTGAAACTATTGGATTATTAACTGAAATCGATCCGCTCATCGAATTCAGCGACACCCCCCCAGCCTTGATCCCACTATAAGTGGTTCCACCAAACGGGGTGACACTTGAAACGGTAATGGGGCCACTGCTAACAAAATTGAAACTATTGGCATCAGGCACCATGCCCACAATATTACTGACACTATTGCTGCTGACCAGATTTACATTTCCACCAGACGATGCAACACCTAGTGTCGCGGCCTGAATGGGAGCAGTCTGGCTAATATCACCGCCGCTGAGCAAATATAGATCAAAAGCACTACGATTCACGGTGTCAGTAATGGTAATCGCCCCAGAAGGCCCAAAATTCACAGAACCCGGAATCGGCTCGGAAACATTGCTACCTATGGTCAAAGCGGCAGAAGTGATGCGGCTCGAATCAAGCTGCGCGGCATCAAGACAAAGCGATGTCCCGCCACTTTGACACCCAGAATAAGCAGCATTGCTTACAATATTGATCGGCCGTCCCGTTTCCAGCGACGTAATACGCACGCTGGGCGCATTGATCGTCCTGCTGCCACCCAGCCAGAAATTATTGACCACGATGGAAACCGGACCATTAACGGAACTGATCGTTTGGGTAGACCCGGAATCATCCATATAGAGATAACCAGCGTAGAGATTAACGCCGTTATATCCCTCGATTACAGGCAAGTTCCCGGTAACGTTGATCAGAGAACTCAATGTATCGATTGTGACTTCCCCATTGGTGGCACGAACGGGATTAACAATCGACAAACCTCCGGCGTTGCGCAAGAAAATATCACCACCTGAGGCTTGCGCATCAAAGCTACTGACATGGTTTTCAAGATTAAGATTGATGCCAGTAGCGGCTGTTGTGCTCAAATTGCTGGCGGTAATCACGGCGCCCGACTGCTGGTCAATGCCCTGATCGGACGACAAAGTGACATTTCCGCCGGAACCCGCAGTAATCCCGGCTACACCATCGACGGTGGACAAAGTAACCTGGTGAGTCGAGTGATATGTAAAGTTGCCTACAGCAGCACCAGCAATGACGCCAACCGGATTGGCCTCGGGCAGGTTAACCGACGCCCCACTGACGCGCAGCGAGGTTGCCCCGATCACTTTGCCGGGGGTCTGGGTAAGGGCGCCACCGGCATTGAGCGAAACCATGCCGTTGTTGGTCGAGAGGTTGTCGAAAACGTTCAGTGAACCGGTTGTTACAACCTTGAAACTGCCACTTGGCGCTGAGTTGACACCAGAAATATTGAGAGTTGCGCTGCTGCCATTATAGAAAACATTGCCCGCCGCACCCGCGCCAGTGTTGTTGAGGGTGACGGTCGGAATGTTGTTGGCGCCAGTCAGGTTGATCCCCTGATTGGCGCTAAAAGTAGCCGTCGCTGCGTTAATACTGGCAGCGCCACTCAGCGTGCCGCCAGCAATGAATTCAAGCGACGAGCTAACGCCTGTAGCATTGATGTTGGCATTGACCTCGATATTGCGCTCAGCCGTCAATGTAAGCTTGTTATTACTTGCCCAACTGACGGGATCAACTACCTTGATATCTCCCAATCCTGCGCCCGATATGTTTGACGTGGTTACAGTGACATTCGACGAGCCTAGCGCCGTCTGAAGTGTCACCACTTCCACCAAGGAGTCATTGGTTGCCCCGGAAGCTTGGCACGCAGGGCAAGTGCTAGCGGCTGACTGATCACCACCAACCATTCCGGCTGACTGGGCGTTTGTTACGTTGTCCGCAATATAGATGTTGGTTGGATCGAGCAACCACATACCTGTGCTACCTTGGGGCGCCTGGGTATCAATGCGGATATCTTCAACATCGAGATGGTGGGCTGAAGTTTCGATAAACCCGCCATTGCCGCCCTCTGCACCACCACGCGCCGAGATGCTGCCATAGGCACGAGTGTTATCGTCCGCCCACAGAATGACCTTGCCGCCGTCGCCGTTTTGCGTGGCATCGGCTTTGATCGTCGCGTCGCGTTCCATGAGCGTGGTGGTGGCATTGCGAACTTGTGGGTTCTTGCCCTGATAATCGCCGCCGACCAGCACCGTACCGCCCTTTTTCGGTGCCGAGACATCAATACTCGAACCCGAAGTGAGCTTGACACTCGCCCCAGTCAAAACAACCTTGCCACCTTCACCGGCGACCATATCAACCGCCTTGATGGCACCACTGTGGGTCAGGCTGTTAGCAAAAATGCCTACCGACTTACTGGCTTCGATATTGCCCAGATTAAGGGCGCTGCTTTCTGGAGCCTGCACTTCAAAGACGACCTGATTGGGGTCGGCGTCCGAAAGCAGAACCTTTTGCCCCGCCGCCAGCACGACGGAACCGTTCTCGGACTTTATCGTGCCGGAATTCTGGATGTCCGGCGCCACCAGATATACATTGCCAATGGCCTTGATGTCGCCTTCGTTGAGAATGCGACCGCCCTGCCCTTCAAATTGCAGTTTGCCTTGCAGGAAGTTCTGGTCGGTAATGTTGAGGGTGGAAGCGACAAAACCGGCGGTGTCGATTTTGGCACCCGCGCCAAAGATAATCCCGGTCGGATTGATCAGGAAAACCCGACCATTGGAGGAGAGCATGCCGAGAATGGCGGAGGGGTCGCCACCGACGACACGATTCAATACCGCCGAAACGGCGCTCGGTTGAATGAAACGCGTCGTCTCGCCCACACCAATGTTGAATGCCTGCCAGTTGAGGATGGCATTGGCGCTGTTGGTCACCGTCAGCACATTGCCTTGCTGGACGATATTGGCCGTCCCGGCCGCGACCTGCGCGCCTTGCGGCAGCGCAAAGCCGTTGCTGGCGTATAGCCCAACACCGAGGGCAAACATCAGGTTTTGAGCGATTGGGCGCAAACGCAAACCCGGCCGAGTATGCTGTTTTGTCAATTTTCTGTTCATGGGAATCCCCTCCCTAAGCAACCATTGTCAACTCTTGATTTTACACTTTCAAGCAATAAACCACAGGAAATATGACCGAAAAATCTGAAAAATTCAGGTCTGCGCTGTCGATAATGACAAGCGGACAAGGGATGAACCTCCTTTTTTCAGCAAGGGCATGTGGATCGCCCCACCCCCTCCCGGCCTGCGGCCACCTTCTCCCGCTTTCGGGAGAGGGGAAAGTGTTGAGCGACTTGCCGGTTTTCTTTCTCTCGCCAAGATCAGCCCCTTTTTGGCCACCGTAGGCATAGAGAGTCACTGCATGGTCAAGCCGATCATCCAACTGCCGGCCTGCAGCAGCAATTCTGTTGGTGTTTATCCATTGGAAACAGTATTTTGGCAAAAAAGCTTATAGTTCATTGTTAAATTCCGTGGCATTTATTCTAAAATGCTCAAAGAAACTTTGTCGCCCCGCGTACTATTCGGGGTTCGGTAAGCCTTAATGGGTGATCAAATCATGAATGACGCTGGCAATTTCGATTTAGGAACACTGAACCGGGTCAAGAGCGAGATTGATGTCTCGCTTCATCGTGCCGCCGAGGCCATCGCAAAATTTGGCGAAACAAGTGATGCCGGCCAGATGAAGCTGTGTCGGACGCTCACCCATCAAATTCACGGCGCTCTGGTCATGCTTGGCCTCAAGGGTCCGGAACAGGTCAGCGAGTTGATCGAAAAGGTTCTCACCTCGATTGCTGAAGAAAAGCTTGACGCTTCGGCTGAAACGCAGGCCAGCATCGAGCAGGCGCTGGCAGCCATCGGGCAATACCTTGAAGACCTCATGGCCGGCGAACCCAATCAGGCTCTGCGCCTGCTGCCGGTCTATCGCAACCTCCATAATTTGCAGGGAAACGAACCTTTCCGCGCTTCCGATCTTTTCTATCCGGATCTCAGCATCAACCCACCCGAACGCCATGAATTGCTTGAGCCTTTCATTGGTGAAGAGTTGCATACGCATCTCAAGCGCCAGCGCTTCAATTATCAGAAAGGCCTGCTCGCCCTGCTGCGTAACCCGCCGGGGACGCCACAGTCAGCCGGCGCTCTTGATCAAATGCGCGAGGCGCTCAGGGCGGTTGAATCGACGCAGGAGGACACCCGCCCGTTCTGGTGGGTATCGCGCGGCTTTATTGATGCTCTCGCCGACTTCAAAGTCATTTCGCAGAATGATTCCAAGCGCCTTTGCGCCCGCATCGACCTGCAGATTCGTCGCTTGCTGGAAGGCTCGACCACCCTGGCCGAGCGTCTCTTGCGCGACGGCCTGTATTTCATCGGCCAGGCGAATTTGCCAGAAGGTTCGCTGGGTGCTGAAGTTCGCCGCACTTTCCGTCTTGATGAATTGATTCCCAAATCGGAAATCGAGCCGACCACCGCCTTGAAAGAAAAGGCCTTGCGCTACCTGCGCGAATGCGTCGACGCGACGGAAGGCTATTGGAACAGGTTCTGCGCCGGCAACACCGCAGCCCTCAAGGTTTTTGCCGAGCAGGCGCAGAATTGCGCGCAGGCCACACAGAAACTAGACAACGCCGATGTCGACCGGCTGGGGCAAGCGCTCGGCAAGATCGCCACCTGGCTGGCCGAATTGCCATCGCGCAATTCCGACAATGTTGCCATGGAAGTGGCGACCGCCATCCTCTTGCTGCAAAACGCCCAAGCCAACTTCCGCCGTCTGGGTCCGGATTATTCCACCCAGGTCGACCTGATGGTTGCCCGTCTGGAAAACTGCATTGCCGGCACACCTTCCTCCAATGATGAGGCCGTGCCGCTGCTCGACGATATTTCGCGCCGCGCCCAGGAGCGCATGCTGATTGTCCAGGTAACAAAGGAAATCCAGAGCTGCCTGGCGCAGATCGAGCAGGAGCTCGACACCTTCTTCCGGGCGCCAAATAATGGTTTTGAAGGCAAGCAGACCCATGCCTCGCTCAAGCAGGTCAAGGGCGCCCTTTCCATGCTTGGCCACGACAAGGTGCAACCAAGTCTGGACAAGTGCAGTCAGCACATTGCCCGCTTCTCGGAAACCGGCTACCAGCCCGCGCAGGACGATTTCGTTGTCGTCGCCCACGAACTTTCGATGCTTGGATTGTTTGTCGATGCTCTGCAAACCGGCACTGTCGATTACGACGAGTTTGTCCGCAGCATGGGTGAGGGCGAACACGTTCCGGCCGAAAAAGCAGTAGAGCCAGCCACCGTCGAAGTTGAAATTGCGCAGAAGAAAGAAGAAACACAGGCGCTACTCGAAGCTCTCAAGGAAGCACCTGAAGATGCTGGTATACGCGGCGAACTGAAGCAAAACCTGCAATCATTGCAGGTCGATGCTGATCTGGTTGACGACCACGCTCTGGGCGAAACCGCCAAGGCGGCACTGTCGGCGCTGGAGTCCGGCACAAAGGAAGCGGATGCGTTCGAAGAAAACCTCATCGCCAAACTCGCACCGCAAGTCTCCGAAACCCCTGCCCCTTCAGCGGAAACCCTGAAGCTCGTCCAGGCCAGCGAAGAAGAACTGGAGGCCGAATTCCTTGAAATTTTCCTGGAAGAAGCCAATGAAGTGCTTGCTTCCATGCAGGAAGAACTGGAAAAACTGCGCGAAGATCCCCACGATATCGAAGCGCTGACCAATATCCGGCGCTCCAGTCACACGCTTAAGGGCAGTGGCCGCATGGTCGGCCTCAAATCTTTTGGCGAGGTCGCCTGGAGCATCGAGCAGACACTCAATCTGTGGATCAGAAAAGAACTCGATGTCACACCCGAAATTATCGATCTGATCGCCTGGACACATACCATTGCCACGGCCTGGATCGCGGAATTGAACAAGAATTCCGGCAACGCGCCGGATGCTTCCGGCCTGGTTGCTTTCTCCGAACGTCTGCGCCAGGAAAAATCTGGTGATGGCGGCAGCGATTGAAATGGCAAGACGGCACATGATGTGTTTCAATGTGCCATCAATTCATCGCGTGGAGAAAACATGCTAGGAAAATATATTGGGCAGTTCAAAACGGACGACCGGGATGGCATGACCGAAAACCTTGCCATCGTCGTTGTCGGTGGCAAATACGGCTTTGTCGACATTGCGGGAAAAATCGTCATCGAACCCCGTTTCGACCGCGCCTGGTCATTCGAGAATGGTTTTGCCAAGATCGAGATGAATGGCAAATACGGGCTTATCGACAAGTCAGGAAACGTCGTCGTCGAACCTGTTTTTGAAGATCTCTCCACCTATTATGAAGAAATGGCCACGGTCACTGCCGATGGCAAGATGGGCTACGTCGACGGCAAAGGCAAGACTGCCATCCCCCCCCAATTCGATGAAGCCTGGCCGTTTTTTGAAGGTCTGGCCAGGGTTAAGAATGGCGAAAAGTGCTTCTATATTGACAAGACCGGCAAGGAGGCCTTTGCTGCCGAATTCGACGACGCCTGGTCGTTCTGCGAAGGACTGGCTGCGGTAAAAGTCGATAACCGGTGGGGATTCATCAATCACAGCGGCAAAATCGTGATCGAACCCCAATTTGACGATGTCAGTTCTTTCGATGGCGAGGTTGCACGAGTGGTTAAGGCCAACAAGGGTTTCTATATCGACCAGTCGGGCAAATTTGTGAGGGAATAAAGTCTGCCTCATTCATTCCCGCTCTCCACCACGAAAAAATCCCCGCCGCAGCGGGGATTTTCTTACCTTGCAGTAGTGCTAGTTCAGAACGTTACGCCCATTTCTGCAACGGCCTTGGGCAGGTAGATTTCTACCGGCATTGCAGTCGCCGGGTTGCCTTCAGGTGCGAGCAGCGGCAACGAATAGCTTATTGAAGAATCCAGTGCATGGCGATTGAGCGAATGCTTCTTGGACGGAACCCAGGTCAGGTTCTTGGTAGAGTCGAAATTGGTCATCCCCAGCAGGTCGGCGGAACCGATATAAGCCCTGAAGTTGGCCACGTTACCCGGAACAATACCGTTCATGCCGAAACTTACAAACTTGGTACCGGCATACCACGAAGCCTTGCCAAGGTTGTTCATTTTCCACAGGGCATTGATGTAATCCCATGTGCCTTTGCTGTGGCCGATGATCAGTTTGGGACGGGCGCCCTTGGAATACAGGGTGTAGAGTTTTTCCGAAGACAGGATGCCCGAAATGTAGGCGCCGCTGGCAAAGGAATTCCACTTGTTGGTGGAATTATTCATTAGGCCAATCATGGCGTCGTAAGTGACTTCGTAGCCACCTTGACCAGCCACAATACCCGCTACCGGCACATTCAGAATGTTGGCGGCTTGCTTAGCCATAGCCAGAGCACCAAGAGGACTGCTACCGACACCGGCAATCACGATAACCTTGACCTGGTTGGTGATGACCATGTTTTCGGCTGTTGTACCTTTGGTGACGCCAGACTGATTGGGCTTGGCAACAACCACAGCACCACGCGGCAGCCAGTCATAGGTTGCGTACAGACCACCCCAATATCCGCACACCGCATAGCGGTCAGAACTGCTGACCGGGCCAACGTCGTAGTAAAGGTGATCGAACATCGTCAGGGTTGTATAGGCAGCCCAAACGTTCGACAAGGGCGCCATCAGCAATGCAGCCAAGGCGGCTAACAGATAAAATGACTTGAACTTTTTCATGACCTCTCCTTTGAATATATTGAGTAATTTTTACTTCTGCGACGATTCATTTCAGCATCCGCCAAGGTCGAAGTATGTAAGGGAAACCCCCCATTGACGGATTAATGTATTTGTGAACGTATTATTTGTCGGAACGACAAAGCCAATTTTTTCGCATTTATCATCCCGGCAGATTGCAAATAATTCCTTTCATCCCTTTGTTTATTCTATGCTTTACAAATCTCCGGCAAGGATTTAAGAAAAGTCATCGCGCCATCACCTCTATATCTTTAGCCAAACTCACAGGCACTACCATCCGGCCTCACCCCCTAATTGGGGAGTAGGAATCGATGCGTACTAGGTCGTTTCGACGAAGCAACCCTCCTGCAAAAAGCCTGATGTAACTCCCTGTTTGGGGGGGAGTTTTCCAGTCAATTTTTCGCACCTCAAAAATTTCGTTTTTTCCGGATTTTTGGGAAGGCGATTTACGCCACGAAAAACTCATCGTGGTTGATTTCCATCCTGCGATATTCCTCACAAGCGCGCTGCTACAATATTGCGCTACGCTTTCTGTCTGATTCTCATGTATCGACAATACTTTGGCTTTGCCGAAGCTCCATTTTCCATCGCACCCGACCCGCGTTTTCTCTATTTGAGCCAGCGCCATCAGGAAGCGCTGGCTCACCTGCTCTATGGCGTCAATGGGGATGGCGGTTTTGTGCTGCTCACCGGCGAGGTCGGCTCCGGCAAGACCACCATCTGCCGCTGCCTGCTCGAACAAATCCCCGACAACTGCGATGTTGCCTATATCTTCAATCCTAAGCTGACGGTCGAGGAACTGCTATCGACCATTTGCCTGGAAATCGGTATTTGTTACCCACCGGGCAATCGTAGCATCAAGATTTTCATTGATTTCATCAACTCCCATCTGCTGCGCGCCCACGCCAAGGGTCAGCGCACGGTGCTGATCATCGACGAAGCGCAGAACCTGGCGGCTGACGTGCTCGAACAGATGCGGCTCCTGACCAATCTGGAAACCAACGAACGCAAGTTGCTGCAAATCATCCTGATCGGCCAGCCCGAACTGGCCAGCATGCTCGAGCGCCGCGAACTACGGCAGTTGAGTCAGCGCATCGTCGCCCGCTATCACCTTGACCCGCTTTCAAAAAAGGAAGTCGCTGCCTATGTCCGCCACCGACTGGAAGTCTCGGGCGGCAAAAGCCATCTCATCCCGGAGCAACTGATCGGTCGCCTCTACCGTCTGAGCGGTGGCATCCCGCGCCTGATCAACGTCCTCTGCGACCGCGCCCTGCTGGGAACCTATGTTCAGGGCAAGGAACGTGTCGACACGGCAACGCTTGAACAGGCCGCGCGCGAAGTACTCTTCCAGCCGAGCGGCGATCAGCGCAAAAATCGACTGTACACACTCGCCACCATTCTGATCCTGGCGACAGGCCTGGCGCTTGGAGTATTGATCTACCGACTCGGCCAAAACCATCCAAAAACAGTGACAACACCCGTCAAAGACAATGGAAAAACGGTCATTCCCCACCACCCCGAGGACACGGAAAGCTCGTCGCTCATGCTCAAACGCGCAAGCGAATTAAGTCAGCCAACAGAATCACCGAACCCGGAAAAGAAATAGACATGTCGTACATTCTCGACGCCCTGCGCAAATCCGACCAACAACGCCAGCATGGCGTGGCACCAACGCTTTCCTCGGCGCCAATCATTTCGCCAACAAGCGCATACACACAAGAAAAAACCGCATGGCTGCCAATCGGCCTGCTGTCCATTGCACTCATCGGTACAGGCGTAACGATCGGCTGGTTACGCCCCTGGCAACAGGACGAAGCAGCGCCAGCTCCGGCGGCAATTTCGGCAAAGCCGGCAATAACTGCACCGGTTCCCGCCATCGCCCCTGCAACGGTAGTGCAAACCACAGCCAAAGCCGAACCTGCAGCCCCTAAAGTAGCGGGAAGTGAAACAGTTAAAACAGGGGACAGACCACGGTTTTCTGAAGAAAACCGTGGTCGGTCCCCTGTTCTCGTGCCACCTATTCCTAGCCCTATTTCTAAACCGCAGCCCCCAAGCCAGCCGGAATTGCCGAATGTCTCGATCACGGTGCATGCCTATTCCGCCAATCCCCGCGAACGAATCGCCGGCA
>Ga0316605_10000947_pt1 | contig 17729 bp, 14 predicted proteins | sample OWC_soil_day20_n_FD_207666 | JGI IMG/M metagenome (GOLD analysis project Ga0316605, IMG submission 207666) | Wetland soil microbial communities from Old Woman Creek delta, Ohio, United States - OWC_soil_day20_noCT | ecosystem: Environmental > Terrestrial > Soil > Wetlands | place: USA: Ohio...
GGCGATGTACTTGTCGGTCAGCTTCTGGACGTCGTCCTGGGCCTTGCGCTCGGCGTCCTCGGGGATCTCGCCCTTCTTCAGCGCGTCCTTGAGGTGGGCGTTGGCATCGCGGCGCAGGTTGCGAATCGCCACCTTGGCACCCTCACCTTCCTGCTTGACGACCTTGATCATTTCCTTGCGCCGCTCTTCGGTCAGCGCCGGCATCGGCACGCGGATGATCTCGCCCTGCGAGGCGGGATTGAGACCGAGGTCGCTATCGCGAATAGCCTTCTCGACCTTTTGCAGCATCGGCTTTTCCCACGGCTGCACGCCAATGGTGCGGGCATCGATCAGGGTGATGTTGGCCACCTGATTGACCGGCACCGGCGAGCCGTAATAATCGACCATCACGTGATCGAGCAGGCCGGTATGGGCACGACCGGTACGGATTTTCTGGAGGTCGTTCTTCAGCGCCTCCAGCGACTTCTGCATCTTGGCTTCGGCGGTTTTCTTGAGTTCCGGAATCATCTCGTCTTCCTTCAGCAATAGACCAGCGTGCCTTCGTTTTCACCGCAGACCACGCGCTTCAGCGCGCCGGCCTTGAAGATGGAAAACACGTTGATCGGCAATTTTTGGTCGCGGCACAGGGCAAAGGCCGTGGCGTCCATCACGGCGAGGTTGCCGGCGATGGCTTCGTTAAAACTGATTTTTTCGTAGCGGGTCGCCGCCGGATCTTTCTTCGGGTCGGCGGTATAGATGCCGTCCACCTTGGTCGCCTTCAACACGATCTCGGCGCCGATTTCCGAACCGCGCAATGCTGCGGCGGTATCGGTGGTAAAGAAGGGGTTGCCGGTACCGGCACCAAAAATGACGATCTTGCCTTCTTCAAGATAGCGAATAGCCTTGCCGCGGATGTACGGCTCGACCACTTGCTCGATATTCAACGCCGACTGCACGCGGGCATTCAGCCCTGCCTGACGGAAGGCGTCGGACAGCGCCATGGCATTCATCACCGTGGCCAGCATGCCCATGTAATCCGCGGTAGCCCTATCCATCCCGGTGGCCGTACCGGCCATGCCGCGGAAGATATTGCCACCGCCGATCACGACGCCGATTTCCACCCCCATATCGGCGACCGCCTTGATCTCCCCGACAATCGCCGCGATGGTCTGCGGATTGATGCCGTAGGCGTCAGAGCCCATCAGGGCTTCGCCAGAGAGTTTCAGGAGGATGCGCTTGTATTTGGGTGCAGTCATCGGCGTTCCTTTCAATTACTTCTTGGCAGCAGCGGCAGCAGCCTGGGCGGCCACTTCAGCAGCGAAGTCGTCAACCTTCTTCTCGATGCCTTCACCAACGATGAACAGCGTGAAGGAAGCGACGGAAGCGCCCTTTTCCTTCAGCAGCTGCTCAATGGTCTGCTTGCCGTCGGCCGCCTTGACGAAGACCTGACCGAGCAGGGTCACGTCCTTCAGATACTTCTGGACGGTACCTTCGGCGATCTTTTCCAGCATCGCTTCCGGCTTGCCGGCTTCGCGTGCCTTCTCGATGGCGACGCGACGCTCGGTGTCGAGCAGCTCGGCGGACACACCGGAGGCATCCAGCGACTTCGGCTTGGAGGCAGCGATGTGCATCGCCAGATCCTTGCCCAGTTGCTCATCACCACCAACCAGGTCAACCATGACGCCAACCTTGGAACCGCCGTGAATGTAGGAAACCAGCTTGCCCTTGGCTTCGAAACGAACGAAGCGGCGGATGCTCATGTTTTCGCCAATCTTGCCGACCAGTGCGGAACGGGTCGATTCGACGGTACCCTCGCCCATCGGCAGCGCCGACAGGGCGGCCACGTCGGCCGGATTGCTGCCGGCGACCAGCGCGGCACAGCCATTGGCCAGAGCGATGAATTCGTCGTTCTTGGCAACGAAGTCGGTTTCGCTATTGACTTCGATAATCGCGCCAGTCTTGCCGTCAGCGGAGATGCTGACCGCAACGATACCTTCCGCTGCGATACGGGTAGCGGCCTTGGAGGCCTTGTTGCCCAGCTTGACGCGGAGGATCTCCTCAGCCTTGGCCATGTCGCCATCAGCCTCGGTCAACGCCTTCTTGCATTCCATCATGGGTGCGTCGGTCTTGCCGCGCAGTTCTGCCACCATGCCTGCGGTAATTGCCGCCATACTTGTTCTCCTGAGCTTTTAACACAGGCGGAGCCGAAGCCCCGCCATACAACCTTATTCGGCCGATTCTTCGACTTCGACGAACTCGTCGTCGGCGCCGGCGGCAACGATTTCCTGAACCACCTGGTTACGACCTTCGAGGATGGCATCGGCCACACCACGAGCGTACAGCTGGATCGCACGGGAAGAGTCGTCATTACCCGGAATCACGTAGGAAACGCCTTCCGGAGAATGGTTGGTATCGACCACGCCGATGACCGGAATACCCAGCTTTTCGGCCTCGGTGATGGCGATCTTGTGGTAGCCAACGTCAACAACAAAGATGGCATCCGGCAAGCCGCCCATATCCTTGATGCCGCCGATGGACTTTTGCAGCTTTTCCAGTTCGCGACGGAAGGTCAGCGCTTCCTTCTTCGGCATCTTTTCCAGCTCACCGGCTTCAACAGCCAGCTCCATGTCCTTCAGGCGCTTGATCGAGGTCTTGACCGTCTTGAAGTTGGTCAGCATGCCACCCAGCCAGCGCTGGTCGACAAACGGAGCGCCAGCGCGCTGGGCTTCCTGAGCGATGATTTCGCGTGCCTGGCGCTTGGTGCCAACAAACAGGATGTTGCCGCGATTGGCCGACAGCTTCTTCACGAAAGCAATGGCTTCGTTGTACTTGGCCAGGGTCTTTTCGAGATTGACGATGTGAATCTTGTTGCGGGCACCGAAGATATACGGGGCCATCTTGGGGGACCAGAAACGGGTCTGGTGGCCGAAGTGGACACCGGCTTCCAGCATTTCGCGCATGGTTACGGACATTGCAAAACTCCTTTAAGGGTTGAACCGCCACCCGCCGGAAACGCCCGCCATTATTGAATTCTGGCGAACACCCTTAATCGGCGGATGTGTGGATTTAGCTGCATGCACCTCGCACACAACCGTTCTTAACGCGCCTTTCGGCCCGAAAAAACTTTCGAATTATAGCACTGCGAGCGTTACTTAAGGAAGCTCAATAGCCGTTCTGCTTGAGCGACAGCAATTGCAGCATGCGCTCCAGATAGGGCTGCCAGTCCGGCATGCGCAGGCCGAAATCGTTTTCCAGCCGCGCGCAGTCCAGGCGGGAATTGAGCGGACGAACGGCCGGCGTCGGATAGTCGCGACTCGGGATGGCCCGGATGGCTTCCGGCTTCAGGCGCAGATCGAACCCCGGCATGACACCGGCCAGCGCAACGATGGTCCGGGCGAATTCGCACCAACTGACCGAGCGACCGGAACACAGGTGATAGAGCCGCTGCTCGCCGACCGCCATTGCCTCGCCCTGGCGCAGACCGGCCAACACCACGCCGGTCACCGTGGCAATCAGCGCCGCCGGCGTTGGCGCGCCAACCTGATCGTCCACCACGTTCAGCGACTCCTTGTCGCGCGCCAGGCGCAGGATGGTCTTTACGAAATTGCCGCCACGCGCGCCAAACACCCAGCTCGTCCGAAAAATGACCGACTTCGCCCCGCTGGCCCGGATCGCCTCCTCGCCGGCCAGTTTGCTGCGACCGTACGCGCTTTGCGGATTGGTCGGATCGGTCTCGACATAAGGCGTCGGCTTCAGACCGTCATAGACGTAATCGGTCGAATAGTGGATCAACAAGGCGCCGCTCTCCGCCGCCGCCCCGGCCAGCACACCCGGCGCCTCGGCATTGATCCGCCAGGCCAGTTCCGGCTCGCTTTCGGCCTTGTCCACCGCCGTGTACGCGGCGGCATTGACGATCACCGCCGGCCGCACTCGCCGCACCAAGGCACGCAACTGCCCGGCATCGCTCAAATCGGCGTCGGACCGGGCGCAGGCTACCACCTCGCCGTGCGGCGCCAGCGAACGTTGCAATTGCCAGCCAACCTGGCCATCCTTGCCCAGCAGAAGAATGCTCATGCCATTTAACCCATTGAACCGAAAAGTCGAAGTATGCCACCGGCAGCCCGGTCAGCTTTGCGAAACCGGAGGCATCCTTTATCCTTCGCCCCTTCCCCACCGTTGAACAATACCGCCATGGGCATTCCAATCAAGACGCCGGAAGAAATCGAAAAAATGCGTGTCGCCGGCCGGCTCGCCTCCGAGGTCCTCGATTACATCGAACCTTTCGTCAAGGCCGGCGTAACCACCGAAGAAATCGACCGCCTGTGCCACGACTACACGGTCAACGTGCAGGGCGCCATCCCGGCCCCGCTCAACTATGCCCCCTCGGGCTACAAGCCCTACCCGAAATCGATGTGCACCTCGGTCAACCACCAGGTCTGCCACGGCGTACCCAGCGACCGGGTACTGAAGAACGGCGACATCATCAATCTCGACGTCACCCCGATCAAGGATGGCTACCACGGCGACACCAGCCGCATGTACCTGATCGGCGAACCGTCGATCCAGGCCAAACGACTGTGCGAAATCACCTTCGAGTGCATGTGGCTGGGCATTTCGGTGGTCAAGCCCGGCGCCCGTTTCGGCGACATCGGCGAAATCATCCAGAAATACGCCGAGAAAAACGGCTATTCGGTGGTCCGCGAATTTTGCGGCCACGGCATCGGCAGCAAGTTCCACGAAGAGCCGCAAGTCACTCATTACGGCAAGGCCGGCACCGGCGCCCGGATGGAGCCGGGCATGATCTTCACCATCGAGCCGATGATTAACGCCGGCAAGGCCGGTATCCGCGAAATGGCCGATGGCTGGACCATCGTCACCAAGGATCACAGCCTGTCGGCACAATGGGAACATACCGTGCTGGTCACCGACAGCGGCTACGAAGTCCTGACCCTGTCGGCCGGTTGCCGCCCCAAGCCCGACTGGATCAAATAAATGCAAATCGATGTCGCTGCCCTGCGTAACGAAGTCAAACACAACCAGCAAACCCTGCGCGAGACTTACGAACGGACCGGCGACGGTCTGGCCCTGCTGAGCCAGCGCAGCGACCAGGTCGACGACATCCTGACCCGGCTGTGGGACAGCCTCGGCTTTCCGGCCAGCCTCGCCCTGGCGGCGGTTGGCGGCTATGGCCGGGCCAAGCTCTACCCGGCTTCCGACATCGACCTGTTGATCCTCCTGCCGGAGGAACCGGATGCCGCCCTTCAGGAAAAACTGGAAAAGCTGGTCGGCTGCTTCTGGGACATCGGTCTCGAAATCGGTCATAGCGTGCGCACCATCGACGAATGCCTGAACGAGGCCCGCAACGACATCACGGTGCAGACCGCGCTGTTCGAAGCCCGCCTGCTGACCGGCGACCAGCAGCTGTTTTCGACCTTCAGCAAACGACTGCGCGGCAATCTCGACCCGCTGGTCTTTTTCGAGGCCAAGCGCCTGGAACAGCAGGAACGGCATCTGCGCTTCAACGAAACGCCGTACAGCCTGGAACCCAATTTCAAGGATGCGCCGGGCGGCCTGCGCGACATTCAGGTCGTTTTCTGGATCGCCCAGGCAGCGGGCTACGGCACCACCTGGAGCGACCTGGAAAAACACGGTTTCATCAGCCGCGAGGAACGCGAGTACGCCGAGGAATGCCACGATCACCTGCGCCACCTGCGCATCCGCCTGCATTTCATGCTCGGCCGGCGCGAAGACCGCCTGCTGTTCGACTACCAGAATACGCTGGCCGCCCAGTACGGCTTCGAATCGACGCCGGCCCGCCGTGCTTCCGAGCAGTTCATGCAGCGCTACTACCGTAACGCCAAAACCATCACCCTGCTCAACACCATGCTGTTGCAGGGTATCGGGGCCGCCCTGGCGCCGGCAAGCGAACAGCGTCCGCAGGTGCTGGACGACAATTTCCAGTCGGTCGGCGGCCTGCTCGACATGCGCGACCGGGCGCTGTTCGACAAAAATCCCTCGGCCATTCTCGACAGTTTCCTGGTCATGCAGGAATGCCACGAGTTGCACGGCATGACGGCCCGTACGCTGCGCGCGCTGTGGCGTGCGCGCGAGCGCATCACCCCGGAATTCCGCACCGATCCGGCCAACCGCACCGCCTTCATCAAGCTGTTCAAGAGCGAGCGCGGCATCGTCCACGAATTCCGCCGGATGAACCAGCTCGACATTCTCGGCGCCTACCTGCCCAATTTCGGCGGCATCGTCGGCCAGATGCAGCACGACCTGTTCCACGTCTACACCGTCGATCAGCACATCCTGCAAGTGCTGCGCAACCTGCGCCGGTTCACGATGAGCGAATTCGCCCACGAATACCCGCAGTGCACCCGGGCCATCAGCGATTTCGACCAACCGTGGCTGCTCTATGTCGCCGCCCTCTTCCACGATATCGCCAAGGGCCGTGGCGGCGACCACTCCGAACTGGGCACCGCGGACGCGCAGGAATTTTGCGAAAAACACGGGTTGACCGCAACCGACACCGAACTGGTCGTCTGGCTGGTACGTCACCACCTGATCATGTCGCAGGTGGCCCAAAAGGAAGACCTCAGCGACCCCGAAGTCATCGACAATTTTGCCCGTCTGGTCGGCGACAGCCGCCACCTGACCGCCCTCTATCTGCTGACCCATGCCGACATCCGGGGCACCAGCCCGAAGGTGTGGAACCAGTGGAAAGGCAAGCTGCTGGCCGACCTCTACTACCTGACGCTGCATCATCTTGGGCGCAACGAGGCACCGGCCCCGGCGCACGGCGTCATTGCCGAGCGCCAGGCCGAGGCGATGCGCCTGCTGCGCTTCTTCGCACTCTCCGAAACCGTACATGAGCGGCTTTGGAAACAGCTGGACACCGTCTATTTCCTGCGCCATTCGGCCGAGGAAATCGCCTGGCACACCCGCTCGCTGCACTACCGCATCTTCAACGACAAGCCGGTCGTCCGTGCCCGCCCACACCAGGAAGGCGAAGGACTCCAGGTGATGGTTTACACCCGCGACCAGCCCGACCTCTTCGCCCGTCTCGTCGGCTTCTTCGCCAAGGCCGGCTACAGCATCGTCGATGCCAAGATCCACACCACGGCCCACGGCTATGCACTGGACAGTTTCGTCGTGCTCGATGTTGCCCAGCGTGACAACGACCGCGAAATGGTCGCCTACATCGAACACGAACTGGAGCAGCGCCTGCTCCGCCAGCTGCCGCCGGAGGTACCGTCGGCCGGCCGCCTGTCGCGCCAGGTCAAGCACTTCCCGATCAAGCCGGAAGCCAGCATCCGGGCCGACGAAAAAGGCACCCACTTCGTCCTGTCGCTGGTCGCCGCCGACCGCCCCGGCCTGTTGTACACGATCGCCACCACCCTGGCCGAACACGGGGCCTGCCTGCACACGGCCAAGATCGTCACCCTCGGCGAACGGGCCGAGGACGTCTTCCTGATTAGCGGCGGCGACCTGCGCGAGAGCGCCAGCCGCATTCGTCTGGAAACGGAATTGATGGAACGACTGAAGGTTTGAGGACCGCTCCCGCACACGCGGGAGCCGGTCGACATCGACTTAAACCGACAAGCCCATCGGCTGGCAATTATCCTCGCAGCCGACCAGACGCTCGATAATCGCCCTGACCCGGCCCATGGCCTCTTGCAGGACATATTCGAGGCTGTCGAAATGAATGCCGTTGGTGCTGCTGCCGCGTCCGGCCGCATGATTGGCGATGACGTTGATCGCCGCGTAAGGCAAGCCAAGTTCGCGCGCCAACACCGCTTCCGGCATGCCGGTCATGCCGACCAGATCGGCCCCGTCGCGCTCCAGGCGATTGATCTCGGCCGCCGTTTCCAGGCGCGGCCCCTGCGTCGCGGCATAGACACCGCCCTCCTTGATGTCCAACCCGAGTTCCCCGGCGGCGACGGCAATCGCCCGGCGCAGGTCGGCATCGTAGGGCTCGGTGAAATCGACGTGGGTCACGGCGGTACCGGCACCTTCGAAGAAGGTGGATTTGCGGCCCCAGGTGTAATCGAGAATCTGGTTGGGCAACACGATGTCGCCCGGTTGCAGATCGTCGCGAATACCGCCGACCGAAGCCACCGAGATGATGCCGGTCGCCCGGTGATGGTGGATGGCCCACAGGTTGGCGCGGTAATTGACCATGTGCGGGGCGATGGTATGACCGTAGCCGTGACGCGGCAGGAACATCACCGGCCGACCGCAGATCTGGCCGAACACCAGCGCACCGGACGGTTCGCCGTAGGGAGTACGCACCACTTCGCGGTGCGACACGTCGAGATTGGACAGGGTAGTCAGGCCGCTGCCGCCGATGATTGCCAGCATTAGTATTTCCTTTCGGCCAACAATGAGGCCAGGGTCGGCACCACGTTTTTCATCGACGGGTGCGATTTGCGGAGATGCGCCATATCCGCCGGGCTGTCGCCCAGCTTGCGATAGAGCGCATGGCATCGGTCTGCGGTCCACGGCAGATCGAACAGGGTTTTTTCGCTGTGGTAGCGAACCAGCGTGTCTCGACCGATGTCCTTGGCTTGCCAGGCAATCGCCGTGCGGTCGACCAGGTGCAGCGCCTGTACGCCGGGCAGACTGGCAGCCAGCTCGGCCACCGCCCGATGGATTTTCTCGCGGTAGGCGGCCACCGCCCGTCCGCCATCGCTGACCGTCGCCCCGGTGGTATCGGCCGGCGCCCCCATCAGCCAGCAGACGACGCAGTCCGGCGCGAAAGCTTCGATTTGCGCCCGCTGGTCGCCGGTCAAGACGGTGATTTCGGCTTGCAGGAAGCTCACATCACGGTCGGCGACGCGCTCTGCCGTCGCCGTCAGACACTCGGCCAAGCTATCGACCGCCAGCACGGCCAGGCCGCGCGCCGCCAGGGCCTGCGTACCGAAACCCAGACCGCAGCCGATTTCCAGCACCCGCCGACCGGGTACCAGGGATGCCATCCAGTCGTAGTCGCCCCGCCGGACATAGGCTTCGCCTTCACTCGCCCAGTAGGCAAGAAATTCGGCGACCGTCGCACCGCTCATGCATTTTCCTTGATCGCATAAACCGCCGGCAGATGGCGCCAGGCACCGTCCACATCCATGCCGAAGCCGAAGACGAAACGGTCCGGCACGGTCAGGCCGACGAAATCGGCGGCAATCGGCTTCTGCTTGCCGTTCAGCTTGTCGGCGAATACCGCGGTCAGCACTTCAGCCGCCCCCAGACGACGCAGGCTTTCCTCGACGGCCGCCAGGGTGACACCCTCGTCGAGAATGTCGTCGACCACCAGCACGGTGCGATCCTTGACCGGCGTCCACGGCGCGATGCGCCAGGAAATCTTGCCACCCTGGGTATCCGGCCCATAGCGGGTGGCATGCAGATAATCGAAGTCGAGCGGGAATTCGAGCTGCGGCAGCAGTTGACCGCAGAAGATGGCACCGCCGGTCATCACGCAGAGGACCAGCGGATTCTTGTCGGCCAGCCGGGCATTGAGCGCGGCCGCCACTCGTTGTACGGCGGCCTGCACGGCTTCGGCCGGGTGGATCAGCTCGGCATCGGCCAGCAGATCGCGGGCTTGTTGCAGTTCCATGGATTACCCCAGTGTTTTCAGATAAGCGTCGAAGGCCGGCCCGACTTCCGGATGACGCCGGCCGAAGACCACGCTGGCCTGAAGATAACCGATCTTCGAGCCGCAATCGTAGCGGGTGCCGTCATAGCGGTAGGCCAGCACCTGCTCCTCGGAAAGCAGCGAGGCGATGCCGTCGGTCAACTGGATTTCGCCGCCGGAACCAGGCTTGATCGTCTCCAGGTGATGGAAGATGCGCGGCGTCAGGATGTAGCGGCCAACCACCGCCAGCGTGGACGGCGCCTCTTCCGGCTTCGGCTTCTCGACGATGGCGTTGATCTGCTCGATGCGTTCGGCCACCGGGCGGGCATCGACGATGCCGTAGCTCTTGGTGTCGGCGCGCGGCACATCCTGCACGCCCAGCACCGAGCAGTGATAGTAGTCGTACATGTCGGTCATCTGCTTCATCACCGGCGGCTCACCGTCGAGCAGGTCGTCAGCCAGGATCACGGCAAACGGCTCGTCGCCGACCACCGGCTTGGCACACAGCACGGCATGGCCAAGACCGAGGGCTTCCGCCTGACGGATGTAGATGCAGTTGATGTTCTTCGGGATCATGTTGCGCACGAACTCCAGCAGTTCGTTCTTGCCGCGCATTTCCAGCTCGGTTTCCAGCTCGTAGGCCTTGTCGAAGTGGTCCTCGATGGCCCGCTTGGAACGGCCGGTGACGAAGATCATGTCGGTGATGCCCGCCGCCACCGCTTCCTCGACAGCGTACTGGATCAGCGGTTTGTCTACGATAGGCAACATCTCCTTCGGACTGGCCTTGGTGGCCGGCAGGAAACGGGTGCCCATGCCGGCCACCGGAAAGACCGCTTTTCTAACTTTTTTCATGTTTCCCTCACTCCCTCTTCGAGCAATTTCAGCAATCCTGCTTCATCGATCACGGCAACGCCCAGTTCCAGCGCCTTGTCGAGCTTGGAACCGGCTTCCTCGCCGGCAACCACGTAATCCGTCTTTTTCGACACCGAGCCGGCAACCTTGCCGCCAGCCGCCTCAATCAAATCCTTTGCCTCGTCGCGCTTCAGCGTCGGCAGGGTGCCAGTCAAGACCAGCGTCTTGCCGGCCAGCGGCTTTGATCCAGCTTCGGCCGGTTCGCCGTCCGGCCAGCTCACTCCTGCAGCCCGCAAACGTTCGATGACCTCGCGGTTATGCACTTCGGCAAAGAAGGCAGCGATACTGGCGGCAACCACCGGGCCGACATCCGGAACCTGTTGCAGAAGTTCGGCATTGGCTGCGGTCAACGCCTCGATATTGCCGAAATACCGCGCCAGATCGCGGGCAGTCGCTTCGCCGACATTACGAATGCCGAGTGCAAAAATGAAACGGGCCAAGGTGGTCCGTTTACTGGTCTGAATGGCTGCGACCAGATTCTGCGCCGATTTGTCGCCCATGCGCTCCAGCCCGGCTAGCGTATCGACGCTTAACCCATAAATATCGGCCGGTGTGTGCACCAGATCGGCGTCAACCAGTTGTTCGACCAGCTTGTCGCCCAGACCTTCGATATCCATCGCCCGCCGGGCGGCAAAGTGGATCAGCGCGCCCTTGCGCTGGGCCGGGCAATACAGCCCCCCGCTACAGCGGGCAATCGCCTCGTCGAGCCCCTTGACGATGGCCGAGCCACACTCTGGGCAAGCGGTCGGCATGGCAAAGGGTGGATGCAGCGGCTCACCGCCAAACAGGTCGCCGCTCGGTCGTTTGTCCGGCACGATAGCCACCACTTCCGGAATGACGTCGCCGGCCCGCCGGACGATTACCGTATCGCCGACCCGGACGTCCTTACGCCGCACTTCGTCCTCGTTGTGCAGCGTCGCGTTGGTCACCGTAACGCCGCCGACAAACACCGGCTGCAAGCGGGCAACCGGAGTGATGGCACCGGTACGGCCGACCTGAACGTCGATGCCAAGCACCACGGTCAACGCCTCTTCGGCCGGGAATTTGTGGGCGATGGCGAAACGCGGCGCGCGCGACACGAAACCAAGCTGGGCCTGGGCACTCAGCCGGTTCACCTTGTACACCACGCCATCGATGTCATAAGGCAGGTTTGCTCGCTTTTCAGCGATCTCGGCAAAGTAGCCGAGCAAGCCCCTGGCCCCCTGCACCACCCGGCGCTCGGCAGCCACCGGGAAGCCCCAGACGGCCAATTTATCCATCAGCTCCGCGTGAGTGCGCACGTCGAGATCGTCCGCGCCGGCCCCGACGCCATAGGCGAAAAAGGACAACGGCCGGCTGGCGGTAATTTTCGAATCGAGCTGACGCAGGCTGCCGGCTGCGGCATTGCGCGGATTGGCGAATTCCTTGTCACCGCGCTCGCGCTGGCGGGCATTCAGGTCGGCGAAGTCGGCCTTGAGCATCAGCACCTCGCCGCGCACCTCGATCAGCGCCGGCCAGCCCGTGCCACGCAGACGCAACGGCAGGCAACGCAGGGTACGCAGGTTGGGGGTCACTTCCTCGCCGGTCGCCCCGTCGCCCCGGGTAGCGCCGCGCACGAAGAGACCGTTTTCGTAGGTCAGGCTGATCGCCAAACCGTCGAATTTCGGCTCGACCGCGTAGTCGACCGCGGCAATCGTTTCCAGACCATCACGCACGCGCTGATCGAAAGCCTCAACCTCTTCCGGGGCAAAGGCGTTGTTCAGCGACAGCATCGGTACGCCGTGCACGCACGAGGGAAACTCCTTCAGAGGTGCCGCACCGACCCGCTGCGTCGGCGAATCGGCCGTCAACAATTCGGGATAGTCCGCCTCCAGTCCCTGCAACTCGCGGAAGAGCTTGTCGTACTCGACATCCGGGATGCTCGGATTGTCGAGGACGTAATAGGCGTGGTTGTGGCGTTCGAGCTCGGCGCGCAGCCAAGCCGCGCGCTCGACAACAGCCGGCGGCACCGCCATCAGGAGAACAGGCGCAGGGCTTGTGCCGAGCCGGCCGGCAAGCGATAGGCAAGCATCGCTGCCTGCGGCTTGCCGACAAACTCGCGCTTGATGTGGTCGAGCTGGGCGTCGGACAAGGGGTGGCGGTTATCGTCCACCAGCATGCCGTTCAGGGTTTCGGCAAAACGCTTGGCCAGTTCCGACATCTGCATGAACACCCGCTCGCCGTGATCGACGCGCGGCACGTCGAGCAGGAAGGTCAGGCCGTGCGTGCTCAGCGAGCGGATCGATTCGGCGGAGAACTGCGTGCTCTCGAAATTCTGTAGGCAGAACTGGGCACGCCCCTCGTCGTCGTAGCGGGTAAACAGGCCATCGACACCGAGCACCATGCCGGCCGCCTCGGCCAGCGCACGAATCTTGGTGCCGGAAAACGGCGTACCCTTGCTGACCAGGTTGACACCGATTTCCAGGTCGACCTCGGCACAGAAACGGTCGATCTCGGCCGCCGCATCGCGCACCCGGGTGGACGGCATGTCGGCCACCGCCATCAATTCGTCGGCCAGCGCCTGCATGGCGCCAACGAAGACGGCCAGATCGGCGTCCGACACCGGCCCCAGGCGATTGACCAATTGCAGGCCGACGCGCAGACGGCGCACCGGCGACGGGCTTTCCGCCGTCAGACGTTCCCACTCGCGGCTGCGTTCGTTGAAACCCAGCCAGTGAATCGGCTTGGCGACGCGTTGCAAAACTTCGCGCTGCGAATGCAGGATCTGCCTGGCCGATACCGGATCGACCAGTTCCATGGCAACGACGAATTCCAGACGCGGGTCGAGCAGGGCCGGCGGCACCTCGACCGGCGGCAACTCCTCGGAAAGCCCTTCCGGTTCGGGCTGTGCCGGCGCCGACACGCTTTCCTCGACCGCCGCTGCAGGCTCAAGCTCGCCATCGCCGGCTTCGGCAAAAGCCGAGGCGTCGACCGGCGACTCGCCAAGCGGCTCGGGCTGCGGTACCGCTTCGGTCTCCAGCAACATCGGCTCGATGCGCTCGCTCCCCGGGGTTGGCAAGGCCTCTTCGATCCGGATTTCCGGTTCGCTGCGGTCGACCGGCGGTGGCGCCGCAAAAACGGGGGCAGCCGGTTTCGGACCATCGCCCAGCAACACATCCTCATGATGCGGTTTCAACACCTGTTCGGCCACCTTGCGATGCCGGTATTCCTGCCACTTGTTGTAGCCGTACACGCCGACCACCGCCGTCGCGCCCAGGCCGATCAATCCCATCTGGAGTTCGGTCACGCCGCATCCCTCATTTTCAAAGCTTCTTCGATATCCACTTCCACCACACGCGACACGCCGGATTCCTGCATCGTCACGCCGACCAACTGCTCGGCCATTTCCATGGCGATTTTATTATGGGAAATGAACAGGAACTGCGTTGCTCCCGACATTTTCTTGACCATGCCGCAGAAACGCTCGGTATTGGAATCGTCGAGCGGCGCATCGACTTCGTCGAGCAGGCAGAACGGTGCCGGATTCAACTGGAACATCGCAAAGACCAGCGCAATCGCCGTCAGCGCCTTTTCGCCGCCAGACAGCAAATGAATGGTCGAATTCTTCTTGCCCGGCGGCTGGGCGATGACCTGCACGCCGGCATCCAGGATTTCCTCGCCGGTCATCACCAGTTCGGCCCGGCCACCACCGAACAACTCAGGGAAAAGCTGGCCGAAATGACCGTTGACCGTGTCGAAAGTGCTTTGCAACAGATCACGCGTCTCGCGGTCGATGCGCCGGATGGCGTTTTCCAGGGTTTCCATCGCCTCGGTCAGGTCGGCCGCCTGCATGTCGAGGTAGCCCTTGCGCTCGGTCGCCGTTTCCAGCTCCTGCAAAGCAGCCATGTTGACCGCGCCGAGTTCGGCGATGGCATTGCCCAGGCGGGTGATTTCGCCCTGCAAGCTGGCCGGCCGGGCGGCGCCCAGTTCCGGCAGCAAGGCTGCCTCGTCGGCACCGGCTTCGAGCAATTGCAGCGCGTACTGCTCGGTATTCAGCGCTGCCGCCTGTTCCTTCAGCTTGAGATCGCCGATGCGCACGCGCAGCGGTTCCAGCCCCTGCTCAATCTTCATGCGCTGCTCTTCCAGCCCCCGCAAGGCCTGGGTCGCCGCCTCCAGCGCCTCGCGCTTGTCGGCCAGCGCCTTTTCCTTTTCCTGGCGCAGCGCCAAAGCGACCTGCAAGTTGTCTTCCATGACGTCGGCCGGGGCCGCTTCGACCTGCTCGGCGCACAGCGCGCGATCCTTCTCGATGCGGTTCAGTTCGCGCTGGGCCGTGGCCTGCTGGGCGAAGATGTCCTGCAACTTGCCTTGCGCCTCGCGCAAGGAGAATTGCGCTTCGCGCAGCGCCCGGTCGAAATCGGCATTGCGTTCGCGCTCGGCCCGCACGGCGCGTTCGCACTCGTCGAGCCGCGACTGGGCGCCGGCGACCAGCACGCGGATACGCGACAGGCCGTCGCGCACCTCGGCGATCTTGTCGTCGGCCGCCATCTCGCGCTCGCGCTCGGTTTCCTCTTCCTCGGCCAGTTCGGCCAGTTGTTCCTGCTGGCGTTCCTTCATTTCGCGGTAACGCTCCAGCGCCTGCGACAACTTGACGACTTCGAGCTGCACGGCATGTACGCGTTGCTGGCGGTCGGTGACGTACTGACGGATTTCGCCGACTTCCTCGCGCTTGTCGTCGAGTTGCTCGTCGAGCATGGTCAGATGCTCGCGCCCGCTTTCGGCCTTGTCCTCGAAGGCGGCAATGCCTTCGGCCAGCGTCTCGATTTCGCGCTGGCGTTCGAGCAGACCGTGTTCGCCCTTATCCGGCGCGAAAAAGCTGAGGCTGGAACGGGTCAGAAGATCGCCACCGGCCGTGACCAGCACGGTGCCAGGCGGCAGTTCGCTGCGCCGGGCCAGTGCCGCATCGAGCGTGTCGGCGGTGAACACGCTACCCAGCCAGTCGGCCAACACGGCGGCGATAGCCGGGTTGTCGCTGCGCACATGCTCGGCCAGACGACCAACCTGGGTGCTGACACCGTTTTCCGTCGGCAGCATCACGCTGAGTTTGGCGTCCGGCCGATCGTGCAACCATTCGTCCAGTTTGGCCGGGTCGTCGCAGGCAATGGCGTTCAGCCGCTCGCGCAACACGGCTTCGACGGCCGACTCCCACCCGGCATCGACATGAATCTGCTGCCACAGCGGCTGCGCCTCGGCCAGGCCGTGCCGGCGCAGCCATTCCGGCAACTGGCCGGATTCGCGGGCGCGCGCCTGCATCTGTTCGAGCGCCGCGCGGCGCGCCTGGCCGGCGGCCAGCTCGCGCTCGATGCGCTGCAAATCTTCCTGCACCTCACGGCGACGGGCTTCCAGTTGCGGCATTTCCTGCTGCAACTGCTGCAAGTGATCCTGATCGCCGGCCAACTCCTCGCGCAGCAGGTCGAGTTCCTCTTCCTTCTCGGCCAGATCCATGGCGTCCGGCGCGTCACCGCCGCCCGCCTCGTCGCGCAAGCGCTCGCGGCGCTGGCTCAGGGCCTGCAGCGCGCGCTGGGCGTGCGCCTTGTTGGTCAGCTCGACTTCCAGGCGCTGTTCACCGTTGGCGGTGCGCGCCTTCAGCCGTTGCAGCTCTTCCTGAGCCTGGGCATGATCCTCTTCGACCTGTGGCGCGATATTCATCTGTTCGTCGAGCCGGGCCTCGGCCTCCTCGACGCGCAATGCGGTAATTTCCGCGGTTTCTTCCCATTTTTGCCGGTCGACCGCCAGCTTCTCGGCGGTAGCCGTCCACTGCGCCAATTCGCCTTCCAGCTGGACGAGACGCGCTTCCAGCTGGCTGCGCGATTCGCGGCGGTGGCGGATTTCGGCTTCGAGGCGCGCCACCTCGGCATTGGCCGCGTACATCTCGCTCTGCGCCTGATGCAAGGCGTCGCCGGCGGCGAAATGGGTTTCCCGCGTTTCCTCGGCGCGCGCCTCGGTTTCGCGCAAGGCTGCGCTCTGCGCTTCCAGTTCGGTTGTCGCCCGTTCGACCTCAAGCGCCAGGCGCTGGCGCTCGGCTTCGGCCTCGCGCTTCTTCAGCAGCCAGAGGATCTGCTGGCGCTGCACCAGCTGTTCGTTCAGCGCCTGATAGCGGCGGGCGACCTCGGCCTGGGCTTCGAGCTTCTCCATCTGGGCGCCCAGTTCGAGACGAATGTCCTCGACCCGGGTCAGGTTCTCCCGGGTGTCTTCGAGCCGGCCGTTGGTTTCCTTGCGCCGCTCCTTGTAGCGGGAGACACCGGCCGCTTATTAGAGGAAGATTCGCAGGTCGTCCGGCGTTGCCACGATGATGCGCGAGATCATGCCCTGACCGATGATGGCGTAGGCGCGCGGACCGAGACCGGTACCGAGGAAGAGGTCGGTGATGTCCTTGCGGCGAACCTTCAGGTTGTTGATGAAGTAATCCGACTGCCCTTGCCGGGTCAGGGTACGCTTGACCGACAGCTCGGTGTACTGCGACCACTGGCCGAGCGCCCGACCCAGCAGGTTCTCGAACACCAGCTCGACGGAAGCGCGCGCCACCGGCTTGCGGTTGGACGAACCGTTGAAGATGACGTCCATCATCGACTCGCCGCGGAGTTCGGAAGCCTTCGATTCGCCCAGCACCCAGCGCACGGCATCCATGATGTTGGATTTGCCGCAGCCGTTCGGGCCGACCACCCCGACCAGTTGCCCGGGCAGGGCAACCGCCGTCGGATCGACGAAGGATTTAAAACCGGCGAGTTTGAGCTTGGTTAGGCGCATGCGAGATTCAGGCCGGGAGAAATGCCCCTGCCATGACGGGGGCCGTATAATAGCACCGGACCTGTTTGATCGACCTCACCCCAAGGAGAACAGCCAGATGACCCCGGATGACAAGTTCCTCGCCCGCGCCGTCGAACTGGCGCAACAAGGCAGCGCCTGCGGCGACGGCGGCCCGTTCGGCGCCGTCATTGTCTGTCGGGGAAAAATCGTCGCCGAAGGCTGGAACCGGGTAGTCGCCAGCAAGGATCCAACCGCGCACGCAGAAATCGGCGCCATCCGCAGCGCCTGCACCAGCCTCGGCCATTTTCATCTGCCCGACTGCACGCTCTACGCCTCCAGCGAACCTTGTCCGATGTGCCTGTCCGCCGCCTACTGGGCGCGCATCGAGCGCATCGTCTTCGCCAACAGTCGGGTGGAGGCCGCCGCCATCGGCTTTTGCGACGACGAA
>Ga0316605_10000948_pt1 | contig 17709 bp, 18 predicted proteins | sample OWC_soil_day20_n_FD_207666 | JGI IMG/M metagenome (GOLD analysis project Ga0316605, IMG submission 207666) | Wetland soil microbial communities from Old Woman Creek delta, Ohio, United States - OWC_soil_day20_noCT | ecosystem: Environmental > Terrestrial > Soil > Wetlands | place: USA: Ohio...
GGCCTCTCGCGTCTTACGCACCGGGCGGCCCGCAGCCGAGTTTCGATAAACAATTTGTCCGCGATTACCTCCTGACACTGAAGTGGGACAAGCGCCCGCCCGGTCCTCCTCTCCCCGCCGATGTCATCGCGACCACTGCGAAGAAGTACGAAGAAGCTCTGGAGCTTCTGACCGGGGCCGGTGTCGTCCACGCCTGATTCTCACAGCCCGCCAAGTCGTAAGGTTCCTGAGCCCGCCGGGAGGCGCGACTCCTCAAACCGCGACGGACGTGACTCCTCACGCCGCCGACAGGCGCGGCCCGCTTCAAGTGAAGCTTAAGAAGCCCCTTGCATTTCTCTTGTATTTTGGGTATTTAGGGATCGAAGTTCCTTCCCCTGACGAACACATCAGGTCCCCTGAGTCCCATGTCAACGAATATCCGCTACGAAAGCATCCTCGAGAGCATCAGCGGTGGTTTCTTTGCGATGAATTCCTCGTACGTCATCACGTACTGGAACAAAGCAGCAGAGGCGGGGACGGGCATGTCCTCGGCAGATGTTCTCGGCCATCATGTCTTCGAAGTGTTTCCGAATGCGCGCGGTGCGCTTCTCGGCGAAAAGTACCGGCTTGCGATGGAAACACGGACATATCAGAGTTTCGAAACCGCCTACCGGGATGACCGGTTTGAGAAATGGTATGACGTTCGGATCTATCCCGCAGAGGAAGGCCTCTCGGTCTTCTTTCAGGACATCACCGAGAAGAAGCGGGACCAGCGGCAGAAGGAGATCATGGTGGAGATCTCCCGCGCCATTAACGGGGCGAAGAACGTGGATGATCTCTGTCAGCGCAGCGCCGAAGTCCTGGCGGCGTTCGAGGAGATTCCGCCTCACCTGGTGTGCATCTATCTCTACGATCCGCGCACCAATGAACTCCGTCTCGTAGCCCCTGCTTCCCTGGATATCGATTTCCCCGCCGAGCTCGTCCATCAAGCCGTTGCTGCGGATGCCCCCACGTGTGCAGCACGGGCGGCATACACCAAAGAGCCCGTCGTCTCCGGCTCGATTGAGGAAGGCACGGTGGGAAGACTCCTGCAGGGAGAACTGGGAGGTCTGAACCTCCACTCGGTGATTGCCGTACCCCTTCTTGTGCAGCAGGAACTGCACGGCGTGATCGAGGTGGTGACCATCAAAGACCGGGCATTTGCCCGGGAGAATCTGGAGATCCTTTCCGTTGTGGCAAACGATATTGCCATCGGACTGAGCCGTAAGCGCCTCATGAACGATCTCCGGATGAAGAACCTGGAACTGGAATCGCAGACCGAAAAGACGCTCGAGGCAAGCGACACGCTCAAGAAGTTTCTCGCGATGTTCAGCCATGAACTCCGCTCGCCTCTGAATTCCATCATCGGGTTCTCGGAGCTGCTGACCGCGGACATGCAGGACATGCCGGCGGAGAGGATGCAGGAGTTCATGAACAACATCCAGACCAGCGGCCGGCACCTCCAGCAGATCCTGAACGACATCCTGGATCTCTCGAAGATCGAGGCGGGGCAGCTTGATCTCCACATTGCCAGCTATCCGTCAGCATACTTCGAGGAAACGGTCAGCCGCGTTCTTGCCGCATCCCTGACGGCGAAGAATATCCGCTGCACATGGAACCTGGACCCGGAACTGGATGAACTGGTTGTGGATCAGACCAGGTTCAAGCAGATCCTGATCAATCTTGTTTCCAACGCCATCAAGTTCAGCAGGGATGGCGGTGAAGTGATCATCGCTTCGCACCGGGTGGGGAACGACATGGTCTTCTCGGTGCAGGACTTCGGCGTCGGCATCAGGCCGGAGGAGATAGCAGGGCTCTTCCGTCCGTTCCGTCAGGCAGAGAGCGGGAAGGGCAGGAACAAGGAAGGGATCGGGCTCGGGCTCGCGATCACCAAGAAACTCGTCGAGCTGCATGGGGGAACCATCTGGGTGGAGAGTGAGTGGGAGAAGGGCACGACGTTTTCCTTCAAGATCCCGCTGATTGTGGACGCCACGTCTGAACGAATCATGCAGGCCGGAATGCTTCTGGATGCCCTGAAGCGCGAGAACTGGAGGAAAGAGGGGGGTGAGAAGCCCCTTGCCCTGATCATTGAGGACTCCCCCCAGGCGGGGGAATTGCTCACCCTCTACATCGAATCAGCCGGATACCGTGTGGAAATCGCCAGAAACGGGGCCGACGCGCTGGACATGGCAAAACGGCTTCATCCGCACGTGATTACCCTGGATCTCATCCTTCCGGGGAAGGACGGCTGGCAGGTTATGAAAGAGCTGAAACGCCACCCCCTGTGCAAACATATTCCGATTATTATCGTATCAATAATAGACGAGAAGAACCTGGGCTTCAGTCTGGGTGCGGTGGAGTACTTTGTGAAGCCCGTGAACCGGGAAGACCTGGTGCGTGCGTTGGATCGCGTGCACATGCTCCCGTCGCGCGATGAGAAGAAGCCCAGCGTGCTGGTGATCGATGACGACCGTGCGGCGACGGATCTGGTGCAGGTGATCCTTGAGAACGAGGGGTACAAAGTGCTGACGGCACACGATGGAGCGGACGGGATTGGCATGGCGGTGCGCGAGCATCCCGATGTTGTGCTGCTTGACCTGCTGATGCCGGAGATGTCCGGCTTTGCCGTTGCCCAGCAACTGCGGCAGATTCCGGCGACCCGCGCCATTCCGATCATCGTGCTGACTTCGATGGAGGTGGATGACGAAGTGCAGGCGCAACTCGGGAACACGGTCGCGGGACTGATGAGCAAGGCCCGGTTCACCAAAAAAGATCTTCTCCGTGAAATCACCAACATTGAAAATGCCCGCTGGCCGTAAGGAAGAATGCTATGCCGGATAGTCCCCGCCGAATCGAGGACCTGGACCATGAATCCCTCGTGCGGTATACCGAAGCACTCCACAGTTCCATACGCCAGATTGCCCATGATATAAGCAGTCCGCTGGGGATCCTCAGGATGGCGCTCTATTTCCTCCAGAACACGAACCCCGAAGAGAGCAAACGTGGTGAGTACTACACCACGATAAGCCAGGCCATCGACAGAATGGAGCAGGACATCCATCGTCTGCGCACATGCGCCGAGTTCTCTGCACAGCCGGTGAAAGCGGAGGGGGAGAAGCCGTGAAGCAGATTGCACCTGTATGGAGTACAGCTTTTTTCCTGGCCCTGTTTGTGTCCGGATGCGGTACGGACCGCCAATGGACGACAGACTCGGAGGAGGCGGTCCGGTGGGTGGAGACCGGCGTGCAGCAGTGGCAGAGATTCTATTACACCGACGCGCTCAAGTCATTGGAGAACGCCGTCGCAGCCGATTCGCAGTTTGCGGTTGCGTGGGGACGAATGGCGCTCGTCCACCTGTGGGCCTCGAACATGCCGGACGCACGGGCGCTGATTGCCAAGGCGGAGAGGCTTTCCGCGACTGCCACGCCGCGCGAACAGCAGATGATCCGGCTCTGGTCATACCGTATCAATGACGAGCGCGAAAAAGAAGCCTCGCTTGCCGACTCCCTCATCCGGCTCTATCCTCAAGACTCAGAGCTCTACCTGTTCCGCGGCCAGTGTTATGAGTTCGAACGCAACTTCGAAGCCGCGGTGGGGATGTACGAAGAAGGCTTGAAATACGACACGGCCTTCGCGCTGGGGATGATGTCGCTTGGCTACGCGCACTCCATCCTGGGCGATCAGGATAAAGCGGTCGAGTATATGCAGCGGTACATCCGCATGGCCCCGCAGGAGGCGGATCCGCTGGCGAGCTATGCGGACATTCTCCTGCGTGCGGGCAGGTTTGACGAGGCGCTCGAGCAATACCGCAAAGCCCTGGTGGTCAGGCCTGACTACTGGTACGCGGTGCGCGAAATCGGCACGGTTTATCTGATCAAAGGGAAACTGCGGGATGCCGAACGGCAGTTCGAGATGGCGACGAAGCTCCTTCCCGTGAACACGCAGTCGGAAGCCAACCTCCTGAGACTCCGGGGGATGGTCGATCTGCAGCGCGGCACGTATGAGGATGCCGTCGCGCTGTACAGGGCTGCCAGAGCGATCGACTCAAGCTACGTGTGGGGTTCCTCGGGGCTGGTCACGGCTCTGGGCAAACTGAAACACTTCGCCGAGGGATGGGAGGTCATTGACAGTGTTCGTGCAGAGATAAAGCGGCGTAAGATGGCAGAGTCGCAGGTGATGCAGGCGTACCACGTCATGCGGGCGCGCCTGCTCACGGAAGAAGGGAAGCTGGATGAGGCGGAAGAGGAATGCCGTGAAGCTGTGGAGTTCTCAACACCTTTCACGCGGGGCGTGATCTACGTTCAGGGTGCCCGCATCGCCCGCGTGCAGAAGGAATGGGAGCCGGCGCTGGATGCCATCGAAAACGCCCTCCGCGTCAATCCCAATTCACCGGAGGCCCTGCTCACTCTTGCCCTGATCTATCATGACAAGGGGGATAACCAGATGGCAAGGGAAATCGGACGGCGGCTGCTGAACCTGTGGAGCGAAGCAGATGCAGACTACCGCCCTCTGGCAGAGCTTCGCGAAGCGCTCGGGAAGACTCTGAGATAAGCTGTCCGCAGCTCATGGGTCTGCGCACACCTGTATTCCCGCCTATGCTCCAAAGCCCAGACGTTTCTTTGCTTCCGGAGACATCCGCTCGGGCGTCCATGCAGGTTCCCATACAATCCGCACATCTGCTTCCTTCACGCCCGGCAGACGCATGACACGGTTCTTCACGTCCTGAGCGATCATTCCGCTCATGCCGCATCCGGGCGTCGTCAGGGTCATCTTCACACCCACCCACGCGTCGATGATCTTCACGTCATAGATGAGACCGAGATCGACGACATTGACGGGAATTTCAGGATCATAGCATTGCTTGAGGGCTTCGTAGACCTGTGCTTCGGTGACGGTGGAGCTTGATGTCTCGTTCACGGTAATTTCTCCGGTCGATTGGGTAGTGATTCAAGATACGGCTTGCTGGCGGGGAATTCAAGGGAAGGGCACCGGCAGGAAGCCGAGCAGGAGCGGCCGGGTCCCTTGCGCAGACGGCGGATCCACGCCCCGACCATCAGGACGGCCGTCACACCAACCACAACCAGTGCTGCACCCTGCTGCCAATCCATGCGAGACCTTCCAACGAAATGATTCTACACAAAAACGGGCATCCGCCTGAGGCGGACGCGTTCCAACTATGAATGTCACCCCTGAGTGTTCAAAGATCTTGTTGGAACGGCACTAGTGTTCCTGCAACGTACCGAATTCACAATACAAGGGTCTACATCCCCCAGCCCAACATGAGTCCGCCATGGTAGACGATGAATGTAGCTCCATACGCCAGGGCGGTCATGTAGGCGATCTGGAAAAGCGGCCACTTCCAGCCATTCGTTTCCTTCCGGACGATTGCCACGGTAGAAAGGCATTGCATGGCAAGAACGTAATACACCATCAGACTGATCGCCGTGAGGAGCGTAAACGTATTCGCACCGGTTGAGGTATCGATGTCGCGCCGCATCGCCTCATGCAGCGAACCTGCGCGCCGGGTGTCGTTCCCGTCCTCGACGTTGTAGATCGTCGCCATGGCGCTGACGAATGCCTCCCGCTGCAGCAGCGAGGTGATCAGTCCGATCCCGATCTTCCAGTCGAAACCCAGGGGCCTGATGACGGGTTCGATGATCTGTCCCGCCCTGCCTGCGTAGCTGTGTGCGAGCTGTTCCGCCCGCGCTGCGCCCGGGCCGAGTTTCGGATAGGAGACCAGGGCCCAGAGGAGGACCGACACACCGAGGATAATGGTCCCTGCGGTTTTCAGAAAAGCGAGGGCCCGCTCCCACACCTGAACGAGCACCGTCTTCATCGATGGCATCTTGTACGCAGGGAGTTCCATGATGAACAATGGCGGTGCACCGCGGAGGAATGTCTTCTTGAATACCCATGCCATCAGCAGGGCCATCACCATCCCGAACAGGTACATCGACAGCAGTGTCAGTCCCTGCACCGAGAAGAATCCGAGGATCACGGTCGACGGTATGAACGCCGCGATGAGCAGTGAATAGACAGGAAGCCGAGCGCTGCAGCTCATCAGGGGTGCGACGAGGATTGTCGCCAGCCGATCCTTCGGATTCTCAATTGTCCGTGTGGCCATGATCCCGGGAATGGCGCACGCAAACGAACCCAGGAGGGGAATGAACGACTTGCCGTGCAGCCCGACTTTGCTCATGAGTTTATCCATGATGAACGCTGCGCGGGCCATATAGCCGGAATCCTCGAGCAGTCCGAGAAAGAAAAAGAGGAACACAATCTGGGGCAGGAATGTGACCACCGCTGCCACGCCCGCAATGGCGCCGTCCACAAGAAGGTCGCTCAGGTCTCCGGCGGGAAGTACGCTTTCGACCAGGTGCCCGAGCGCGTCGAACCCCGCCGCGATCCATTCCATGGGGTAGGCTGCCCATGTGAAGATGCTCTGAAACATGATCGCCATGATGGCGAGGAATATCACGAACCCCCAGAACCGGTGGGTGACCACGCGGTCGATCCGGTCAGTGATGCCCGGGGATGTGAGCTCGGGCGTGTGTACTGTGCGTGCGATAACGTCGCGGATCCAGTCGTAGCGGGATTCCACGAATGCCGCCTGGCGGTCGATGCCGAGGAAGTCGAGCTTCTCGATGTTTCTGCGGAGCTGCTCGACGAACGCCGAGTCGTAGGTCCCTCCGTTCAGGGTTGCGGGATCAGGAGCAGTCAGCAGTTCGATTGCTTCGTGGCTTGCAACGGAAAGCGGCTGGTGGTACTGGTCCCGAAGCTGATCCTGCACGCGCAGCCACTCCTTCTGGAGAGATTCAGGGAGTCTCCACGCGGGGCCATGCCCGTTCCGGCGCACGGGGTTCGAGAGTGCCGCGCGGAGAGCATCCAGCCCTTCACCGCGGTGGGCGACGACAGGAACGACAGGGCAGCCAAGTGCCCGCGAGAGGGCGGCGGTGTCGACAGTGATGCCGTGCTGCCGGGCGCAATCAACCATGGTGAGTGCGACAACCAGCGGGACATGGCGGTCGATGAGCTGTGTGACGAGATACAGGTTCCGTTCGAGGTTGGTGGCGTCGACCGTGCAGACTGCGATGTCCGGTGCGGGTGTATGTTTGGACAGCCCGAGCAGGATTTCCGTGGCCAATTTCTCATCGGGGGAGTTGGCGTGCATGCTGTAGGTGCCGGGGAGGTCTATCAAGCGCACTTCGAGTGCATCGTAGAGGACCAGGGCTCCTTCCTTCTTTTCAACGGTCACTCCGGGATAGTTGCCGACTCTGTGATGGAGTCCGGTCAGCGCGTTGAACAGTGTGGTTTTGCCGGAATTCGGATTGCCAACGAGGGCGACTGTGCGGACGGTTTCCGGCTGTTGGGAACGGACGTTCATGCCGGGTGATCGAGTGTAACGGAGATGCCGCATGCTTCCGTATCGCGAATCATGAGGCGGTATCCCCGCAGGTGAATTTCAATAGGGTCACCGAGTGGGGCGCGGCGGACGAACCGGACGCGCACTCCCTGCATGATGCCCATTTCCAGGAGCCGTTGACGTGCGGCTCTGCGGACACCTTGCAGGCCAGTCACAGTACAGTCATCTCCGGGGGAGAGCGAGCTCAGTGAGACAGGAGTTTTCGTTGTTCGTTCCATTACTCAGATCCTCGCTTTTCTGCATTTGGCACACGTCCCGAAGACCTGCAGGCTTGAGCTCTGGGGCGAGAAGTTCTTCTCCGCGCACACGTCTTCCTGGATCCTGTTCAGGCGGTCGTTCACGAACTCGATCAGATCCCCGCACTCGAGGCAGATCAGGTGGTGGTGGTGGGGCCGGCCGAAGGCCTTTTCATAGCGTGAGCTGTGTTCTGCGAACCGGTACTTTGACACCAGTCCGCACTCCTGGAGGAGATCCAGAGTATTGTACACGGTGGCCCTGGAGATTTTTTTTCCGCTGGTGATCATGCGATAGTAGAGGCTCTCTGCATCGAAATGACCCTGGCTTTGGAGGACGGCTTCGAGGACTGCGAGCCGAGATGGTGTGGAGCGGAGTTTTCCGCTTGCTCTCAGGTGTTTTTGGAGGATATCTTGAGCTGCTTCAGCATTCATCGAGGCGCCCTTATTTATAATTGGTCTAAATAAAAATAAGGAATCCGGGACCTGAAGTCAAGCAAAAAGTGCTTGCGTTTTTATTCGAAAATCGCCTTCTTTAGTGCAGGTATGGTTACCCCCTTTTTCTTCATCCTATCATTGAATGAAAACCCATAAAGGGCGTTCCTTGAAGGAAAAGGCGACCGGGAAATCGCTCTGCATGGCGGACCCCGCAATACAGAACTGAATGGCCGCGAATTTCAGAAAAAAACGCACTCACACCAACACGATAACAAACCCTTAAGGAGGGACACCGATGGACAGACTCCAGGAGCTCAAAGATCTGGTGGGATCGTTTGAAAAGGATTTTGTGAAGTTTTATGAGAAGGGAAACAAATCTGCCGGCACGCGCGTGCGCAAGCACATGAACGAATTGAAGAGGAAGGCGCAGGAGATTCGTAAGGAAGTGCAGGAGCGGAAGGCGATCGGGAAGAGCACGGAAGAAGCAGGGGCATCGGCCGGGACCATGCCGGAGTAGCGCGTCCACCCGCAGTTCGTCCGCCGGTCGAGGTGGGAGGGCCGGCGGATTGTTCTCAGGGCATAAAACACGAAATCCGCCTCACGGCGGATTTCGCTGTTTCAGGACTGCTCCGACGCATTCCGCAGAGCGCGTCTGATCGCTTTCAGGCGTTTCATTCGCTTCTTCACGGAAGGCTTCGTAAAGTATGCGCGTTTCTTGAACTCCTTGAGGACTCCGGAGCGCTCATACTTCTTCTTAAAGCGTTTGATCGCACGATCGATGGGTTCGTTCTCAGAAACCACAATGCCGACCAATCGTGTTCACCTCCTTTCGGTCATTCCATAGTATCAGGGCTTGGCACTACATTCTCGAGCAGGCGTCGCTCGCCAAGTTTTTCGAACGAAACGACGATCGCGCTACCTCCCCCGGAGGTCCGCTCTTTTGAGATGATTTTGCCCAGATCATCCCAGTCCGTGTGAAAGATCGCTTCTCCAATCCGGTACGTCTTCTCAGGCGTATATTCCGCCGCCTCTGCCCGATCCAGTTTCTTCTTTGAGTCTTCCAGTTCGCGGCGGAGCTCGGTGACATTCAGCAGCGAAACGTGGCGGCACCGGGTGCACCGGTACCAGGACCGATCAGGTTGTTGTTCTGTCGATCCGATCAGCTCCATCCGCGCATCCCTGTCGCAATGCGCGCAATGGTGCATGATGTACTTGCCTTTAGCCATGTGATCCTCCTGGGAACACGGTGCAGAACTGGCCCGGCGAGCAGCACGAGAGGACGTTTGATCCCGGGTGGGTTATGCAGAAAGTCGCATTAAAATGTACGCAAATCGGTTGAGGAAGTCAACTGGTCGGTGGAGGACCCGGTGGATGCGCGCTACGGTGTCTCCACTTCGTGTGCGTTGTGTTGCTGTTGTGAGTGTGCGTGTTTCCCGTGAGGGAGGAATGCATCATGGACGGCACGTTCGAGCTCGGCGGTGTTGCTATAGCGGAGCCCCTGGATGATCTGCCAGACGAGTTCTGTTTGCACGTTCAGTGACTTCGCGAGGACGACTGCTTCTGCATGAGTGGCGATTCTGGATTCCATGCGACTTTTATCTCCGTTATTCGACCCGGCGGTGGCCCGGCTACTGGTCGGATGAGGTGAAGCGTTCGAGCGGCAGCGGTTTCAGGCAGATGAGCACGGCCATCACGAGCTCGGAATACGACGCGTAATTCATGCCTCCGATGATGTCCCACACCACATCGACCTTCATGTTCATCGAACGCGCAATCAGGACGGCATCAGCGTGAGTTGCCTTCTTCATGGGTTTCCCCCCAACGGTGAGACAGCAAACAGATGCGGATCCGGTGATCCGCGGTGCGGCACTTCGGTATGGGTGCAATATACCACAGGGGAACAGGGGGGGCTGTGCGGGAGCGCATGAGCGGACATGGCCCCCGAAATATTGCAGAAAATGCAAAAGCCTGCAGGTCAAAACTTCTCCTCTCTTAATGATCAGACATGGGTTTCATGCTCACCTCCACTTGCTGCTGACTCTCCTGTTTCGTATATTCCGCCAGAACGCTGCAGTCCCAGGAAGCCACGTTTTTCGCGCGTTCCCGGGCCCTTAGCTCAGTTGGTTAGAGCAGCAGACTCATAATCTGCGGGTCGTAGGTTCGAGTCCTACAGGGCCCACACCTTCCCCGACAGGCCAGGTCGGCGACGGATTTTTGGCTCAGGATTTGCTAACTAATCGGCAGTAGTTTCTGGTCCGAATGATCCAGAAGAGGCAGAAAGGTATGAAAATTCTTCTCGTCGACGATGAACGGGGATTCCTGAACGCGATGGGGGACGTGTTGCGTCTGAACGGACATGAGGTGATCTGTGCCGAGAATGGCAAACAGGCGCGTGAATCTCTCGAGTTCGACAACGTCGATCTTATTGTGTCCGACGTTTTCATGCCAACACTCGATGGCGTCCGGTTTCATGACTACGTTCGCGAATTCACCGATGCGCAGGACGTGCCCTTCATTTTCATGTCCGGTTACGATGACGAACAAACACGCAATCTCGTTGTTGATCCCGCCATCGATTTCTTTTTCAGCAAGACCACACCTGTCGAGAAGATCCTCGCGCTGATAGAGACGCTCAGGACCGCAAAGCAACCCAAGACAGGCTGACGGCGGGCTGCATGGACACGACCATCACCGATACTGCAGCTTCAGGATCTCGGCCCGCACAGGCACCATCGCGGCAACCCCTGTCGTCCTTCCTCGATCATCTGGTGAAGACCGGTGTGGTCACGCGGCAGCAGGCGGGTGAAGCCAGCGAGTGGAAACGCCGGAACGAGAAAGACAAACGCGGAGTCGCTGAAGTTCTTGAGGAGGTCTTCGCCGTCCCCCGGGAACCACTGCGGCAGGCCATTGCACAGTTCTATGCATTCCGCACCGTGACGCTCGCCGACCGTGCGGTCCGGAAACTTCTTCCTTCTGATGTCAACAAGATCCTGCGCAGTCTGCCTGACTCGACACAGCAGCAGCTGGTCAGGCGCAAGCTGCTCCCGTATGATCTGTCAGAGAACCAGCCCGACAAGATCATTCTGGTCACGCCGAACCCTGCAGACCGTGAAATCCATGAGCTGGCAAGGGTTTTTCCGTATAAGTGGTTTGAGATCTGCTACCTCAACGAAGCGGAGTGGAGCCGCTACTGGCGCGATCTTACCATAGCCAGAAGTCAGGAACTGGCGGAACCGGCAACGCCGGTGAGTGAAGTCACGATCGGTGATTTCGAAGCAGTGATGGACCGGGAAATCTTGCGCGGGAAAATCCCTGCGCAACTGGACAACGTGTTCCTGGATGCGGTCCGGGGAAATGCATCGGAGATCCACTTTGTTCCCCGCGGCCCGCGGAAGACCGAAGTGTTATTCCGGTTGGACGGACATCTCTCCCTGTGGCACACCATCGAAGAGGTCAGGTGCGAGGCCGTTGCCACGGCGCTGAAGGAACTTGCGGTCGGTGTGGACCGGTATGAGCGGCAGGGAGGACAGCGGGGAGTCATACAGCGGACCGTTGAAAACATTCCCATGCGATTCTCTCTCTCCGTGCTTCCCGTGCTCACCCGCGACGTCGGATCGCGCTATGAATCCATTGTGCTCCGCATCTTCCGCGAAGCCGAAGGTCTGCCGCGATGGGACACGCTGGGTCTCGACCAGCATTCCTCGCGCGCAATGCAGAGCGCCCTCACCGCACATCGTGGACTGATCCTTTTCGCAGGAACGGTGCGGAGCGGAGCGTTGATCGCACAGACGGCAGCGCTCCAGTCAGTGCTCAAGAAATCTCTCAACGTGGTCATCGTGCGGGATCAAACAGATTTCATTATTGAAGGCACGCGGCAGATCAAACTCAACCCCCGGCTCACGGCTGAAGATGCTCTCGGGATGATCCTGGAGCAGGATCCTGATCTCGTCGTGCTCGGAGCTTTGACCGGCAGGGGGATGGCCGAGATTGCTGTTCGGATGGCGAATATCGGCCATCTGGTGCTAGCCATGCTTCCATCACCGACCGCGGCCAAAGCACTTGTCTCTCTGGTGCATACGACGGGGGATCCGTTTGCAGTCGCCGAGGCCGTTACGGCGATACTGGCGCAGCAGTCGTTACGGTTGCTCTGTGGCCGCTGCAAGAAAGAAGTCGCTGAAAGCGCCCTGGCGGAAGAGCAGTCGCGGCTCCCTGGTGAAACTGCACCCTCAACGATCTACCGGAGTGTCGGGTGTATTGAGTGCAAGGCCGGGTACAGCGGGAATCGCATGCTGTTTGAAACACTGGCCATGACGCCGGAGCTCCGTCGCAGTGTGCAGCAGTCGCAGACCATTCCCGATGAATCTGTTCTCGAAGCTGCCGGGGTGCGGGCTGGCATGACGACCATGCGCCAGCAGGCACTTGATCTTCTGTGCAGCGGATCCACGACGGTGGACGAGGTGCTCCCGTTTATCGCGTAGGTGCAGCAGTCCCGTCCCGCGGGTCCGGCTTCATCGTCCTCTGCAGTGGCACTGCTGCAATCATTCCGGGTTCATCCAGGATGCGTTCCGCCTGATCCAGCATCTCTTCCGCATCATCCAGCGTCGGCTCCTGCTTTTTCCGTCAAACATTCCGCCCAACCTCTGCGCCCGTTCCGCCTCATCCAGCATGCATCGCTTGCTGCTTTTCGTTGTTGCTGGTCTTAGTGTTCACGCACGTGGTCTCTATTGGCCTTTACGTTTTTTCCCTTCTTACAAGACATTGAGGTCAGAATTACCTCGTGAGGAAAAAGTGTAACCTCAGAGTCTGCTTTCCCTTTCATTTCGCTCCGTTTTTTCCGGTCCTGACTCCCAGCCCTCTTGGCATGAGCCTTGCTTGAATGGAATGCAACGAACGACGCTGGAACACAGCAGTTCATCATCACCACCAACATACATAAAGGAGTCATACCATGGGACAGCAGCAACTTCTGCTCATCATCCTCGGTGTTATCGTGGTCGGTATCGCCGTGGCCGTCGGTATCACCATGTTCACGGACAACGCAGTCAGTGCGAACCGTGATGCAGTGACCAATGACCTGGTCAACCTTGCCGCGCGTGCGCAGCAGTTCTATCGTCGTCCGACTGCACTCGGTGGTGGTGGCAACTCATTTGTCGGTCTGACCGCCGATGCTGCGGGTCTGCGCAAGCTGACCAACCGCGGATCCAATGCCAACGGCACCTACAGCATCACCACAGCCGGAACCGCAACGGGTTGCATCGTCCAGGGTATCGGTACGGAAATGGTGGATGGCACCAACTATGTAACGATGGAGATTCATGTTTCGAACACCAAGGCCGATAGCCTGGTGCAGATTCACTAACAACCATTCTTCGGACGGGGGCCTCTACAGGGGAGGCCCCCGTTTCTGTTAAACTGAGAGCAGGGCAAATGGGTCATGGGGAGCCAGCAGATACTGTTGCTCATCTTGGGAACGCTGACGGTAGGGTTGATGCTCACATTTGCCATTGTCATGTTCGGGGACAGTGCTGCAGCGTCAAACCGTGATGCAATTTCGAGTGAACTCACGTCGTACGCATCCAAAGCCCAGTTGTACTATCGCAAGCCCCGTGTTCTTGGAGGCGGCGGTAACTCGTTCACCGGTTTCTCACTCGGCGGTCCCAGCGTCACCGATTACAACGGCACATTTTCAATCTCTTCGACGTCGCCCGCGAAGGTAACCATCGAAGGGCTTGGCATAGAACTTGGATATGATCGTACGAACCTGGTGAAGGTGGCGATCGACGTGCAGGCAGATTCCATCTTCGTCAAGGAGCTGAACTAGCAGTCTACGTCAGGGGGTGTCGCAAGGGGGTCTTTTCCCCGGGTTGGTCTGTGGATTGCTGATGGGGGTTCGGCAATTGATGGAGGGCCAGGCCAACGGGGGGAGGGAAGAGCCCTTTTCGTGTTTTTGGAGTGTACTTACAGAGGGGTAGCGCAATGCCCGAATTCAGGATTGAAGGTATCACCGTCGCCGGCAAACCGGTCCAGGGTCTCCTCGAAGCAGACACGCTGCGGAGCGCGAAGCAGAAAGCATCGCAGCTCGCGACGCAGCGGAAATTCAAACTTCTCCACGTGATCCCCAGGGCCACCTGGGTGTACAAAGTCCAGCGCGGAGCAGAAAAGCCTGTCACCGGCGAGCAGAAAGCCTTCACCCGGGCCGAGGTGGAAGACGCCCTGCACAAGATGGGGTACAGGGTGATCCGGGTGCAGAAGCGGCTCTTCGACTTCAAACCCAAGCCTCCGTCCACCGAAATCGTCACGTTCGTGCGTGTCAGCGCTGACCTGATCCGGCAGAAGCTTCCCTTCAATGAGATCCTTCAGCTCCTTGTCAACGACATTCAGAACCGCACGCTTCGTGAGGCCATCAAGGACATCAACCTTGAGCTGAAGCAGGGGAGGGACAGCGAGAAGACATTTGTCAAGCATGAGGCTGTCCTCGGCCGGTTCACGTCGCACATGCTCGGGCTGGCGTCCAAGAGCGGCAACATGGCAGAGATCTATGAGAGCACCGCCAAGTTTCTCGAGCGGCAGTCAGAATTCAAGAAGAACATGCGCAGCGCCCTGATCACACCACTCGTGACGCTCGTGGTCATGATCGGCACGGTGATCTACTATGTGGCCTACATTTTTCCCGCAACGGCGAAGTTGTTTGTGAAATTCAAGATCGATCTTCCGCCGATGACGAAAACCACGCTGGCCATCAGCGACTTTCTGGTGGAGAACATCATCTGGATCACGCTTGGCATGCTCATCCCGACCGTGCTCGCAACGCGATTCTTCATGGGGACGGAGAAGGGGCGGCTCATCCGCGATGAGTACATGTGGAAGATCCCGGTGCTCGGACCGCTCCTGCACAAGACCAGCATTGAGATTTTCTGCCGGGTGTTCTATGCGTTGTACAGCGGATCGGGAGAAAACATCGAAGTGATCCGCATGGCATCGGAAGCCAGCGGGAACAAGTACATGGAGCAGCGCATCAAGACCATAGCCATCCCCATGATGATCCAGAAAGGCGCCGGGATCACGGAGGCGTTTGAAGCCACCGGGGTGTTCACGAAGACGGCGATCTCGCGGTTCCATTCGGGGGCGGAGACTGGCACGGTCAAGAACACGGCCCTCCAGCTCGCGGAGTACTACGAGAAGGAAACCGGATACAAGATGAAGAACGTCATCGAGGCCGTCCAGCTCTCGATCTCGATGCTCATCATGATCATCCTGACGGCGCTGACGATCGTGTCGTCCGAAACCGCCACGGTTCGGCCGAAGAACCCGGCTGCGGGCCAGGTCATGGAACTGCGCATCGAACGTTCGATAACCTGATTGGTTCCCGGTCATGCCGCCCATCGATATTACGGACAAGATCGGTTTCGCCCTGCTCAAGAAGGGTGTGATCGATTATGAGACCCTCGAGAAATCGCTCCGGGTCAAGGATTCGGAAGACAAAAAGAACCGCCGCAATCTGGGCCAGATCCTGGTCAATGACTTCGGGGCCGACCATGATGCCGTATTCCGTGAGGTGGCGGATCTGTATGCGTTCCGTGAAATCTATATTGCCGACGAAGCAATAGACAAGTCACGGATTGATTTCATCAGGAAGTATGTCGACGGACTCACGCAAAACGTGCGGGATATGGTGGTTCAGGCCCGCATGCTCCCGCTCAAGTTCGACGACAAGCAGCCGGACAAGCTCATCATCATCTCCGCTGATCCGACGGACCGCCGCATTCCGCTCATTGCGCGCGAGTTCGGCGCGAAGAAGTATGAGGTGGCCTACTGCCGCCTCAAGGACCTCCAGAACCTGGTCGAGCAGGTCATCCCTCCTGAGAACGAGTTCCTGAAGCTGCTGGAAACCACCCAGGGCGGCATTCAGGTGAAGGAGGACGATGACGACTCGATGGTCGACGAAGACGCGCTCGAAGCGGAAATCAGCAAGAGCGCTCTCGTCAACCTCGTGGAAGGCGCTCTCGTGGAAGCCGTCCGCCAGGGAGCAAGCGATATTCACATCATTGCCAAGGAAGGGAACAAGACGGAGTTCTGGTTCCGCACCGACGGGAACCTGAAGCTCTGGCATGTGCAGGAAAAGACCATGCCCGAGGCGGTGGCCGCTGTGGTCAAGGACCGGTCGAAGAACGTAGACCGGTTCGAACGGGAGATGTCCCAGGACGGGTTCATCCAGCGCCTCATCGATGAACACATGATCCGTTTTCGCGTTTCCATCATGCCGATCGTGGGCGTCGAGTTCCGGCATAAATACGAAAGTATCGTCATCCGTGTTCTGGACGACCGCAAGGTCATCACCGATCTGAACAAACTCGGTCTGCAGGGGCCGGCGCATGACTTTTTCTACAAGGCCATCGCCAGACCGCAAGGGATCGTCATCCTGACCGGTCCGACAGGATGCGGCAAGAGCACCACCCTGATTGCCGCGCTGCATCAGGTCATCGACCCGACCGTGAACGTGCTGACGGTGGAGGACCCGGTGGAGTACATCATCCGGGGGGCGAGGCAGCTGCGCATCGGTCCCAAGATGGACTTCGACCAGGCCATCCGCGGAATTCTCCGCCATGACCCGGATATCGTGCTGGTGGGCGAGATGCGTGACAAGGCCACCGCAGAGATCGCCATCAAGCTGGCCAACACGGGTCACCTCACGTTCTCCACACTGCACACCAATGACGCTCCCAGCGCGGTCGCCCGGTTGTACAAGATGGGCATCGAACCGTTCCTGATAGCGTATGCCATCAACATCATCGTGGCACAGCGGCTGGTGCGTACGCTCTGCCCTCTCTGCAAACGTCCGGTCGAAAAGGACATGATCGACCGGGACGTCTACCTGAAATTCGGATTCACCGAAGAAGAGCTGGAGCACCACACGATTTATGAGGCAGGGGGGTGCGATAAGTGCAATGGCGGGTACAAAGGCCGTGCGGCCATCCATGAAGCACTCTACTTCACGCGTGACATCCGCAACATGATCGCGAAGGCGGGAGAGGAAGTCAACGAAGAGAAAATCCGCGAGCAGGCTATGCGTGACGGCATGTGGACGCTCCGGCGCTCGGGTATCGAGCGGATCAAGCACGGCCAGACGACATTGGAGGAAATCGCCTCCGCAACAACAGACGACTGACGACCATGGGACTTGGGCAATCACTGATGAGCCTTCTGGCGCTCGGGCTGCTGGGCACCATCCTGCTGATCATGAACACCAACACGCTGGACAGCGGCTCTTCCGTCGAAACCACGGAATATCTCATCATGGCAAACTCACTGGGGATCTCCCAGCTGGAGCGCGCCTCCGGACTGGCCTTTGATGAGAACACCGTCAGTGGAAACGTTTCGTCCCCTTCAGGACTCACCCTCGTTCTGCGGAAGGAATTCGGCGAGACGGAGGCCACGTTCGACGACTTCGACGACTACAACGGGTTCTCGAGGTGGGTCACCGGTGACAGCATCTTCTTCCGTTCCGCCGACTTCTTTGTCCGTGACTCTGTGGACTACGTCACAATTTCCGGGAACGCCGTCGTCAGCTCGGCGTCCCGGACATATCACAAACGGCTG
>Ga0316605_10000949_pt1 | contig 17700 bp, 8 predicted proteins | sample OWC_soil_day20_n_FD_207666 | JGI IMG/M metagenome (GOLD analysis project Ga0316605, IMG submission 207666) | Wetland soil microbial communities from Old Woman Creek delta, Ohio, United States - OWC_soil_day20_noCT | ecosystem: Environmental > Terrestrial > Soil > Wetlands | place: USA: Ohio...
GGCTGGCCGACGGGCGGCTGCACCCGCTGTGACGCGCCTGGTCCTTCGGAACCTCCGCCACTATTGGCGGACCAACCTCGCCGTGGTCGCCGGCGTCGCCGTCGCCGTGGCGGTGCTCGCCGGAGCGCTGCTCGTCGGCACGTCGGTGCGCGCGAGCTTGCGGGCTCTGCTCGCAGCGCGGCTGGGCAGCACCGACACCGTGGTCGCCTCGGACGGCTACTTCCGCGAGGAAATCGCCGCCGCGCTCGCCGCCGATGGCGTGCCGGGCAGCCCGATCATCCACCTGCGCGGTGTGCTGGCGCACGCGCGCGAGAGCCGGCGCACGCGCGAGGTGCAGGTCTACGGCGTCGACGAGCGGTTCTGGCGGTTCCACGGCCTGACGCGCGCCGGGCCCGAGGGCCGCAGCGCCTTCGTTGGCGCCGACCTGGCGGCGGCGCTCGACGTCCGGCCTGGCGACGATCTGCTGCTGCGGGTCGAGACCGCCGACTGGGTCCCCAGGGAGTCGTTGTATGGAAGGCGCGACGAGGCGGCGCGTTCGATTCGCCTGACGTGCGACGCCATCTTGCCGCCCCAGGACCTTGGCGGGTTCGCCCTCAGGCCCGCCCAGGGCCGCGTGCTCACGCTGTTCGTGCCGCTGGCGCGCCTGCAGCGGGACCTGGGACAGCCTGCGCGCGTCAACACCGTGCTGCTCGGACCGGCGGGCCGGGCGGCGGGTGCCGGCTGGATCCGCGACGCGCTGGCGAGGTCGATCGAGTTGAGCGACATCGGCGTCTCCGTGCGAACGCTCCCGTCGGGCCGGGCGGCCATGGTCGAGAGCGATCGCATCCTGATCGGCGACCCGATTGCGCGAGCGGCCCTCGAGGCCGCGGCGGGCGCCGGGCTGGCCGCGTCGGGCGTGTTCAGCTACCTGGCGAACGCGATTCGCGCCAACGGCCGCGAGATCCCCTATTCGGTCATCGCCGCCGCCGATCTCGGGCAGGGCGCGCTTGCCGGCGTGACGCCCGTCGACACCGGGGTGCGCCTGGTTCCGCCGGCGCCCGATGAATCCATCTGGCTGAACGAATGGGCCTGGCGAGACCTTGGCGTGGCTCCGGGTGATGCCGTCGAGGTCGACTACTACCTCTGGCAGGAGAACGGGCGGCTCTCGACCCAGACCGCGCGATTCCGCCTCGCGGGCGTCGTGCCGATCGGGGGAGACGTCGGCCCGGCACTTGCGCCGGAGGTCCCGGGCGTGTCGGAGGCGCGGGACATCCGAGCGTGGGACCCGCCGTTCCCGATGGACGTGCGGCGCATCCGCGACGCCGACGAGGACTACTGGCATCGCCATCGGGCCACGCCCAAGGCGTTCGTCACGCTGGCGCGCGGGCAGGCCCTGTGGCGCAGCCGGTTCGGGCAACTGACATCGGTCCGGGTGGCGCAGCCGGTCAGCGGCGCAGCGGCTGCGGACGCTGCCGTCGACGCCGCCCTGGGTGCCTTTCGTGAGGCGCTGAGGAAGGCGCTCGATCCCGAGACGTCGGGCTTCTCGATCACGCCCGTGCGGGCGCGGGGCCTGGCGGGCTCCGAAGGCGCGACCGACTTCGGCGAGTACTTCGTGTACTTCAGCTTCTTCCTCGTCGCCGGCGCACTGCTGCTCTCCGGCCTCTTCTTCCGGCTGGGCGTCGAGCAGCGCGTTCGCGAGATTGGGGTCCTCCTGGCCGTCGGGTTCCCGCCGGCCGTCGTCCGCCGGCTGTTCGTCGTCGAAGGCGTCGTGCTGGCCGGCGCGGGGAGCCTGCTCGGGGCGGCCGGCGCCGTGGGCTACGGCGGGCTGCTCATCGCCGGCCTCCGCACGTGGTGGGTTGGCGCCGTCGGCACGACGCAGCTGTTCCTGCAGGTGTCGGGCGGCGACCTCGCCGCCGGCGTGGCGGGCGGCATGGCGGCCTCGCTCCTGGCGGTATTCCTGTCGCTCCGCGGCCTGCGCCACGCCACAGTCCCGGCGATGCTCGCCGGCATCCTGGAATCGAGGAGCGCCGGTGCGGCGCGCGCCCGGGCCTTCGCCTGGAGCGGCGCGGCGGCGTCTGCCGGGGCCGCGGGCCTGCTCGTTGGAGCGGCCGCCGGCGCCGTCCCGGGCGTCGCCGCGTTCTTCGGCTCCGGCGCGCTGCTGCTGGCCTCCATGCTCGCCCTGATCGCCGCGTGGCTGCGCCGCACCCGCACGGACGCCTTCGCAGGGCCGGGCTGGCCGTCGCTGGCTCGCTTCGCCGCCGGGTCCCTGGCGTACCGGCCAGGCCGCAGCCTGCTCTGCATCGCGCTGATCGCCCTCGCCGCCTTCGTCATCGTCTCCGTCGAAGCGTTCCGCAAGGACGCAGGCCAGGCCGATCATTCGCCCGCGTCGGGCACGGGCGGGTTCCCGCTGCTGGCCGAGGCCGCGCTGCCCGTGCTCGCCGATCCCAACAGCGAGGCGGGGCGCGACGCGCTCGGCCTCGACGCGGCGGAGCTTCCCGGGCTCGCCCGCGTCAGGTTCGTGCCGTTCCGCGAGCGCCCGGGTGAGGATGCCAGCTGCCTCAACCTGTACGCACCCCAGGAGCCGAGGATCCTCGGCGCGGCGCCGGCGTTCGTGCGCGAAGCCCGGTTCAGCTTCACGACGTCGCTGGCGCGCAGCGCGGAGGAGCGCCGGAACCCGTGGCTGCTGCTCGAGCCGGCGCTTCCGGGCGGCGCGATCGCGGCCATCGCCGACGCGACGACGATCCAGTACGTGCTTCACCGATCGGTCGGCGACGAGCTCATCGTGCGGGGCGATGACGGGACGGACGTGCGCATACGCCTCGTGGGGGCGCTCCGGGACAGCGTGCTCCAGGGCGTCCTGATCGTGGGAGAGGCGAGCTTCCTGCGCGCATTTCCCAGGCGCGAGGGTTTCGGGTTCTTCCTGCTCGAGGTGCCCGTCGCGGACGCACCGTCGCTTGTCCGGCCGCTCGAGGAACACCTCGCCGACTGGGGCGTCGCGATCGAGCAGACCAGCGACCGCCTGGCGGCGTATCACCGGGTCGAGAACACGTACCTCTCGACGTTCCAGTCGCTCGGGACACTCGGCCTGGCGCTTGGCACGCTGGGCCTGGCGGCGGTCGTGCTGCGCAACGTGCTCGAGCGCCGCAAGGAACTGGCGCTGCTGAGGGCCGTCGGCTTCGGCGCGCGGACGATCCGGTTCGTGATCGTGGCCGAGACGGCCATCCTGACGCTGGCCGGCGTGGCGTGCGGAAGCGCCGGCGCGCTGGTGGCGATCGTGCCTGCGGTCCTCGATCGAGGCGGGTCGCCGCCGCTCGCCGCGGCAGGCGCCATGGTCGCGGCCGTGCTCGCCGCCGGCTGCCTGGCGGCCCTCGTCGCGGCGCTCGCCGTGCGGCGGATGCCGCTGCTCGCGACCCTGCGGTCCGAGTGAGGCGTCACGGATTACCATATGCCCATGCGACGCAGAACCTGCGCCCTGTTGACGTTGTTGACGGGCCTCTGGTCCGGAACCGGGCACCTCGCCGCACAGGGGGACACATGGTTCCGCTTTCGCGGCCCCAACGGCGCAGGCGTGTCGGCCGCGACGGGGCTGCCGGCCGAGTTCGGGCCGGCCAGCAACGTGGTGTGGAGGACGCCGTTGCCGCCGGGGCACTCGTCTCCCGTGCTCACGGCCACGCGCATCTTCGTGACCGCGCACACGGCCGACAAGGAGCGCGACGCGCTGTCGGTCATCGGCCTCGACCGGCGCACCGGGAAGATCGTGTGGCAGCGGGACGTTCCCCGGCAGCGGAAAGGGCGCCTGCAGAACGTGAACGGCCCGGCGTCACCGAGCCCGGTCACCGACGGCACCGCCGTCTACGCCTTCTTCCAGGACTTCGGCCTGCTGGCGTATTCCCTCGACGGCGAGGAACGGTGGCGCCTGCCCCTCGGCCCGTTCGATCAGTTCTACGGCTTCGGCGCTTCGCCAATCCTCGTGGACGGCGTGATCATCCTGCCCGTGGATCAGGATCGGGGCTCGTACCTCCTCGCCGTGGACGCGCGCACCGGCACGGTGCGATGGCGGGCCGACCGGCCGGGCGTGATTTCCGGCTATTCCACGCCGACCGTGTACGAGCCCGAGGGCGGGCCGAAGCAGGTCGTCATCCCCGAGTCGTTCCAGCTGTCGTCGTACTCGGTGGCCGACGGCTCCCGCGTGTGGTGGGTGCGAGGCCTGCCGTGCGAGATGAAGTCGGTGGCGAGCTACGACCGCGAGCATCTCTACATCAACGGCTGGGGCTTTCCGCAGAACCAGCCGGGCCGCCAGGTCGCCACCGTCCCCTTCGATGAGGGTTTGAAGCGCTACGACCGCGACGGCGACGGGTTCATCGGCCGGACCGAGATCACCGGAACGGACCCGATGGACAAGGTGCTGGCGCCGTCGTACGGCTACGACGCCTTCGATCTCGACCGCGACGGCCGGCTCGACGCGAAGGAGTGGGAGGTCTTCCGCCGGATGATGGCGTCGGAGAACGGCCTGCTGGCGATCAGGCTCGGCGGGCGGGGCGACACGACCGAGACGGCGGTGCGGTGGCGGTACCAGCGGCCGGTGCCGCAGGTGCCGTCGACGCTCCTGTACCAGGGTACGCTGTTCATGGTGAACGACAGCGGCATCCTGACGTCGTTCGACCCGGCCACTGGACGCGTCCTGAAGCAGGGCCGGCTGAAGGGCGCCGTCGACAAGTACTTCGCGTCGCCGGTTGGCGGGGACGGCAAGGTGTTCCTCGTCAGCCAGGACGGCACGGTGTCGGTGGTCTCGGCGAAGGCGGACTGGGATATCCTGGCGGTCAACGCCCTGGACGACGAGGTCTTCGCGACGCCGGCCATCGCCGACGGACGGATCTACGTGCGCACGAGGAGTGCGTTGTACGCGTTCGGGAAGTGAGGCCCCCATGCGGCGACTGCTGCTCTCCGCCTGCCTGCTCCTTGCCGCTCGGGCCGAGTGCCTGGGCGAGAACTGGCCGCACTGGCGGGGGCCGAACATGAACGGGGTCGCGAGCGAGCGTCCGGCCCCGGTGACCTGGAGCGCGACCGACAACATCGTGTGGAAGTTCGCGCTCCCGGACCTCTCCGGCTCGACGCCCATCATCTGGAACGACCGCATCTTCCTCAACGTCGCCGACGGCACCGAGCTGTACCTCGTGTGCGTCGACCGCTACCGCGGGACGGAGATGTGGAAGGCCCGCCTGGGCTCCGGCAACACGCGGATGCGCAAGCAGAACATGTCGTCACCGTCGCCCGTCACCGACGGCGTGCACCTCTGGGTCGTGACGGGCACGGGCGTCATCAAGGCGTTCACCGTCGCCGGGAAGGAGATATGGGCGCGGGATCTCCAGAAGGAGTACGGCCCGTTCGGCCTGAACTGGGGCTACGCTTCCTCGCCGCTGCTGCACGGGAACGCCCTCTACGTCCAGGTGCTGCACGGCATGAAGACCGACGAGCCGTCGTACCTGCTGTCCATCGACGCGTTGACGGGCAGGACGCGCTGGAAAGTGGAGCGGCCGACCGACGCGGTCTCGGAATCGCCGGACGCGTACACCACGCCCGCGCTGCTGCGGTTCGAGGGGCGCGACGAGATCGTCGTGAGCGGCGGCGACTACGTCACCGGGCACGATCCCGGCACGGGGGCGGAGCGGTGGCGGGCCGGGGGACTGAACCCGTCGAAGGATCGCAGCTACCGCGTCGTAGCGTCGCCCATCGTGGTGGACGGCCTGATCTACGTGCCGTCGCGCGTGCGGCCGCTCATTGTCTTTCGCGCGGGCGGGCGCGGGGACATCACGACGTCGCACCGCCTGTGGTCCACCGACCAGGGGCCGGACGTGCCGACGCCGGCGACCGACGGCAGGTACATCTACATCCTGAACGACCGGGGCATCGTCTGGTGCCGGGACGCGAAGACCGGCGCCGAGGTCTGGGGGAGTCAGCGCGTGCGCCCGGGCACGTACAGCGCGTCGCCGGTGGTGGCCGGCGGCAAGGTGTACGTCGTGTCCGAAGACGGTGTCACCACCGTGTTCGAGGCGGGGCCCGAGTTCAGGATCGTGGCGGAGAACGATCTGGCCGACTACACGCTGTCCTCGCCGGCGGTTGTAGACGGGCAGATCTTCCTGCGCACGACGAAGTACCTCTATTGCATCGGAACGCGCGAAAGCGCCAGGTGAAGGGGGAGAGCTGCATGCGGCTGCGGAGACCCGGGATGATTCGACTGGCGTGCGTCGCGACGGCGGCGCTGACGTGGATCGCGGCGGCCGGATCCGCTCCCGGCCCCGGAGACTGGCCTTACTGGCGCGGCCCCGGCGCCGACGGGATGGCCGTGGGCGACGCGCCGCTGCGCTGGAGCGATGCCGAGAACGTGAAGTGGAAGACGGACATCCCCGGCCTCGGTCACTCGAGCCCCGTCATCTGGGGCGACTACATCTTCCTGACGACGGCCATCAAGACCGGCGCGCCCGCACCGGCGGCGGCCCCTGGAGCCGAGCCGGCCGCTCAGGCGGGCCGCGGCCGCGGCCCGGGCGGCGGCGGGCCGCAGGTCGAGCACAAGTTCGACGTGCTCGCGCTCGACCGGAAGACCGGCAAGATCCTGTGGCAGCGCACCGCGAAGACGGCCGTGCCGCACGAGGGCGGCCACAACACGTACGGCAGCTTTGCGTCCAATTCGCCGGTGACCGACGGCGCGTTCGTCTACGCGTTCTTCGGATCGCGCGGCATGTACTGCTACGACTTCAAGGGCACCCTGGTCTGGGCGCGCGATTTCGGGGTGCAGATGCGCATGCGGATGGCCTTCGGGGAGGGCATGGCCCCGGTGCTGCACGGCGACCGCATCGTGCTGGTCTTCGATCACGAAGGCGAGTCGTTCATCGTGGCGATCGACAAGAGAACCGGCAAGGACATCTGGCGCGCCGCGCGCGAGGAGCAAACCAACTGGGCGGCGCCGCTGATTACCGCGGTCGGCGCGCGGACCGAGGTGATCGTGGCGGGCAGCAACAAGACGCGCAGCTACGACCTCCAGACGGGGAAGGTCGTCTGGGAGGTCGCCGGGCTCGGCGCCAACACCATTCCGCAGCCCGTCCGGCAGGAGGACCTGGTCTTCCTCATGACGGGCTACCGCAACCCGATGCTCATGGCGGTCCGCCTCGGCCGCGAGGGCGATCTCACCGGGACGGACGCCGTCGTGTGGACCCAGACGAGGGGCAACTCCTACACCCCGTCGCCGGTCATCTTCGACAACAGGCTCTACGCGCTGACCGACAACGGCATGCTCAGTTGCTACAACGCGAAGACGGGCGTGCCGTACTACCATCAGCAGCGGCTGCCCAAGACGTACAGCTTCAAGTCGTCGCCGGTGGGCGCCAACGGCCGCCTCTATCTCGCGAGCGAGAACGAGGACGTCATCGTGGTGAAGATGGGCGACACCTTCGAGGTGCTGGCCACGAACACCATGACGGACCAGGTGTTCATCGCCACGCCCGCCATCGCCGGCGGCGAGATCTTTCTCCGGAGCAAGACCGCGCTGTTCTGCATCAGGCAAGGCGCCTGACGCGGCCGGCGCACGGGAGGGAGCCATGCCGAACAGGATGATCGCGTCCCGGCTGTTGGCCGTGGTGCTCGCGGCCGCGCCGTCGGGGGCGGCGCCGTCGGGGGCGGCGCAGGCCCCGCGCCTCCCGGCCGCGCCGCTGTCGTTCGGCGCGTTCACCGCCAGCTTCGGCCAGGACGGCGCGTTCAGCCTGGAAGGCCAGGGCTGGCCCGCGCTGAAGGGCACGTGGGCCGTCACGGGCAGCACCGTGGAGATCGCGACGCCCGGCGGGCCCAAAGGCTGCTCGGAGCCCGGGCGTTACACCTTCAAGGTGGACGGGCAGAAGGTCGGCTTCACCCTCGTGACCGACGCGTGCGAGCCTCGACGGATGATCCTCGATCGGAGCACGTGGGTGCCGGCCGGGGCGCCGCGCGAGACGGCCCGGCGCCGCATCGTCCGGACCGCCGGCGCGGGCGGTCCGCTTCCGCCCGCTGCGCCGCCGGCAGGCAGTTGGCCGACGTTTCGCGGCCCGCAGGCCGCCGGCGTCGCCGCCGGCCCGCCGTTGCCGGAGCGCTGGGACGCCGGAACCGGCGAAGGCATCCTGTGGCGCACGCCCCTGCCGGGGCTGGCTCACTCGAGCCCGGTCGTCTGGGGAAACCGGGTGTACGTGACGACGGCCGTGAGCAGCGATTCGAAGGCCACGTTCAGGCGCGGCCTCTACGGCGACGGTGACGCCTCCGAGGACCGCTCGCGCCATCGGTGGCTGGTGATGGCCTTCGACAAGCGCACGGGCAAGGCTGTGTGGGAGCGGGTCGCCTGCGAAGGCGTGCCCGTCGACAAGCGCCACATCAAGTCCACCTACGCCAGTTCCACCCCTGCCACCGACGGCCGCACCATCGTCGCGTGGTTCGGATCGCAGGGCGTGTATGCGTACGACGTCAACGGCACGCTTCGATGGAAGGTCGATCTCGGGCGGATGGATCTCGGGGCGTACGACATCCCGACTTACGAGTGGGGTCCCGCCAGTTCCCCCATCATCTGGAACGGCCTCGTCATTTTGCAGGTCGACACGCAGGCCGACTCGTTCCTGCTGGCGCTGAACGCGGCGACCGGCGAGACCGCGTGGAAGACCGACCGCGACGAGCTGCCCTCGTGGGGTACGCCCACCGTGGCCGAGACCTCCAACGGCCCCGTACTGGTCACGAACGCGTCGAAGTTCATTCGCGGGTACGACCCGCGCACGGGGAAGGAACTCTGGCGGCTCGGCGGCAGCTCGAAGATAACGGCGCCGACGCCCTTCGCGAGCGACGGCCTCCTGGTCATCGCGAGCGGACGCGGGCCGGAGCGGCCCATCTTCGTCGTGCGTCCAGGCGCCACCGGGGACCTGACGCTGCAGGGCGGGCGGACGAGCAGCGAGGCCGTCGCCTGGAGCCGGACCGCGCGCGGGCCCTACATGCCCACCCCGCTCGCGCTCGACGGGATTCTCTACGTGCTCGGCAACAACGGCGTGTTCGACGCGTACCGGCTGAAGACCGGCGAGGAACTGTACCGCCAGCGCCTGCCTGTGGTCGGCAGCGGGTACAGCGCCTCGCCGGTTGCCGCCGACGGAAAGATCTACCTCTCGGGCGAGGACGGCGACATCCTCGTCGTTGCCGCCGGCCCCGAGTTCAAGCACTTGGCAACGAATCCCATCGGCGAACCCCTCATGGCGACGCCCGCACTGTCGGATGGGGTGATGTACGTCCGCTCTCAGGGCACGCTCTTCGCGGTCGGCCGCGCGCAGCCATCGCCTGCCCGCTGAGCGGTGATCCGGGGGCTGTCGCCGGGCTCCGGTCCTGAGGTATCTTCGTCCTGGATCATCCGGTTCAGGGAGTGCCTCATGCGATCGACCGAATCCGCCCCGCTGCCTGCTGCCGGGCTCCGCCTCCGGCGCACGATGTTCCTTGCCGGTCTGGTGCTCGCCGCGCTCGCGCTGGCGGCCGCGCCGGGCGCGCAGGCGCCTCAGGCACCTGGAGGGAGTGGCGCCGTGCCGCAGCGTCCCGCGTTGATTCCCTGGCCGTCGTCGGTGGAGATGACGGCGGGTGAGCGGTTCGTCATCACGAAGGACACCACCATCGAAGTCACGCCGGGCCAGCCGGACCTTCGCCGCGTGGCCGGCATGATCGCGGATCTCGTCCGGCCGGCCCTCGAGGCCACGCTGGCCATCCGCGACGGCGGAGAAACGCCCGCGCCGGGCTCGATTCGCCTGGACGTCGCCCCCGGCCGCCAGGCCGCCGGCGAGGGGTACGAACTCGTCGTCGCCGCCGACGGCGTCCGCATCACGGCGAAGACGCCGGCCGGCGTGTTCTACGGCGTGCAGACGCTGCGGCAGCTACTGCCGTGGGCCGTCGAGCTTCGCGGTCCGCGGCCGTTCGCCGTGACCGTGCCCGCCGCGCGGATCACGGACACCCCCCGGTTCGGATGGCGGGGCGCGATGCTCGATGTCGCGCGCCACTTCTTCGGTCCGGCCGACGTCAAGCGGTACATCGACGTGATCGCCCTCTACAAGTTGAACCGCCTGCACCTCCATCTCACCGACGACCAGGGCTGGCGGATCCAGATCAAGTCATGGCCGAAGCTGACGACGGTCGGCGGCAGCACGCAGGTGAAGGGCGGCCCGGGCGGCTTCTATACGAAGAAGGACTACGCCGACATCGTCGCCTACGCGCGCGACCGTTTCATCACGGTCATTCCCGAGATCGAGATGCCGAGCCACTGCAATGCGGCGCTTGCGTCGTATCCGCAGCTGAACTGCGACGGCAAGGCGCCGGCGCTCTACACCGGCATCGACGTCGGGTTCAGCAACTTCTGCGTCGACAAGCCGATCACGTTCAAGTTCCTCGACGACGTGATCCGGGAGCTGGCGGCGATGACGCCCGGGCCCTGGCTGCACATCGGCGGCGACGAAGTGAAGAAGATGACACCCGAGCAGTACGCGGCCTTCATGGAGCGGGCGCAGGACATCGTCGTCAAGCACGGCAAGGTGCCGGTTGGCTGGGACGAGATGATCCACGCGCCGCTCCGGCCAGCCACCGTCGTGCAGTACTGGCGGCCCGACGCGTCGCTGGCGCCGCCAGCGGGCACGACGCTCATCCTCTCTCCGGCCAACCGCGTCTACCTCGACATGAAGTACAACGCCACGACCGTGCTGGGCCTGGACTGGGCCGGCAAGGTGGATGTCGAGGTCCCCTATGCGTGGGACCCGGCCAGGCACTTGAACGTCGACGAGTCGCAGATCCTCGGCGTGGAGTCGCCCATCTGGTCGGAAACGCCCGCGACCATCCGCGACATCGAATTCCTGCTCTTCCCCCGGATGCCGGCCGTCGCCGAAGTGGCGTGGACCGCGCAGTCGGCGCGCGAGTGGGACGATTTCCGCCTGCGCCTCGGCGCGCAGGCGCCGCGATGGTCGGCCCTCGGCATCAACGCCTTCTGGTCGCCCAAGATCGACTGGCAACGGTAGCGCGCCCCGTGACGCCACAGCGCCTCACCGCGTTCGTCTCGCTGGCCGCGGGCTCGGCCCTGATTGGCGCGCTGGCGGCCCAATCGCCATCGCCGGCGGGCAGGCAGGTCCTGCCGGCCGCGGGGGAGGGCCCCGTCCGCGTGATCGCCCAGGGTGGCGACGCCCTGAAGTACTGGCCGTTCTGGCGGGGCCCGTCGATGCAGGGCCTCGTGGAGGGGAAGGGCTACCCGTCCACGTGGTCCGAGTCGGAGCACGTCATCTGGCGGGTCGAGGTGCCCGGGCGCGGGCACTCATCGCCGATCGTCTGGGCCGACCGCATCTTCCTGACGACGGCCGCTACGGACGGCTCGAGCCGGTCGGTGTTGTGTTTCCGCCGGAGCGACGGGAGGCTGCTCTGGGAGCGCGCGGTGCCCGAGGCCCCGGCCGAGAAGCTGTACCCGAAGAACAGCTACGCCTCGTCGTCGCCGACGACGGACGGCCGGCTCGTCTACGCGTTTTTCGGCAGTGCGGGCGTCGTGGCCGTGGACTTCAACGGCAGGATCGCGTGGCATGCGGCGTTCGGTCCCGTCAGCCTCTACCACGGGCCCGGCGGTTCGCCCGTGCTCTACAAGGACCGTCTCATCCTCTACCAGGAACAGCGGCTGATGGACCGCACCGCCACGGCCGGCCCCGGGTTCATGGTGGCGCTCGATTCGAAGACGGGCCGCGAACTGTGGCGCCAGACCAGAACGCCGCAGCCCGGCTGGGGCACGCCGCTGCCCATCACGGCCGGCGACCACGATGAGATCATCGTCAGCAGCAGCCGGCGGATCGAGGGGGTGGACCCCGCCACAGGAACCGTCCTGTGGTACAGCACCGGCAACACCTTCGAAGTGATCCCGATGCCGGTGGCCGGGCACGGGCTCGTCTACTGCAGTTCCGGCCGGGCGGGCCCCACCTTCGCCGTGCGCCCCGGCGGCTCGGGAGACGTGACCGCGTCGCACCTGGCCTGGAGCACCCCGAAGGGATCGTCGTTCGTGCCTTCGCCCCTGCTCCTCGGCGACTATCTCTACACGGTGAACGACATGGTCAGCGTGGCCACCTGCCACCACGCGAAGACCGGTGAACTGGTCGGGCAGCTGAGGCTTGGAGAGGCGAAGCGCGAAGGGTTTTCGGCGTCGCCCGTCGCGGTGGACGGGCGGATCTACTTCACGAACGACGACGGCGAGACCTTCGTGCTGAACCCGGCGCCGGATTTCAGGCTGCTGCACGTGAACCGGATCGGAGAGCAGACGCTGGCGTCACCGGCGCTCGTCGACGGCCGATGGTACATCCGCACGGCGGGGCACCTGATCGCGATTGGGAAGAGCGAGCCGTAGCGGGATGATGGTGGCCTGCCTGCCGTCGGGGCGGGCAAGCGGCCTGTCGTCGTGCCCGGCGGCGCACGTGCCGACGCCCTTCAGGGCGAAGGCGCCCGTCGGGCAGATCTCGGCCACGCGGCGCGCGACAGCCGGGATCGCTTCGGCGAGCGTGCCCCTCAACGGCACCGCGACGGCGACCTCGAAGCCGCGGCCCACGATCGCGAGGCCGAGCGTCTCGCCGGCCTCGGCGGCCACCTGCACGCACGCGCCGCACAGGATGCACTTGCCCGGCTCGTAGACGACCTCGGGATGTGAGGCGTCGCGCTCGAACTTCCGCCTCGCGCCGGCGAAGCGGAGGGGATCGGCGCCGTACTCGGTCGCGTACTGCCGCAGTTGGCACGTCGTGGCCTTCCAACACCCGCAGTTCATGCACCGTGCCGCCTCGCGCCTGGCGGCTTCCGGTTCGAATGCCGACTCGACCTCGCCGAAGTCCCGGATGCGATCCGCGACCGGCCTCTCCACCGTGGCCGCCCGCGGCGCCTCCTCGACCTGCCGGAAGAACGCCGCAAGCTCCTGTTCGTCGAGGCGGCTCATGACGACACTGACCATCTCGGGGTCGCCTTGCACGCGCCGGCCGCCGAGGTACTGGTCGATGGACACCGCGGCGAGCCGGCCTGCCGCCACCGCGCGCACCGCAAGATCGGCGCCCGACACGGCATCGCCGCCGGCGAAGACACCGGGGAGGTTCGTCGCGAGGGTCGCCGGATCGGCGAGGAGGCCCCGGCGCGAGATCTGCAGGGCGTCCGACCTGAGGCCGCCGGCGTCGACGGTCTGGCCGATGGCCGCGATGACGCAGCTGGCCTCGGTCGTGAAGGCCGAGCCCTGGATCGGCACCGGCCTCGCCCGGCCGCTCTCGTCCGGAGCGCCCAGCGCCATCCGCACGCACGTGAGCTGGAGCCGGCCCGCCGGCGAGCGCTCCAGCCGCACGGGTGCGACGAGCGTTTCGACGGCCACGCCCTCGGCTTCGGCGGCTTCGACCTCGGCCATGAGGCACGGCATCTCGCGCCGCGACCTGCGGTAGAGCACGCGCACGCGGTGTGCACCAAGGCGAACGGCGGTCCGCGAGGCGTCCATGGCCGTGTTGCCGCCGCCGATGACGAGCACGTTGTCGCCGATGTCGTCGCGGCGGCCGGTAGCCGCGTGCTCGAGAAACGCGACGGCCGGCAGCGCGAGTTCCTCGCCAGGGCACTCCAGCCCTCGCGAGGTCTGGGCGCCAATCGCCAGGAACACCGCATCGAACTCGCGGCGCAGGGCGTCGAGGGCCACGTCGGCGCCGAGGCGCACGCCCATCCGGAACTCGCCGCCGAGCATGCGGATGACGCCGACTTCCTGCGCCAGCACCTCGTGGGGCAGGCGGAACGCCGGAATTCCGTACCGGAGCATGCCGCCCGGCTCGTCGTGGGCGTCGAACAGGACTGCTGCATGGCCGCGGCGCAGCAGGTGGTACGCGGCGCTCAGCCCGGCCGGGCCGGCGCCGACAATGGCGACGCGCTTGCCGCTCGGGGCATCCGGACGGGGCACGTAGCGCGAGCCCGAGGCCAGGTCGCGATCGGCGGCGTAGCGGTGGAGGCCGCCAACCGACAGCGCGGCTTCGGCGTCGCAGCGGTGGCAGCGCTGCTCGCACAATCGCGGGCAGATGCGCCCGAGCGCCGCCGGCAGCACGAGAAAGTCGGCGGCGATTTCCGCCGATCGCCGGTCGTGGCCGGCGGCGACCTCGGTGAGGAATCCCGGGATGTCGAAGCGCGCCGGGCAGCCGGTCATGCACGGGCCGATGCAGTCGCCGGCGTGATCGGACAGGAGCAGTTCGAGCGCCATCTTGCGCGACGCCCGGATCTCGTCGGTGTCCGTGCGGACGACCATGCCCTCGGCGGCCGGCATCGCGCACGACGGCGCCAGCGCGGGCTTGCCCTCCACCTGGACGGCGCACAGGAAGCACGAGGACGAGGGGGGAAGCCCGTCGACGTGACAGAGCGTGGGAACGCGGATCCCGAGCGCGCGTGCCGCCTCGAGCACCGTCGTGCCGGCCTCGACCGTCACGGTCCGCCCGTCGATGGTGAGCGTCAGCGGCATCAGGCGACCTCGATGGCGTTCTCGGGGCACGCCGTGACGCACATGCCGCAGCGGGTGCAGAGGTCGTCGGCCACTTCATGCCGCACGTACGGCCTGGCCACGATCGCGCCTGCCGGACACGCCTGGGCGCACAGCGTGCAGCCCGTGCAGTGGTCCAGCACCCGGTAGTGAATCAGCGACTTGCACACCGCGGCCGGGCAGCGGCGCTCGCGGACGTGGGCCTCGTACTCGTCGCGGAAGTAGCGCAGGGTGGTCAGCACAGGGTTGGGGGCCGTCTGGCCGAGGCCGCAGAGGCTCCCGGTCCTCACACGCGCGCTGAGTTCGTCGAGCGTCTCGATGTCGCCCTCGACGCCGCGCCCGGCGCAGATGCGCTCCAGAATCTCGAGCATCCGCTTCGTGCCCACCCGGCAGTACGTGCACTTTCCGCACGACTCGTTCTGGGTGAACTGCAAGAAGTAGCGTGCGATCTCGACGGCGCAGTCGCGATTGTCGAGCACGACGAGCCCACCGGATCCCATGATGGCCCCGGTGGAGGCGAGGGCTTCGAAATCGACGGGCGTGTCGGCGAGGTGCGCCGGGATGCAGCCGCCGGACGGACCGCCCGCGAGCACCGCCTTGAACTGCCGGCCCTCGGGCACGCCGCCGCCGATGCCCTCGACGATCTCGCGGATCGTGATGCCCATGGGCACTTCGATGAGCCCCGAGCGCTTCACCTTGCCTGTCAGCGAGAACACCTTCGTGCCCTTGGAGGTGTCGGTCCCGAGCGCGGCGAAGGCGTCCGGGCCGTGCCGGAAGATCCACGGCAGGCAGGCGAGCGTCTCGACGTTGTTGATGAGCGTCGGCTTGCCCCGGAGGCCCGACTGAGCCGGGTAGGGCGGCCTGAGCCGCGGCATCCCGCGTTCGCCTTCGATCGACTGGATGAGCGCGGTTTCTTCGCCGCACACGAACGCGCCCGCCCCTTCCCGCACCTGCACCTTGAAGCTGAACGGCGTTCCGAGGATGCGTTCGCCGAGCCATCCATGGGCCTCCGCGGCCGCAATCGAGGCGCGGGCATGGCGGACGGCGATGGGGTACTCGCTGCGGACGTACACAATCCCTTCCGATGCCCCGATCGCGTACGCGGCGATCGCCATGCCCTCGATGACGCGGAAGGGGTCCGACTCGAGTACCGCGCGGTCCATGAACGCCCCGGGATCGCCCTCGTCTCCGTTGCAGATCACGTACTTCGGCGAGTCCGCCGATCGGCGCGTGATGTCCCACTTGACCGCGGTTGGAAAGCCCGCGCCGCCGCGCCCCCTGAGGCCCGACCGCCGCACGTGGTCGATCACCTCGTCGGGCGTCAGGCGGGTGAGACAGGTCTCGAGCGCGCGCATGCCGCCGCGCTGGCGGTACTCGTCCAGCCTCAGCGGGTCGACCGCGCCGCAGTTCTCGAGGACGATGCGCACCTGCTTGTCGAGGTAGGGCGCCGGATCGACGGCCCGCGAGGTGATCGGGGTCCAGGCGCGGTCATCGACGAGTCGCCTGCTGACGTCGTGGACTTCTTCGCGGACCTTCCGCAGCAGGCCGGCAGGGGGCACGTGCCGCCGCACGAGCGCCCGCACATCGTCCGCCTCGACGTTGCCGTACAGAACACGGCTTTCGCCGGCAATCACCTCCACCAGCGGCTCGTGGTGGCAAAGCCCGCTGCAGCCGACGGCCTTGACCAGGGCGCCGCCGCCGAAGGCCGCCACCGTTTCGTGCAGCGCGGCGTGAACCGCGTCGGCGCCGGCCGCCCGGCCGCAGGTGCCCGACCCGATGCGGATTTCGATCGGCGGCGCCCCGCGCCCCGGCACATGCGGGTGAAGCGTGGCCAGCGCCGCGGGAGAGCGGCGGTGGCCGTTCCCGCCCAACGCGACGGCCCGGTCGATGAACTGCCGGAGCGCCCCCGACACCGAGAGCGCCGTCAGGTGCCCGTAGATCTGGTCGTCAACCGTGATGACCGGCGCCAGGCTGCACGACCCGATGCAGGCGACCCGTTCGACGGTGAACGTGCCGGTGGGATCGGTGTCGCCGCCGTCCGTCATGCCGAGGCAGCGCCGGAGCTCCGTGCGCACCTCGACCGCGCCGGCGACGTGGCACGCCGTGCCCTCGCACACCCGGATGATGTGTGCCCCGGCCGGCGTGAGCCGGAACTGCCCATAGAAGGTCGCCACGCCGGCGGCCTGTGCGGGCGTAATCGCGCTGGCCTCGCAGACCCGCCGCAGCGCGGCGTCCGGGAGATAGCGGTACCGGGCCTGGATGGCCTGGAGGACCGGGAGGAGCGAGTCGCGGCGCGTGCCCGCGGACAGGAGGATCGCGTCGATGGCGCCGGGCTCGACCGCGCGGTTCTCGACAGGATGGTGCCTCAGGAGCGGGGAGAGGTCGATTCCCGGCGGGCCGGGCGCCGGCGTCGCGTCGCTTCCCGCGCGCGCCCTCGAGACCACGGCCGGTGCGGGCCGGTCGCGCGCCTTCGCGAGCATTCGCACGAGCCGGGGCGGCACCCCCAGCCACTGCCCATCCGGGGGCCGGAGCCACCGCATCCAGGCGAAGAAGACGCCGATCGCCACGAGCAGCGCCATCCCGCCGTACCGGTACGCGTTCCGCCGACGCACCAGCTCCTCGTGCTGACGATCCCATTCGGGTTTGAGGACCTTCTGGACTTCGGTGTCGGTCCTCGCCCTCTGCTTCAGGTCCTCGACGCGCGCCTTCTCAACCGGGGTGACATGCCGCGCGTAGAGATACTCCGACACGAGCCAGGCCGCCGCGGCGAGCGCCACCGCTGCGGCGGCAAGGCCGAGCCACGACCGCACGATCGCGATCATCCGCGGGCGGGTCACGGCCGCACCAACCGCGCCAGCTGCACCTCGGCGCTCGGGCCGCCGCGGCGTTCGATTTCGAACGGGCACGACGCGTAACAGCGCGCGCACGCGACGCATGCACCCCGTTCGGCCCGGAGGTTCCTGATCGCGCCGAACGGGCAGGCATTGGCGCACAGCCCGCAGTCCACCTCCTTGTTCGGCGTGACCGAGACGTTCTTCCACGCCACGCGCGAGAGCAGGGCGAGGATGCCGCCGTACGGACAGAGCCAGCGGCAATAGGGCCGGCCGACGAACATGCCGCCGACGATGAAGGCGCCGCCGATCACCAGCATGTGGAACGCGCCCGAGATGCGGAAGAGGCTGATGAACGGG
>Ga0316605_10000950_pt1 | contig 17692 bp, 18 predicted proteins | sample OWC_soil_day20_n_FD_207666 | JGI IMG/M metagenome (GOLD analysis project Ga0316605, IMG submission 207666) | Wetland soil microbial communities from Old Woman Creek delta, Ohio, United States - OWC_soil_day20_noCT | ecosystem: Environmental > Terrestrial > Soil > Wetlands | place: USA: Ohio...
ACTTCTCGGGAACCGGTAACGAACTCAACAACACCATTCAAGGGGGAAGCGGCAACGACACGCTGGATGGATCTTCTGGCAATGATGCGCTGATTGGCGGCGCCGGAAATGATACCTTTACGGGGGGAGAGGGTACTGATCGCTTCGTGTTTGATTCATTCGATACTTTGGTAACTGTCGATACAATCAGCGATTTTGTTAGCGGAACTGACAAAATCGTACTCAACAATGATATTTTCGCTGCATTCTCTTCATCAACGGTATCGGCAGGGCAATTTTCCAGTGGTGCTGGAATGACAAGCGCTTTGGATGTAGATGATCGCCTGATCTATGACACTACAACAGGGGACCTCTACTACGATGCTGACGGTGTTGGAGGTGATTCCGCTGTGCAGTTCGCTACTCTGAGCAGCCATCCCAACCTTATAGCCAGCGATTTCTCTGTATTGCTGTAGAGACCGGAACGCTGCTCGGCAAAATAGCCGCGACTGCGAAATTCGGCGCGCAAGGCCAACATGACGTAGAACATGACGCCGACGCCGGCTAGGTTTTTGGAGGCAAGGGCGTAGTCGGGCTGGTTGGAATTGACGATGCAGTCGGCTTCTGGCAGGGCAACGCCCGAATAATTGATTGGGGACAGACCACGTTTTTCTGATAATCAGGCGGGTCACCGGGGCGAATCAGGCGCGGCGAAAGACCAGAGAGACGTTGGTGCCGCCGAAGCCCAGACTATTGGAAAGCACGCAGTCGACGGCCTCATTGCGTAATGACCGAATGATCGGCAAGCACTCGCAGCAGGCGTCAGGGTTTTCGAGGTTGGCATTGGCGGCCACAAAACCACCTTCCATCATCAGCAGGCTGTAGATGGCTTCGTGTACTCCGGCAGCAGCGATGGCATGGCCGGTCAATCCCTTGGTAGAGGAAATAGGCGGGGCAGTGCTGCCAAACACCTGCTGGATGGCGGCCAGTTCGGCTGTGTCGCCCAAAGGCGTCGAGGTGGCATGGGCGTTGATATAGTCGATTTTGGGTTGGCCGGCGTCATCCAGGGCGGCCTGCATGGCGCGAACGATGCCGTTGGGGTCGGGTTGTACCATGTCCTTGCCGTCCGAACTGGCGCCGAAACCGACAACTTCGGCATAAATATGGGCGCCACGGGCACGGGCGGTTTCCTCGGCCTCAAGCACTAGAATGCCGGCGCCACCAGCGATGACAAAGCCGTCGCGATCGCGGTCGAATGGGCGTGACGCATGCTGGGGCGTATCGTTGTGAAGGGTCGACAGAGCGCCCATCGCATCAAAAATCATTGTGGTGATCCAGGTAACCTCTTCAGCCCCGCCGACAAAAGCACGGTCGAGAATGCCGTGACGAATCTGGTCGGTAGCGTTACCGATGCAATGTGCTGAGGTGGCGCAGGCCGAGGTGATGCCGTAGCTCGGTCCCTGTAGCCCAAAAGCCGTCGCCAGGCAGGCTGAAACCGTGCTGCCCATGATTTGCGGCACATAGTAGGGAAGCACTTTGGCCAAGCCGCGCTGGCGAAAAATATCCACTGCCTGAAAATGCATGGCGGGCGAACCAAGGCCGGAACCGGCAATCAGCCCTGTGCGCGGATGGGCAATTTCGGCGGCAGTGAGGCGGGCATCGTCGATGGCCTTGCGCATGGCATGGTGCGCGTAAATTGCTGCGTCGGCCATGAAACGGCGCAGCTTGCGGTCGATGATGGGTTCGTTGCTTAGGCTGGGGATTCCGGCGATCTGGCTGGTGAGGCCAAGCTGGGCATATTCCTCAATGAAATGGATGCCACAACGGCCACGGCGCAAGGACTGCGTCACCTGAACAGGGTCATTGCCGATGGGGGAAACGATCCCCAAACCGGTGACGACGACACGGCGACGGCCATCCTGTTGTTTTGCGATCAAAGTATCTGTGTCTCTAAACTGAGGTGGTTAACCAAGGACCGAACCCATCTGTTATGGAAGGAGTGAATGATGGCTACTGAGAAGGTGTCTCAGTAGCCAATTTGGGGTAATGCGATTATTGATTTTTGATTTCGTGCTTGATTCTTTCAAGCAGATTTTGTGTCCAGACATTGTAAAAAGGATGAATAACTGGTTTGGTGCCAGACCACGTTTTGGTTGAAATTGGGGTGGCAGGACGGTACATCCCAGGGAAGTCCGGCGCTTCCATTGAAGGGTTGTACTTCATATTAATACTATCTTTGTACAGGATAGAGAAAGCCGATTGGCTATAGGGAATGGTGACTGTCACGGTGTGTTTGCCATTGACGACCAGCGTGCCAAGCAACTTTCCCGCACCAGCGTCGGAAATTTTCCAGTTCAGGTTCTCGGCGGCACGAGTGATGGCGGCCTTGATGTTGGCATCTGTTGTTGGTTTGCCGCTTTCGGTTATGACAGAGATGTTTTCGTAGTTGATGATAGGTTCTGATGACCGCTGGGCGTAAGCGTTGGTGCCAACCAGAGACAGGCAGATGAAAACGAGGCCAAGTAAATTTTTCATAAAGAACTTTTCATTAAAAAGGTGTTTATACCCTGCGGATGATAATTGACGTATTGATGCCGCCAAAGGCGAAATTGTTGCTCATGACATATTCTGTATTGATGCTGCGTACGCCGCCTGTCAAATAATCGAGGCTGGCACAGGCCGGCTCGATTTGCGTCAGATTGATCGTCGGCGCGAACCAGCCCCGGTTCATCATCTCGATGGCCCACCAGGCTTCGATGGCACCGCAGGCACCCAGGCTATGGCCGAGGTAGCTCTTCATCGAACTGATCGGCACTTGATTGCCCAAGACGGCGGCAGTCGCCTGGCTTTCGGCGATGTCGCCGCGGTCGGTGGCGGTACCGTGGGCGCTGACGTAGCCGATGGCTGCCGGGTCGATGCTGGCATCTGCCACTGCCAGACGCAGGGCGATGGCCATCGTTTCAGCTTCCGGCTGGGTGATGTGGGCGCCGTCGGAATTGGTGCCGAAACCAACGATTTCGGCCAGAATCGTCGCGCCACGCGCCTTGGCGTGTTCATATTCTTCCAGCACCAGTGTTGCCGCGCCTTCGCCGACCACCAAACCGTCGCGGGTGGCGTCGAAAGGGCGGGGTGTCAGTTCCGGCGTGTCGTTTTTGGTGCTGGTGGCGAACAGTGTGTCGAAAACGGCGGCGGCAGCGGCCGAGAATTCGTCGGCGCCGCCGGCCAGCATCAGTTTCTGGCGGCCCCAGCGGATGGCCTCGTAGGCATAGCCAATCGCCTGGCTCCCCGAAGCGCAGGCGCAAGAAGTGGGGATGATCCGCCCCTTCAGTCCGAAAAAGACGCCAATATTGACCGCCGAGGTATGCGACATCATCTGGATGTAGGAAGTCGACGTCACGCCCTGCATCGATCCGCTTTCCATCATGCGGCCGAAGACTTGCACGGGTTCCATGCTGCCGGTGGAGGAACCGTAGGCAATGCCCATGGCACCGCTTTTGATCAGCGGGTCGTCGAGGAGACCGGCCTGTTGCAGCGCCACTTCGCTGGCGCGCACCGACATGAGCGCAACGCGCCCCATTGAGCGTAGCGACTTGCGTGGGTAATGGGATGGGGTCGTGAACTCGGCTGGAGCGCCAAGGCGTGTGTTGAGTGCTTCTCCGTAACGATCCCAATCAGACATGTGGCGCACGCCATTGACTCCGGCGCGCAGTTTGTCTTCGATTGCCTCCCAAGTATCACCCAGTGCAGTGATACCACTCATGCCAGTGACAACAACACGCTTCATGCCATTCCTCCATTTACGCCGATGACCTGTCTGGTGATGTAGCCGGCACCTTCCGACATCAGGAAGGCCACCGTGGCGGCGACTTCCTCGGGCTGGCCGACGCGCCCCATCGGCACGTATTTTAGCGCCTCGTCGACTGGCGCGCTGTCGAGCATGTCGCTGGCAATCAGGCCGGGGGCGATGCAATTGACGGTAATCTTGCGCGTTGCCAGTTCCAGCGCCAGTGCCTTGCTGGCGGCGATCAACCCGCCCTTGGCGGCGCTGTAATTGACCTGCCCACGATTGCCGATAACGCCAGAAACCGAGGCCAGCGTAACAATTCGCCCACCCTTTTTGGCGCGCACCAAGGGCATCACCAGCGGCTGGACGACGTTGAAAAAGCCGTTAAGATCAGTATCGATGACAACATCCCAATCCTCATCGGACAGCGCCGGAAAGGTGTTGTCGCGGGTTACCCCGGCATTGCAGACGATCCCCCACCAGTAGCCGTTAGCCTCAAGATCGGCTTCCAGCACGGCGCGGGTGGCAGCGCGGTCACAGACATCAAATTGCAGCACCCAGGCCCGGCCACCTTTAGCCTGGATTTCGGCAGCTACGGCTTCGGCTTCCTCGCGACGACTGCGGCAATGGACGCCGATGGCAAAGCCGTCGGCAGCGAGTTTCAGGGCGATAGCGCGGCCTATGCCGCGGCTGGAGCCGGTCACCAGAATGCGTTTCACGATGCGGTTTTTCCTGCGGCGATAAATTGATCGAAATCTTTCGGTTCGAAAACCTTCAGCGTGGCGTTGGCGATTTTGCGACCGTCGGCCTCAATGCAACATTCGTAAGCGCCCAGCCCGTTGTCGTCGCGGAATTCAAGCAAGGCCTCGATACTGAGTGGGGTTCCGGCGACGAAGGCGACAACCGAGCTCTGGTAACTGCGCGTACCGAGCAACGCCCCCATTTTCGGCACCTCGCCGCGGGCGATGGAGTCCATGCAGACATGCGCAGCGATGGCCTGCGCCATGATTTCGATGCCCATCCAGGCCGGCATGTTGCCTTCCTCATTGGCGTACCAAGCATCGGCCTGCGGTTGATAAGTGCAGGTGGCTGCAGTGGACGAATATTGGCTGACGGTGTCAATGAACAGCATCGTGCCGCGGTGCGGCAGGATTTCAGTGATTGGGGGGGATGGTGGTTTCATTCAAAAACCTTTTTTAACCACGGGGGGCACGGGGAACACGGGGGAAAAACCGTAAAACAAAGTCTGGTCAGAAAAAGTGCAATCACCCGAAGGGCGTTCAGGCTTCTGCGGCCAGGCATCTGATTTATGGCCGTTTCCCCCGTGTTCCCCGTGTTCCCCGTGGTTAAATGCTTTATCCAGGCTCATCGATTTTCCCGCAATATCAGGCTGATGTTGTTGCCGCCGAAGGCGAAGGAATTGCTCATTACGACGCGGGCTTGGTCGGCAAAACGTTGGTCGGCAAGCACTGTGGAAAGCGGTGGCAGGGCTGGGTCGGCAGCGCCATCCCAAACGTGCGGCGGCAGGCGACCGTCGCCGGTCAGCGCCAGCCAGCAGAACGCGGCTTCAAGGGCGCCGGCAGCGCCCAGCGTGTGGCCGGTCATCGGCTTGGTGCCGCTCACCGGCACGCCATCCGGGAAAACACGGGAGACGACGCGGCTTTCCATTTCGTCGTTCTTCGGCGTGGCGGTGGCGTGCAGGTTGATATAGGTGATGTCTTTCGGCGTCAGGCCAGCATCCGAAAGCGCGGCGCGCAGCGCCAGTTCAGCTCCACGTCCTTCCGGTTCGGGGGCCGACATGTGGTGGGCGTCGCTCGATTCGCCGATGCCGAGCAGCTGCACTTCGCCTTCGTCACGTGTGACGAGAAACACGGCGGCGGCTTCGCCGATATTGATGCCGTGCCGGTTGGCGGAAAGCGGGTTGGTCAGATCGGCTGTTGTTGATTCCAGCGCTGCAAAGCCATTGATGGTCAGGCGGCAAAGCGTATCGACGCCGCCGGCAATGACGGCATCGACTAGCCCGAGACGCAGCAGGTTGCGCGCCGAAGCCAGCGCCTTGGCGCCGGAAGTGCAGGCGGTGGAGACCGTGTAGGCCGGGCCGAGCAGACCGAGATAACGCGCCAGGAAAGGCGCTGGGGCACCGATTTCCATCTGACCGTAGTCGAAACCGGCGGGTACGCAGCCGTCACGATGAAAGGCGGCAATCGCGGCTTCGCCTTCGGCAACGCCGGAGGTGCTGGTGCCCAGAACAATACCGACGCGGTCGGCGCCAAAGCGGGCTTTGGCGGCTTCGATCTGGTCGGCGATCTGGGCGATGGCCGCCAGCAGCAGGCGGTTATTGCGTGATTGCGCCGCTACTCCGAAACTGGCGGGGATTTCCGGCAGCGCGGCGCGAACGCGGCCGACACGGGCCGGAGCGGCAGGCAGCAGGCCATCTTCGAGCACCATGCCGGAAGTGTCGCCGGCAAAGAGCGCCGCGCGCGTGGCCTCAACGCCTTCACCCAGCGCGCTGACCAGACCGGGACGGCCGAGAAAGCAGGGGGTCACTTGGCATCCTCCGCATCGTCAAGAGCGCGGGCGTCGATACGCATGCCGGCAGGGGCGACGATCTTTAGCCGTTGGTAAGGCAAATTTCCCTCCCAGGAAATATCCAGAATGTCATCGCCGCTGGCTTCTTTCAGGCGCAGTCGGCGACGATTGGGTTCTGCAATCAATTCAAGTTCCGGCGACAGGCCGGCACGCACCATTTCCGGCGGCCACATGGCAATCTGCACCATCGCCGGAAACAGGGCCGGATCGAGGCGCGAGGCCATTTCAGGCGGCAGGTCAGCGCGCAGGACGCCATTTTCCCATGAAACGAACATGAGCGTTTGTCCGAGCGGGGTCATGCCGGCAAACCGCAAGCCGCGCGTATCGTTCTCGATACGGGTGAGCAGGGTCATGCGCTGATCGCCGGCGCTTAACACGCTTTGCTGCAGCGTCGAGAAGTTCGGCCCGGCGCCGCTTTGCAGGCAGTAGGAACCTCCGCCCGGCAGGCGGGCGCAGCCGGGCTTGTCTGGCGCACAGGCGGTCAGCAGCAGGCTGATTAAAAGCAGAAAAGTCAGGCGCATCGCGGTTTCCAAAGCGTGAGAGCTAGCGGTGCCAATAATACTGATGTGGCGACACCAATGAGCAGCATCAGACCGAAATTGCGTAGCGCCGGCATCGACGAAAACGACAAGAGGCCAAAGGAGAGCATGGTTGTCGCCGCCGACAGCAGCACGCCGGCAAAAGGTGCCGGGGCGCGGTCGCCGGCTTCGACGATGAAAATGGAGTAATTGACGCCGACACCAAGCACCAGCAACAGGCCCATCAGACCAAAGAGCGTCAGCGGCAGGCCGATATAACCGTAAGTGGCCAGTGCCAGCCCGATGCCAAGCAGGGTGGGCAGGAAAACGACTGCACCGTTACGCAGCCCGTGACGCCAGGCAAGCACAGCAAAGACGATCAGCGCCGCTGCCGGCATCCAGCCGGCACCCCACTGCCGGTATTGGCGGAACAGTTGTGTGACACTGCTGGCCTTATCCACGACGGTGACGCCGGGCAGGTCGCGGGCCAGCGCGGTAAAGTTGGCGTTGCCGTTATCGCCTTGCGGCACGACCATTGTCGCCTTGCCGCCGGGTAGTGCCAAGTGGCGCCAGGCACTGGAGATTGGGTTGGCGAGCCAGGTTTCCAGCGTCAGCGGCGGCGTGGCACGGGCTGCAGCAGCCAGCCAGGTGGCAGCAATGTCGTCACGGAAACCGGCTTCGGAAAGGCGGGCGGCAGCACGGTCGGGCGGGTTGAGCAGGGTCTGGCCGATCAGGCGATGGTTGTCTGCCTGCCGCGCGGCCGAAGGCACGAAGGCCGACAAGGCGAGATAACCGGAGAGGCCTGGGGCACCTTTCAGCCGGGCGGTTAAAGCCTCTTCGCGCTGCAGCGCCGCTTCGTTGCTGGCGCCTTCAATCAGGAAAAAGCGGTTGCTGCCCGAGAAGCCAGCCAATTCGCGGATTTGCGTTTCTTCGGCGACCAGTTGTGGCGGCATGGCAATAAGCTGGTGGATATCATCATTAGAGCCAAGGTGGAACCAGCCTGGTGCCGAGACAAGCAGGACGAGGCCGGCGATGATGAATGCCCGCAGCGGCGTGATGCGTAGCCGCCAGAAATCGAGGAAAGCGCGCGGCCAGCGCGTCGCCGCAGCGGCATCGCGGGTGAGCGGCTTGGTGGCCAGGCGGGGCAAGAGCAGAATGACGGAAATCCAGGCGGCGGCCAGCCCGGCAAAGGCGAAGAGCGCGATCTGGCCGAGCGCCGGAAAAGGCATCAGTGACAGCGCGCCGTAACCGATCAGGCTAGTCGCCAGTGCCACAGCCAGTGGTCGCAGCAGGCGACGGATGGCGACCTGCGGCTGCCAGCTCTTGCCGGCTTCAAGCTGGGCGGCAAATACCTGTATGGAATAATCGATGGCCTCGCCGATCAGGCTGGCGCCGAAGACCAGCGTGATCAGGTGCAGGCTGCCATAGACGGCAAAGACGGCGGCGGTGGCGAAGGCGATGCCGATGGCAACAGTGAGCATGCCCAGCGCCATGGGCCGCACGGAGCGGAACAAGAACCAGAGCAGGAAAAGGATGCCGAGCAGCGAACCGGCGCCGATGAAATTCATTTCACGTTCGGCGCTGGAGCGCGCCTGAGCGCCGTAAAACACGCCGCCGGTACGCATCAGCTTGGCCTGCGGCCAATCGCGCGCCAGCACTTTTTCGCCGGCGGCCACAGCGTGGGTGGTGCCGGTCTGCACCGCGTGATCAAACGCCGAGCCGGGCAATTCAGCCAGGATCAGCACCCAGGTCATCTTGCCGTCGCTGACGATCAACTGGCCATCTTCCACCATCAATCGCGTCTGCATCAGCGGCAGGCTGCCCAGCCAGTTCTGCATCAGCCCATAAGGGTCGCTGCCAAGATCGGTGGCGATACCGGTGCGAATCGGCTGATGCAGGCGACGGGTGAGATGGGTACTGGCGTCGAATGACGGCTTGGCGAGTGCGGCCCGGTCGGCCGGACTCAAGAGACCAGAGCGGTAAGGATCGTAGAGATCGGTCAGTTGCCGAACATCGGCCGGTGGTGCGCTGTCGATGACTAGCCGGAAAGACTTGGCGGCGCGCAGCTCTTCGGCAAAACGACGGGCGGCGGCGTGGGCAGAGGTAGCGTCGGCATGGCCGACGAGAAAGACGGCGCGGTTGCCCAGGCTCTCGGCCAGCGCATTGACCGCTGCCTCGGCACGCGGATTGCGCTCGGTTGCCGGCAGCAGGACGAGCAGATTGGTTTCCAGTGGTGCGCCGGTGGTCAGGCGATGAACCACCCAGCCACCGCAGGCAAGCGCCAGCGCCAGCCACAGCCAGGCGAGCCATTTAGCGGAAATCTTTAGTGGTGGAATGGTGTTGCTCCTGCGCGACAATAAGATTTGGCATTAGTGATAAAAATTTGCTGGCACTGTTGATAATTCGAGTTTGCCCCCTTTGATCTAGAGTTTGCATAGTCCGTCACAAGCTGTGGCGCTCATTGCTTCAATGATCGTTTTTAGATCGCTTCGAAAAGGTTCGGGGGCGCTCAGTTGAACCAGCTTTGCAAAATCACCGATTTTTTGTCTCGCCTCTGGCTGCAATATTGCCGAATAGCGTTCTGCGGTTTCTGACAATGCTCGAAGGAGTTTCAAGCGATAAGACGCTTTGATACCTTTGAAATTGAGCGACTGCAAAAAACCCATGTACATGTTGTACGTCCCATTTCTTGCCTGTCTGATGCCTTGCACCCGTATTTCGGTAATCTCTTCAGGTTTGAGCTTTAACATGAAGTCATTCATTAGTGGGGCTTGTTTTGCCATGCACCTGATGAGAAATGGTTGCAGAAGTTCCAACTCATCCTGAAATGCTAGGACGTTTTTTTCCATCACTTGTTGTACACGAAGCACAATCTTTTTTTGATCGGTTTTTGGGTCAATCGCTTTTTTTAGATCGAATAAGGCATATTTCATTGAGATGGCGTTTGCTTTGCCGCAAATCTCAACTAGATCGCCCAAATCCTTGGTTTCATAAGCGGTTGAATTCAAGAAGCGGTCGCTATCGGAAAGTACTGAAACCAGTTGCGCAACTTTGATGTCTGTGACTCTGGGCATAGCATTGTTATTGGTAGCCTCGATAACCAGAGAGTCCAGTTCGCGAGCGGCACTAAGGTATTCAGGCAGGCCCTGTGCATGTGCCATGGAAATAGACGAAGCAAATAACAAAACCAAGAAAACTCTCATTAGAAGCCTCCGAAACAAACTGGTTGATGACGACAAACTATTAAGTGCAAATAGGGTTCACCTACTATTTCGCACTAAAGCGGGCCATTTCTTCCGCCGACAGCGCCTTGGCCTCTACAGTGTTCTTGAAACGGATGGTGGCGTTGTCGCCGCCGGCTTCCTCGATGCGGATGCTGTCCACGTGTTGGCCACCGGTCAGGACGATGCGTTTGATGAACTGGGCGACTTGTGGATTGCGCGGGGTCAGCGTCAAGGTCCAGGCGCGGTCGGGGTCGCCGCTGCCGGTGCTGTCGAAGAGGTCGGCCAGCGCCTTGGTCTGGCCGCCGAGTAGGGCGCGGAATATACGGCCGACCTGGGCGAGGCCGGGAACGTCCTGCGAGGTTTTGATTTGCGCCACGCCGTCTTCGCCGATTTCGACCATGCGCGTTTCCTGCAGCACATAGGCCAGCTTCAGCGGCTTCTCGATTTGCCAGAGCACGCCTTGCTGCTTGGCAAAGATGAGGCGGCCACTGGTGACCAGCGGTTTCTTGAAGGCGGCCATTTCCTTGGTCTGGACGAATTCGGCGCGTACCACTGGTGCCTGTTCGAGACGGGCACCGAGGCGGGCGGCGATGTCGTCGGCTGGGGCGGCGGCAAGCTGGCCGGCAGAGCAGAATAAAGCAAGGACGGTCAGGTGGCGGATCAGGGACTTGATGCGTAAGCCAGCCCCCTCTCCCTGTCCCTCTCCCGCGAGGGGCGAGGGGACGAAATCTGAATCCTCATTGGCTAAGTTGACGCGGAAGGCGCTTTTGACGGAATTGTTTGTGCGGTCGTGGTAATCGTTGCGGATCAGGAACATGACAGGGCTTTCTCCATACGTTCAGTGAGGGCTGGCGGGGAAACGAATTGCATCTCGCCGCTGCGGCCTTCGACGGCGACCTGTACGGTGCTGCCTCGGGTCAGGCGCTCGCCGCTGTCGCGGTCACGGATTTCGTAGCCGATTTTCAAGCGGTTTTCGTATTCCATGAAATGCGCCCGCACCACGATGTGCTGGGCGTAACGGGCTGGGCGGATGTATTTGAGGTGGCAATCGACCACCGGCCACATGTAGCCGGAATCGCGCATTTGCGGCACGTCGTAGTCGATGCGGCGCAGCAGGGCGCAGCGGGCGATTTCGAAATACTTGACGTAATGGCCGTGCCAGGCGACGGACATGATATCGATGTCGTGGAAGGGAACTTCGATCTCGACTTCGGCGTTGATTCTATGCATTGGCGTACAAGTCCCAGGTGCGCTGGCGGATGGCGGCGACGGTGGCGCGCAGTTCGTTTTCGAGCGCCCGGTCTTCGTCGAGGAAAGGGACGCGTTTGCCAACATCCTGGCAGAACCCGGCCACCGGTGCGGTCAGGGCCAGAGGGTCGGTACGGCCGCGCAGGGTGACGCCCTGGACGGCAGCGAGGACGACGGCGGCGGCGACCTGTTCAGTGAGTTCGAGGACACGCAGGCAATCGCGGGCGGCGATGGTGCCCATGCTGACCTTGTCCTGGTTGTGGCATTCGGTCGAGCGCGAGAAGACTGAGGCCGGCATGGTCAGCTTGAGGGCTTCCGCCGTCCACGCCGAAGCGCCGATCTGCACCGCTTTGAAGCCGTGGTTGATCGGGGCGCGCGGGCCGACGCTGCCGGAGAGGTTCTGCGGCAGGCCGTGGTTGTATCGCACATCGACGAGCAGCGCCAGTTGGCGATCCATCAGGTCGGCCAGGTTGGCGACGGCGGTTTTCAGCGCGTCCATGGCGAAGGCGATGTGGCCGCCGTAGAAATGGCCGCCATGCAGCACCCATTCTTCTTCGCCGTCGATGATCGGGTTGTCGTTGGCGCTGTTCAGTTCATTCTCGACATCGCGGCGAACCCAGCTCAGCGCATCGCGGGCAACGCCGATGACATGCGGGGCGCAGCGGATGGAGTAGCGATCCTGCAGGCGGGCGCCGTCGTCGTTGGTGGCGCCACCGAGGTCGTTCCATATCCAGTCGGCACATTCGATCTGGCCGGCGTGCGGCTTGACGGCAAACAGGCGCGGGTCGAAATGGCCGGCGTTGCCGCGCATCGCAATCGAGGCCAGCGCCGTGATGCGGCTGGCCAGGCGTGACAGATAATCGGCGCGGGCAAAGGCTAGGCAGGCCAGACCGGTCATGACGGCGGTGCCGTTCATGATCGCCAGCCCTTCCTTGGGGGCGAGGGTAATCGGGGCAATGCCGCGTTCTTTCAGCACCTCGGCGGCGGGGCGAATGGCGCCGCCAAAGAGCACGTTGCGCTCGCCAACCAGCGTTGCGGCAACGTAGGAAAGCGGGGTCAGATCGCCGCTGGCGCCGACCGAGCCTTCAGCCGGAATGCGCGGCAGGATGCGCTGATTGATCAGGTCGACGAGGCGTTCGAGCAGTACGTAACGCACGCCGGAATAGCCTTGCGTCAGGGAATTGAGGCGGGTGACCAGCACTGCCAGTGTCGCTTCCTGGCTCAGGTGTTCGCCGAGACCGCAGCCGTGGTAGCGCGTCAGGTGCAAGGGCAGTTCGGCCACCAGTTCGGGCGGCACGCCGACCGTGCAGGAATCGCCATAGCCGGTGGTGACGCCGTAGATGGTGCCGCCGTCGGCGAGCAGGTGTTCGAGATAACGGGAGCCAGCGTTGATACGGGCGGTGAAGGCAGGATCGGAGGGCAGAGTGACGAAAGCGCGGCCTTCGGCAACGGCCAGTACCTCTTCGATCGTGAGTTTGCGGTTGCCGGAAACGATGGTGGTGAGATTGGGGTGCGGTGTATTCATGGCAGGTCCGATTTGAGGATTACGGGGCAGGTTGGTCGGGGCAGGCTGAAAAAACGATTTGCCCGGCAGCGCAGGCGCGGCTGCCGGCGCTGAAGGTGAATTCGAGGCGGGATTTTTCTTCCAGCCAGGTGAGTTGGGCGTCAAGCTCGGTGCCGGGCAGGACTGGCGAAGTGAATTTCAATCCCTTCAATTGCGAAAAACGCTGGCGCGGCAGGTTGAAATGGCGCTCTGCCAGACGTACCGCCCAATCGATCTGGACGACGCCGGGCAGGAGCGGGTTTGACGGGAAATGACCAGGGAAATGGGCAAGCTCGGGTGGCACGCGCAACCGGAGATGGGCCGTCTGGCCATCGCAACTCTCAGTGAGGATTTCGGGGAGCAGGATCATCGGGGAGGTTCAGTTGGTGGTGCCTGTGAGCGCCGTTGGCTGGTGGCTAATCAATTCATTTTTGAAAAAATTTTCCAAGGCGCAGGTTAAACGACGGGCGCCGATGGGCGTGCTTTCAGGCTGGGCCACCAGACTCTCGATTGTCAACGGTTCGAGAACGGTGACGGTCATGCAGAAGGCGCGCGGCGGAATGTGGTACCAAGGCGCTCCCTTGGTCAGCGTTGGCGGGTCGCAGGTGATGATGACCGGCATGATGGGGCGACTGGCGGCCATGGCGACATAGGCGGCGCCCCGCACAAAATGCATTGGTTTGCCGGGCCTGGTGCGGGTGCCTTCGGGAAACACAAGTAGCGACTCGCCTTCGTTCAGGCGGGCGGTGCAGTCCTTGATGAGGCTTTCCGGTACGCCATTGTTGACGTAGCCGGTGAGCCGGACAATGCCCCAGTAGAAGGGGTTTTGCCATAGGGTCGATTTGACGACGCAACAGGCTTCCGGATAGAGCCAGAGTAAAACGACGACATCAATCAGGGTGGGATGGTTGGCCAGGATGAGGCTGCGGGGATGGGCGCGTAGACGCTCGATTCCTGATACCTGCAAGGTCATGGTACGGGTAATACACAGAATGCGGATCAGCAGGCCATAACCAGCGCCGAGGGTACGGCGGACGCGATTGCGGCGGGCTTGCCGGGTTCCCGGAAGCAGTGCCACAGCAGGCAGAATGATGGCCGACAGCAGCCCGCCACCGATGGCAAAACCGGCGAAACAAAGCCCAGTGACGAGCAGGCGCCAAAGCGCGTTGAACGGCCTTGAATGGCTCATCGCAATGACCATTGCCAGCGACGTTGTGCACCAGCCCAGGTGGCGGTTTTGCCATTTTGCAGGCAACCAAGAAAGGCGGATGCCTGCGATGGTGATGGCTTTGCATTTTCTTCCAGAGTGCATTGCGCCGTCAGTTGTTGCACAGGTTGCAGCGGGTCTATGAGCAGAGCAATGGCGAGGATGCCGGGGGCGTCATCGGCCAGCGGGCCGAACGGCGGCGGCGCTGGCGCATCGGCATAGACGTAGAGGGTTGGCGGAGTGTTGTCGAGGCTGGCGCGGGCATAAGCCTCGAGCAGGCCGGCAGCGAAGGTCTCCGGCCCGGCGGCAATGGCGGTGGCGGGCGAATGGTCGCCACGGGCAATGGAATAGAGGCCGGCGCTGGCGTTGAGTACCGAGAGGCCAAACGTCGTGGGGGAAAGCGGTTCGACGACGGCCAGCGACTGCAGCAATTCGATGGTGCGGCCCAGTTCGCCGTGGCGCGAGGCGTAAACGAAGCGCACAGCTTCGCACCCGCTGGCACAGGCGTTGGCGACATGCAAGGCGGCACGCGCCAGCGGCGAAAGCCGTCGGCGCAGCATGGGGTCGATGAAGGAGACATCCGGAGTGACGCCTGCGGCCTGCATGGCAGGGCCGTCCCATACTGCCCAGCTCGCCACCGGAATTGTCGCGCTATTCAACGAGGACCCCTGTTTTGGCATGCTTCTCTGCGTTGAAACGAAGAGGCTTTAAAATCATCTGTAGATCACGTGACTTAATGTTTCCGGATGACCGTCAATTTTGCTGACGACATTACCTGACCAGTGAACGTAGTAGGGGCCGAAGGACGACCACCAGTAGCGCCACATTGGGGCATCCAAACGCGGGGTGTGATCGGTTTGCGGAAAGCCGACCGCCATGATGACCTGCTCCTTGGTCATGCCTTTGACCAACTGGCCGCGGGCAATGGCTTTTTGCACGGTGGGCGAGAATTTGGCAATTTTCAGCCTGGGGTCACTGAGCGCGATAATCTTGTTGACCCACTGCTCGGTACTTTCCTGGGCGCGTCCGAAATCATGTCCGAGCCGCATGGATTTGCCGTCAACCTCGACATAGGCACGATAGCCGCTAATGCTGTTGAGATTGATTGGCGTACCGGCCGGGATAAAGGGCAGTTGCGCCAGATTGGAGTCGCTGATCCAGTCACGGTTGTAATGCAGGTTGCAGCAGGCATAGCCGCTGCGCAGATAGGCGGATTTGGCTTCGCTGTCCTGGCGGGGCTCCAGGGTTTTACAACCAGCTAGCGCGGTCGCTACGCAAATTAGAACACCCAAAATACGAAGATGCCTGATAAATGTGCTTTTCTTCACCGAAGTTTCTCCAAACACTTAAAAACCTCAAATTTTACCACTACCAATCCCTGCCTGACTGTACGGTAAATGACGGTAAATGACGCGGGAATGTGGCTGCAAATAATTCAAAGACAATGACACAGGCGCCGGCCTCCATTAAAGTCCACCCTTCGCACAACAGGCCTCTGCAAGCCTGCTTGTCCTGGTCGCCACCTTCAGCAAAGGGAAGAATTGATGATTTGCCTGTTGTCCCCGGCCCATTTGGTTGCATTGAGCGCCTTTCAGCTTTTCGCACTGCTTCTGATCTCACTCCCCGCTTGGGCGCCGCTTCCCCTCATTCTTTTCGTTCTCATTTCCGTCATAAGCCCATTCTTTCCCGGCAGCAGCTATTACCTGCCGGTCATCAGCAGCGGCAGGAAAGGCAATAAAGCTGTGGCGCTCACCTTCGATGACGGTCCCGATCCCAAGGTTACCCCCCGTCTGCTGCAACTCTTGGCTCGACATGAGCTGAAAGCCACTTTTTTCGTCACTGGAGTGAACGCCGAACGTTATCCAGACCTCATTCGCGCCATTCTGGCGCACGGCCATAGCCTCGGGAATCACTCATTTAGCCATTCTCCCTTCCTGATGCTGAAGGGCAGCCAAACCCTACAGCGCGAGGTTGAGGCGGCCCAGACCCTGTTCAGGCAGTTCGGTGTCGTTCCTCTGGCTTTCAGGCCGCCTGTTGGCATCACAGCGCCCCATCTCTGGCGGGTGCTGCAAAGCCTGGGCATGTTCTGTGTCAATTTCAGTTGCCGGAATGGCGACATGGGGAACCGGCGTATTCGTAACCTGGCTGCGAAGCTGCTAGGAAATGTCCGGCCGGGCGATATCGTCCTGCTCCACGATGTGGCCCCACCAAAAGGAGACGCGGACTATCTCATTGCTGAATTTGAGGCTTTCCTGCAGGGCTTGAAGGCCAAAAACATCGAGGTTCAGCCCCTGGCCCAACTCATCGGCAAGGAAATCATGGAAACCGGCAACGCCGATATCGGTCCGAATGCCATCAAACAGTTCTACGATGGCTTTGCGGCCAGCTACGATGATGAGCAGTTCTCCTCCAATGTTTCCCTGTCACGGCGGACGGAACTCAAGCTTTTTACCGCTCGCTTACCCGAGTTTTTCCAAGGGGCTGACCGGGTGCTGGAAATCGGCGCCGGCACCGGCATCTTTACTACCACCATCGCCCGTCACTGCCGCGAGGTCGATGCCGTCGATATCTCCGGCAAGATGCTGGCGCTGCTCGATGAGAAGTGCAGGGCCGAGGGCATCACCAACATTCGCACCCGCGTTGGTGATGTCGAGATCATTGAACTCGATGGCTCCTACAATGTGGTTTGTGCTTTCTCTGCCTTAGCTTATCTGAAAGATTTGCCGGCTTTTTTCCGCAAACTTGCGCCGCACGTCCAGCCTGGTGGGACGCTCTATTTCCTGACGGCACGCAGTTCCTTGTTCCGTTTCTTTACACAGATCGGTAATGCCATGCGGCAAGGCCTTTGGCTCAAATCCCATAGTCGGCGCGAGATCGCTGCTATGCTCACTGCTGCCGGATTCGAGGTGGTTTCGGTTGAATCGCACCTGCTCAAGTGCGTGATTTCCGGCGGCATGCTGCTGGAAGTGGTGGCCCGCAAGCCCCAAGGCACCAAGGATGCCAGCAAGTGACGGAACCATTGTTGCCCAAAACCCTGCTGCTTATCCCGGTTTACAACCACGGCTCCACCTTGCGTGCGGTGGTGGAGGGCTGCCTGCGCGAGGGTTACCCGGTTCTGGTGGTCGATGACGGCAGCACGGACGGCAGTCTGGACACGGTGAGCGATCTTCCGATAACCCGGCATCGCCTGCCGGAAAATCGCGGCAAGGGCGCTGCCATCCAGGCCGGCGCCGCCGTGGCGGCATCGCTTGGCTATGAAGCGCTGATTACGCTGGATGCGGATGGTCAGCACGATCCTGCCGATGCGAAATTGCTGCTCGACGCGGCGGCTCCGGTCTGGCCGGCTATCGTCGTCGGCGCCCGCCGCATGGATGGGGTGAATGTGCCATCGTCGAGCCGTTTCGGCATGGCTTTTTCCAATTTCTGGGTGCGCCTGGAGTGTGGCAAGACCCTGCCCCATACCCAGAGTGGCTACCGTCTCTATCCCGTTTCGCTGCTGATGCGTAGTTTTATTTCCCGGCGCTATACCTTTGAGATTGAGGTGCTGGTGCGCGGTTCATGGGCGGGTCTACCCATCCTGTCCACCCCCATCTCGGTCTA
>Ga0316605_10000951_pt1 | contig 17683 bp, 9 predicted proteins | sample OWC_soil_day20_n_FD_207666 | JGI IMG/M metagenome (GOLD analysis project Ga0316605, IMG submission 207666) | Wetland soil microbial communities from Old Woman Creek delta, Ohio, United States - OWC_soil_day20_noCT | ecosystem: Environmental > Terrestrial > Soil > Wetlands | place: USA: Ohio...
AGTGTTTTCTTCGAATCTCTACCTATCCCGGCCGATGCTTCCGGCGCGCACCGCCCGAGCCCCCAGGCCACAACAAAACTTGTTCCGGGCCACCCGTGACTGAAGGGTTACATGGTATTAGCCCGGATGCGGTTTTCAATTAATCTGTAATCATCTATGGCAGATTCTTGCTCCAAGCAATATAATTTATTAGGATATCGGTGAGCTATGATAAAACGGTTTTACATTAAAAACTACTAAAATCTACTCAAAGGCTTCTCATTTTTTGGGGCCCCCAGCATCCAGGAAGAAACAGCCCACGGCCTGTATGCCGGATGGATTGAGAAGGATGGTTTGCAGCACCTGATGCGTGGGGCATGGCGTGAAACCTACTCACGATAATTCAAAATGGTGGAGGCTCTCAGAAACACCTATGCCGGGAAAGAAATACCCAGCTCACGCTGCAAATCCTGGACGGAACGCCTTCCGCTCCTGTTTTCTGGCCCTAATTGTTCTCTTCGCCCTTGCCGCCTGCCAGACCTTTCCGCGGTTCGCGGTTGAACGCCTCCCTCAATATGAAAAGTTATTCTACCATTCCGACGGATGGATCGGCGCTGATGGGGCCTATTCCGCTGCCCTGGGAGAAAACAAATATTTGTGGCTTTTTGGCGATACCTTGGTTGGTCAGGTAAAGGACGGTCGGCGGATCCTTGCCGGCATGGCACCCAATTCGATCGCGATTCAATCGGGCAACGATCCCCGGGCAGCCTCCATCGTCTTTTTCCCCGATGGCGATTTTGAGCCCTTCCTGAAGCCTGAAGAAGACCTTGGCTGGTTTTGGCCTTATCACGCCGTGCGAAACGCCGAAGGCCTGTTTTTCTTTCTTTTACAGCTCGAACGAGCCGACCTCCCCCCGCCCTTCGGCTTCAGGCTGGTTTCGACCTGGTTAGGTTGTGTCAACAACCCGGAAGACCCTCCGAAACGCTGGAGTTTTTTCCACCGTAAGATTCCCTTTGGCAATGCCCAAAGGCAATTCGGATCCTTTATTTTGACGGAAGGAGACTATGGGTATATTTACGGCGCCGTTGCGGAACCGATGAAAAATGGTTTCGCCTGGCACATGGTCCTGGCGCGAGCGCCCCTTGAAAAGCTTGCCGATTTCAGCTCCTGGCTTTTTTTTCGGGACGGCGAATGGATTAAGGATGTTGAGCGCGCCGGGCGGATCTGCGAAAACGTGGCCAGCGAGTTCTCTGTCTCCTTTCAGCCTGCGCTGAAAAAATATATACTTGTATACACGGAAAGGGGTTTTTCCGAGCGCGCCCATTCCGTTGTTATGCGGCTCTCCCCGAACCTTCATGGGCCCTGGAGCGATCCCATTCCGGTTTACCAATGCCCGGAGGCCCGGCAGGATCCCCGCATATGCTGCTATGGAGCCAAGGGCCACCCGGAAATCGCGCGATCTCCCGCGGAACTTATCCTGACCTATGTTGCCAACTCATGCGCCGGGGATCTTAAAGTCTTACAGGATGCCGACCTCTACCGGCCGCGTTTTGTGCGGATTTTTTTCGGAGATCCAAAGAAGGAATAGCAGAGAGGAAGCCGCCCCGCCCCAGAGCTTTCGGGAAAATTGACCTCGGGGGGCAAGATCCATGTAAGCGCATCCGGAAATGATGGAGATTTTGATTTGAACGAATCGCCTGAGCAAATTCGCCTTATTTCCCTGGATGCGAAAAATTTAACTCAGATCGGACGTCCATACGAGATCCGAAACTCAACTCAGGCCTTGTCGAAAGCGGACTGCTGATATATTCTGGGGTCGACTCTACCCAAGAATTTTCAATTGAAAAATACGAGGAAGGAAGAAAGCTCCCCATGCGGAGAGCGAACAAATTTGTTCTTTGGGCAGCGGGAATCCTGGGCACAATCTTCATAATCTTGCTGCTCACCCTTATCCTCTTACCTCATTTTATCACCCTCGAACCCATCCGCCAAAAGATTATAGCCGCCATTTCCCAGCGCATCGAAGGACAGTTCATTTTTCAGCAAGTCGATTTATCATTTTTCCCCAGGCCCCGGCTCGAAATCCGGCAGGTTCAGGTATCGATTCCGGAAAAGCTGAACTTGACTGCGGAAGCAATCCTAATTACCCCCCAAATCATTCCTCTGCTTCAGGGGAAAGTAAACCTCTCTCATGTAAGTTTCGAAACGCCGACCTTTACCCTGGAATTTCCCAGGGAATCGCCGGAAAAAGAAAAATCCATCCCTCTCCCTTCGGCCATTTTTCATGAATATATTCCCCCCCTGCTGAGGCTCCTTGAATCGGAAGCGCCGAAGCTCACGCTGGATCTGGAAAGAGGCCGAGTCTATCTCCGAACGGGGACGCAAGCGTTATTTGCCTTTGAGGAAATCCAGGGACGGATTGCTTTGCCGCCCGACCAACTCCGGATCGACCTCACCTGCAGATCCAATTTTTGGGCGAAGGGATCGATGGCCGCCCGGCTGAGTTCAAAAGATTCAAGCGGGACCGTAAATATCCAGGTCAACGATCTGAATCTCCGGGAGCTTCGAAACTCACTTGTCCTTTTCGGTATCCCCCCTCTGGAAGGCTCCGGCGGAAATCTGAAAATAGTCTTGGAAATGGATCCAAGCAAGGCGCTCCGCGGGAACATAGAGGCGTCCCTGCCCTCCCTCGCTTTTCAGCCCGGAGAGAGGAAATTGCTTTTAAAGGGAATAACGATGAGCGGGGCGTTTCACACCGGGGGAACCCAGGCGACCTTTTCCCTTACCGAACTCAGCCTGAAGAACTCTCGCGCGAAATTAGGGGGCGAATTCTCCGCCGATTTATCAGCGCCGGACTTTCGCCTAGAAATGTCCGCCCAGGACATTGATGTTTCCCCGATCCGGGAAATCATGGGGCCCTGGGCTTCAAAGACCGACCCTTGGAAGATGATTTTTAATATCGTCCGGGAAGGGCAGGTTCCTTCCTTTTTCTTTAAAGCCCACGCCCGTTCCGTGGCGGAATTGGGTGACCTCAAGAATATAACCGTCCGGGGGAAATTGGTCGGCGGGAGAATCTTTCTTTCCGAGGGTTTGACCGGTCTGAAAGACATCAATTTCGACCTTCGCCAAGTTCAGGGTGAGGTCCTCGTTTCCCGGGGGATTCTGGAAGGGCAAAACCTCTCGGCCCAGTGGGAGAAGGCCGAAGTTACGAAAGGTTTATTGAGGTTGGGGCTGGATAGGGATACCCCCCTCTTCCACCTGGAAACCCTGGCCCATTCCGACCTTCTCCAGTTTCCCTCCTTCCTGAAGAAAATTGTGGGGGATCAAAAGTTTTCGGAAGAACTGGACCGTTTCAGGAATTTGCAGGGAAGAGTCCGGGGAAAGCTCATTCTCGGGGAGACGCTGAACTCGATTCAACCGCGGATCGACATCTATGAATTCAACCTCTCGGCAAGTTACGACCGAATTCCCTATCCGCTGGTAATCGAAAGTGCCCGGGGCGATTACAACGGTACAAAAATTGACATCCAGACGCTAAACGGTTCCCTCGGCCGGTCTTCTTTTAAAGAGGTTTCCTCCCAAATCACCCTCGTGCAAAACCCCCGCCTCGCTATTTCCTCGGGGAATTTCAACCTCGCCGCGGATGAAATTCTCGCCTGGCTCAAATCCCTTGAAAAATTTAAGGCTCCTCTGGGGGATATTCATTCCTTGAAAGGGAATGTAAATCTGTCGTCCCTGAACCTGCGGGGGCCTTTGACCCAACCGGACAAATGGGATTACCGCCTTGAAGCCGCTATCGAGGCGCTGGATGTCCGGTATGTCCCCATCCCCTACCCCGTCCAGATCGGAAAAGCCAGGGGCACATTCGACGGAAAGAAACTGGATGTCCAAAATCTGGATGGGACCGTGGGAAAATCCTCTTTTTCGGAAATTTCGGCCCAGATCGACCTGGGGGATTCCCCTGACATCGTGATCTCCTCGGGAAAGTCTTCTCTCGAACTGGGAGAAATTTATGCCTGGCTGAATGCAATCGAAAGATTCGCGGGCCCGTTGCAGGACATTAAGTCGCTGAACGGCTTTATGGCCCTCTCGCTTATAAACCTGAAAGGCCCCCTCCTTAACCCCGCGAGATGGAGCTATCGCATCGCCGGGGAAATAGAGAATGTGAACTTGGAAATCGCCTTAGGGCCGGGGCCCCTTGCCATTTCGACGGCAACATTTGAGGCCGATCCGGAGCAGATTCTTTTGCGGGATTCTCAGGTCAATTTCCTGGATACCTCTCTTAAGGCCTCGGCGGCAGGGAAAGGTTGGCAGGAAGGATTTCGCGCGGTTGAGGGAACCTTTGAGGGGAACCTTGGACCCAAGCTGATCGATTGGGTTTTCACCCGCTTCAAGATTCCCGACGACAAACGGCTTCGAACTCCCCTTCTCATTTCCCGGGCCCATGTGAACTGGGACCGAAACACGGGCATTTCCTTCGCTGGACAGGGCCAATGGCCGAAGGGGCCGGCCGTAACCCTCGATCTTCGTTACCCTCCTAAAGCCCTCTTGGTCAAACAGATGCTTATTCGCGATGACGCCTCTCATGCCGACATTGGACTGGAAGTTAACCCAAAAGAACTGCGTCTTGAATTCAGGGGGAACCTGGAGAGGGCCACCGTTGATCGAATCCTGTTAAAAAATGAGGTTTGGGAGGGTTCAATCCGGGGAGATCTTCAGGCCCATATTTTCATCGACGACCTTTTCCGTTCAAAGGCCCAGGGGAAACTTGCGGGAACGGGCTTTCGCCTTGCCCTGCCAATAGGGATGCCGCTGATCTTGAGCAGTTTTTCCCTCGATGCCGACCAGAGTAAAATTCGCGTTCAGTCCGCCGCCCTCATCTGGGAGGACCGGCCTTTAACTGCGGACGGCATCATCGATTTTTCACCCGAAGCGATTTTGCTCGATATGAACGTGTCCGCGGATGGCCTTCAGGCTGAAAAGGTCGAAAAAATCCTGAAAAGTGAGGGCCGGAAACCGCAATCGGAAAAAAACGGGGGAACGGCCCGTAAAGGGGAAACGTCTGCTCCCCTCGAAACCCGATTTCCTCCATTGCGGGGCAGGATACGGATAAAGTCTCCCTACCTCGAATACGAACGATACCTATTCAAGCCACTGGGTGTTGAAATCGCTCTTGATGCGGATGAGGATAGAATTACTGTCACCGAGGCAAATCTCTGCGGGATTTCCGCCACGGGGATTGTGAAAATTGTCTCCGGGGGTATCGGGCTGGATCTCAATCTCCTCGCCCAAGGCCAGGAGCTTTCATCAAGCGTAGCCTGCCTGCTGGGCGATCCCCGCCCCATCTCCGGAAGTTTTAACCTGGACGCGCGGATCAAAGGAGAGGGAGAGCCGAAAGACCTTCCTTCTTCCCTCAAGGGGCCCTGGCAGTTGGAGGCAAAAGAAGGGCACTTTTATCACGGATCCATCCTCATCCAAATTCTCGCTTTGCTGAATCTTACGGACCTCATCGCGGGGGATAAACCGGACCTGGGCAAACGGGAAATAAGCTATAAGGCGCTGCAGGCCAAGGGAACTGTGGGGTCCGGAAAGGTTTTCATCCGGGAAATGGATCTGAATACGCCTGAGATGCGAGCTTTCCTCCAAGGAGAAATCGATCTTCGCAACCAACGGATCGATCTTGTCATTGCCATCGCCCCCCTGAAAACCGTGGATTGGATTGTCAGCCGTATTCCGTTCGTCGATTACATCCTCGGAGGGACCCTTGTCTCCATCCCGGTGAAGGTCAAAGGGGATCTGTCCGACCCCAGGATTATTCCTCTCGACCCCGCGGAGATCGGCGCGGAATTCCTGGGGGGCATGAAACGGACCCTCAAGACTCCTTTTAAACTCATCAAGCCTATTTTCAAAGATCTCGAAAAGAGCAAAACTACTACGCCCTGAGCCATAGGAAACGCGGGTTCTTCCCCGGGTGAAGGCCCAGAATCAGGTATAATCCCTGCTAAAAAATCCGCAAACAACTTACTATAAAAACAGGGCTTTCAACCTTCTAAGGTGTCCGGCACGAAGCGCACTCGCTACCTTAGCGCGCCCGGCAGCGTTTATTGACACGAAGAGCTTAGTTGGGATAAGATCAAAAAAAATCGGAAGCGTTTACCCCCAACGGACCCCGGGGGCTCAGAGATAGGACGGCCCCGAAATTCGAGGGGATCCCTATCTCGCGTGGTGTCCCTCATCGACGGCCGGGATTTCGGATTTTAACCATGATATGTCTATTTTCACTAAGAAGGGAACGATGAACACAAAAAAAGAGACCTTCCTGCTTAGGCTCGACGCCGGGTTGGAGCGCGAGCTGCCGATTGTCACTCTGGCGGGGACGAACAAGCGTATCGCCTCTTTCGTCATGCTCGGCGATGTGGAGCTAAACGAAAAATGCGCGCAGCTTTTGGTGGATCGATTCCGGGTGGCTCGGTTGCTGGAAAAATTCGATATGCTGGTGGCCCTGGAGGCGAAAGGCATCGCCTTGGTTCACGAGACCGCCCGCAAACTCGGCTATCCCTTCTTCGTGGTGGTGCGGAAGAACGTAAAAAACTACATGGTCCGACCCTTGATGGTTCCGGTAAGCAGCATCACGAGCTCCGGGCTCCAGACCTTGGTTCTTGATGGCTGGGACGCAGAGCGGCTTCGGGGGCATCGGGTCTGTCTGATTGAGGATGTCATTGCGACAGGCGGATCGATCCAGGCGGCCTGCGATTTGGTCCGCTATTCCGGGGCAGAGGTGACGGTAATTGCCACGGTTCTTCTCAAAGGGGAGTTCAGTGATCCACGGTTAGTCTATCTGCAGAAATCTCCCATGTAGGACTTCTCGATTCGGAGGCCTTTTTGAAAGACGCCTCCCGCTGATGATTCTTAAAAATCCTTACTACTTCTATGAATCCTGGAGCCCGAAATATTTATCAACCCTTGAGTCGCGCTCCAAGGGGGATGGGATCCAGTTTTTTTCCTTTCAATTAAACCGGAGAGGACCCAAAAACATCAAAAATTCGCTGAATTTTCCCAAAAGCGTCCGCGAAGAAAGGGGTGGGAAAAAGATGCCTAAAATGTTAAGAATTTTCAAGGAGGCCCGGAAACTCGTTAAACCCTTCCGGGTGACGGACGGCAGCAGCTTCCGCCTGAAAGACATCGACCCGGCAGACACCCTTAACCTGAAATCCGAGGACAAACCGCGAGCGCAGGAAGCGCTGGCCATCGGCATTCAGGCGCTGGCTGAGCTCCAGGATATGCTCTACGCCCAGGACCGCTGGGGGTTGTTGCTCATCTTCCAGGCGATGGACGCGGCCGGCAAGGATGGGGCCATCAAGCACGTCATGTCCGGCGTCAACCCGCAGGGGGTCGAGGTCTATTCCTTCAAGTCGCCCTCTGCCGAGGATTTGGACCACGACTATCTCTGGCGCTGCTTCAAACGTCTCCCGGAGCGCGGCCGCATCGGCATCTTCAATCGCAGCTACTATGAGGAAACGCTGATCGTGCGCGTGCACCCGGAGTTTCTTGCCAATCAAAAGCTGCCGGCCCAACTCGTTACCAAGAATATCTGGGAGAATCGGTTTCAAGACATCCGCAGTTTTGAGCGCTATCTGGCGCGCAATGGCTTTGTGATTCGCAAGTTTTTCCTCCACGTGTCGAAAAAGGAGCAGAGGAGACGTTTTCTCGAAAGGCTGGAGAACCCGGCGAAGAACTGGAAGTTTTCAACGAGCGACCTGGAAGAGCGCAAGTTCTGGGACCGGTATATGGAAGTCTACGAAGACATGATCCGCCACACGGCGACCCCCGACGCCCCCTGGGTTGTGGTGCCCGCCGACAACAAGTGGTTTACTCGGGTGATCATTGCGGCCGCCGTCATCGACGCGCTGGCCTCTCTGAGCCTGAGTTATCCCGCGGTGGGCGAGGAGAAGTTGAAGGAACTTACCGCGGTAAAAAAGACGCTGATGAAGAAGTGAAGCGTCCCGCCCACCGGCCGGGGCCTTCGGCCGGGGGACCCCCGACCGGTTCCAAGCCCGACCGGGGCGGCGGACTTCCCAGAGTTGGAACCGTTTCATTTTTGAGGAGAATATGGTCCCAGAAAAAACATTCGTTCCCATGGGAGAGGAAGTGACTCTCACGATACCCGAGAAACCATCAACCCCTTCGGGACCGCAGGGGGGGATGGATCTCGACGCCCCGTTCCTCTATATCAACCGCGAGCTCTCTTGGCTTGAGTTCAATCGCCGGGTGCTGGAGGAGGCCCAGGACCCGCTTACCCCTTCTTTCGAAAAACTCAAGTTCGCCTCCATTTTCAGCTCGAACCTGGATGAGTACTTCATGGTCCGGGTCGGCGGGCTCTTCCGCGTCCTTCAGGCGGATCTCAAGGGCCTCGATGCCAGCGGACGGACGGTCCGCCGGCAGCTCGATGAAATTGCCGAAAAGGCGCGGGGCCTCGTTGCCCAACAATATGGATGCATCATGGACGAGGTGCTGCCTCGGCTCAAGAAAGTCGGGGTATTCTTCCACCGCATTGATGAACTCGACAAGAAAGAGAGAAAGCGGCTCGAAGAGTACTTCGAGGCGCAGGTCTTCCCCATTCTGACGCCCCTCGCCGTGGATGCGGGACACCCGTTCCCGTTCCTCGCCAACCTCCGCCTGAACCTCATGGCCGTTTTCAAGGAAGCGAGCGGAATCAAAGTTCCGCAGGCCTACGCCTTCGTCGAAGTGCCCACCATTCTGCCGAGGCTTGTTTCCGTGAATGCGGACCTGGGAGGATACCACTTCATTCTCCTCGAAGACCTCATCCGCGAGCACATCCAAAGGCTCTTCCCCGGGATGGAGATCAAAAGCATCATCGCCTTCCGGGTCACGCGAAACCACGATTACGACCTCCATGAGGATGAAGTGCTCGACCTCTTAAAGTCCGTGGAGGCCGAGATCCGGGACCGCTCGGATAAAATCGCCGTCCGGCTCGAAATCGAACCCGGCGCTCCGAAGAAGGTTGTGAACCTGCTCGGCCGGCAGCTCGGCGTCGAGGAGCGGTTTATCTATGAGATCAAAGGCCCGATCAACATCCGGGACTTCCTTTCCCTGTATGAACTCCCGGTCGATGCCTCCCACAAAGACCCTCCCTTCAACCCGCGGATCCCGCAGCGGTTCGCCGCGGACAAGGATATTTTTGCGATCATCCGCGAGGGGGACGTACTCCTGCACCACCCCTACGACTCCTTCGCCGTGGTCATGGATTTCCTGAACACGGCCGCCGATGATCCCGACGTGCTGGCGATCAAGCAGACCCTTTATCGGATCGGTAAGGATTCCCCGGTCATCGGGGCGCTGCGGCGGGCCGCCGAGAACGGCAAGCAGGTGACGGCGGTCGTCGAGCTGAAGGCCCGGTTCGACGAGGAGCACAACATCGATTTGTCCCGGCAGATGGAGGAATCGGGCGTCAATGCGGTCTTCGGGTTCGTCCGCTGGAAGACCCACTGCAAGGCGACCCTGGTCGTACGCCGGGAAGGCAAGCAGCTGCGGCGTTATGTCCATGTTTCGAGCGGCAACTACAACACGGTGACCGCGAAGATCTACACCGACATCGGACTCCTCACCTGCAACCCTGATTTCGGCAACGACGTCTCCGCGCTCTTCAACGTCCTTACCGGGTTTAACTCGTGGACTGGCGGAGGCCTGCCGACGGCCGAAACGGTCGCCTCCATGTTCCGCAAATTCATGGTTTCTCCGGTGACGACCCAGGAAACGCTGCTCCGTCTGATCGATCGGGAGGTTCAGAGATCAACGGCAAAAACGTCGGGGCGGATCATCGCCAAGATGAACTCCCTCGTCGACGCGAGGATCATCCGCAAGCTCTATGAGGCCTCCCGCGCGGGGGTCCGGATCGACCTCCTGGTCCGGGGCATTTGCTGCCTGCGCCCGGGCCTCCCGGGAGTCAGCGAAAATATCCGTGTCCTCAGCATCCTCGACCGGTTCCTCGAACATTCGCGGATTTACTACTTTCACAACGGCGGGAATCCGGAGATCTATTCCGGGAGCGCCGATTGGATGCCGCGGAATTTCAAGAAGCGCGCTGAGATTCTCTACCCCATCGAGGATACCGGGCTGAAGAGCCGGATCATCAACGAGATTCTGATGACCTACCTGGCCGACAATGTGAAGGCCCGCCTTATGCAAGGGGACGGATCGTACGTCCGGGTGAAGCCGAAGGATGGGGGGAAGCAGGTGCGGAGCCAGAGCTCGTTGATCGCCATCGCCCGGGAGGGGGGCGTGAAGTCGCCCCCGTACGAAGAGCTGGTGAAAAAGATCGGCAAGAAGAAGGGTCCCAAACGCTGAGGGCGGAGAGGAGGCTGGCAGGGTGGGGCTGAAGAGGAAGGACGCGGCGATATCCTTCGTCCATGAAACCGCGAAAACCTACGATCCTGACCCGCCGCATAGCGAACGGGTTACGACCCTGGCCCTGGCCCTTTTCGATAGTCTTGGCGCGCTCCATGGATACGGACCCGCGGAGCGGCGATGGCTCGAAATCGCGGGCCGGCTGCACGATATCGGCTGGTCGCGGGTTGTTTCCGGGAAGCACCACAAGCTGAGCCGCGACATGATCCTGGAACTCGATATTCCCGGCCTGGACAAACGCGACCAAATGGCATGCGCCCTCATTGCCCGATACCATACCAAGGCAATGCCCGATGCCTCCCGGCACCGGCGGTTTGCCTCTCTCGATCCCGACCGGCGTGAGCGGGTCGAGTGGCTCGCCGGGATGCTGCGCGTCGCCGACGGTCTCGACTGCAGCCACGCCAGGGCCGTTGGGGGGTTGGCGTGCGAGGTGAACCGCGAGGCCATCGTAATTCACCTCCAATCCGAGGGCGATTGCCGGACGGAGATCGAAGGGGCCCGTGAAAAGCACGACCTGCTCGAAGCGAAGGGGGGAAGGAGGATCGAATACCGGTGTTGATGGCGTTTGTATCCGATATCCACGGCAACCTGCCTGCCCTGAAGGCGGCGGTCGCCGACGCGAAGGCGCGCGGGGCCGGGGAGGTGGTCTGCGCGGGGGATATGACCGGGTATGGACCCTTTCCGGACGAAGTCTGCCGCTTCCTCAAAGAACGGCGCATTCCGTCCATCATCGGCAACTACGACCGGAAAGTGATCGAAGCGGCCGAATTGGGTCGGGCCGCCGCAGCGAGGATGAAGCAGAAGAAGCGGAAGATCCTGCTGTGGACAGCGGCGCACCTTGGCGATCAGAGCCGACGCTACCTGGCCGGCCTGCCCGAGCACATCGCCCGGCGGCTTTCCGGGGGGCACAAGCTCCTGGTCGTCCATGGCAGCCCCGTCTCCTTAGAAGACACGATCTATCCGAGCATCACCCGGCGGGGGCTGGAGGCGAAGCTCGGCGGTCAGCGCCCGGATATCCTCGTCTGCGGGCACACGCACATCCCTTTTGTGAAACGGATCGGCGGAGCCCTCGTCGTGAACTGTGGTTCGGCCGGACAGCCGGTGGATGGCGACCCTCGCCCGGCTTACGCTCTGGTCCAGGCCGAAGCGGGCGCCAGGCCAAATGGGCGCATTGTCCGCTTTGAATATGACCCCGATCGCACGATTGCCGCGCTCCAGAAGACTTCGCTGCCGAAAGGACTGAGGAAGGATTTCGCCGAGGGGAGCAAAATGAGGTTTCTGGAATGACCGATGAGGGGAAACCGGTGGAGATCGAATTGAAGCTCGGGCTTCCAGGGCCGGAGGCCGAGTCGGCTGTTGTCGCCTGTATGCAGGAACACGGCTACGCGGTCGAGGCGCTGGACCCCGTTCGGAATCTCGACACCTACCTCGACACCTTCGACTGGTCCCTGATGAAGAATAAACTCGCCCTCCGATATCGCCTCTCGAACGGGTCGGCGATGTATACGCTGAAGAGTATCGGGTCCATCGAAGAAGGAATTGCGAAGAGGACGGAAAAGGAGATCCCCCTCGAAAAACCGGTCGATGTCCCGGCCCTGATTCGGGTGAAGGAGATCCACAAGCTTGTGGATGGGATGATCTTCCCCCGAAAGCTCCTGGAACAGATTCAGGTCCGTACCGACCGCAGAAGGTATCGGGTCCTTTCTCCGGAGGGGGCCGAAATCGAGCTCACCTTCGATACCGCGAGCTTCTCCCTGCGAGGGCTTCACAAACCCCGGCGCGCTCCAAAGCGGGTCGAGCTGGAGGCTGAAATCCGCAAGGGTCCGGAGACAGCCCTGGGGGCTCTCGCGTCGCTCCTCTCCGGCAAATTCCATTACCCACCCTCAAGCGCATCGAAGCTTGAAACGGCGATCCAGCGATTCAAGATCGCGCTCCCTTCGAAGAAACCGCCCGAGAAACTTCGGGTTCGACTCGACGACCGCCTCGACCTTGCCCTCCGGAAGATTCTCACCGACCACTTCCGGCGGTTTCGCGATCAGCTCCCCGGCCTGCAGCGTGATATCGATACGGAGTTCGTGCACCAAGCGCGGGTCGCAACGCGGCGGATGCGCTCCGCCTTGCGGCTTTTTCGCGGCGCAGCCCCCGAGAGCCCGGCTGCTTACCTGGAAGGAGAACTGAAGTGGCTCGGCGGCGCCTTGGGCGAGGTCCGCGACCTCGACGTCTTCCTCCTGAACCTCTCGCGATTCCGGGGGCAGGTCGAGCGCTTCCCGGGGGGAAAGAAAAAGGCCTTCGAGAACTGGATAGAGCGTCACCGCCGGGCGCCGCTCAAGGCCCTCGGTCAGGCTCTCGAATCCCCGCGTTACCGGCATTTCGAGCGCCGCTTCCTGCAGTTCCTCGAAAGGCCTCTCCCCTCGCGTCCCCGGGCGCCCCGGGCGATGAAACCCTTGCGGGAGGTGGCGCCGCTGTTCATCACCGAGAAATTTGACGCCGTCATCGAGCAGGGGCGCGCCGTGCTGGCGAAGCCGAAACTCAAACAGTTCCACCGCTTGCGGATCCAGATGAAGAGGCTTCGCTATACCTGCGAGTTCTTGGGCCCGGCATACGACGGCGCCCTGGATCCTTTTATCGAGGGGACGGTCGAGATCCAGGACTGCCTCGGCGAGCTCCAGGACACGGTTTTCACAAGGAAATTTATTGATTCCCTGCGAGCCGATTGGCAAGGGAAACTCGTCGACCCGGACCTCCTGTTCATCCTCGGGGAGGTCTACCAGCTGCAGGCCGAGATCGCCCGCGAGAAACGGGACCGGTTTGGCGAAATATGGGAGCGGTTCTCCTCCGCGGAAACCATTACCGCCCTTCGGGGAATTCTCACCGCCCAGCCCGCCGAAGAGTCAGAGCGGATATAAGGGACGGGAAATAGGGCGATTGCCGGGCTTCCAGTGCAGGTGGGGCTTTACACGGCATTTTTGCCCATGCTGATCTATGCCGCCCTCGGGACCTCTCGTCCGCTCAGCGTGAGCACCACCACGACGATTGCCATTCTGACCGGCGGTCTTCTCAGCCAAGTTGTCCCGGGTGGCAATGCTGCGGCTTTGATCAGCACTTTGGCCGCGCTGACCCTGTTGGTTGGGGGGATCCTCGTTTCAGAGACAAATGGGCGCGGGAAGACGGGGAATGACCCTTGCTTATTAGCGGTTGGCAAATCCGGAGGAAATCGAATCCGCTCTTTCGGCTGTTTGGAAAATCATTTGATAGACGGCCTTCGCCCTGGCTGAATCCAATTCTGACCAATCGGCGGCGACCCCGCGAAGGGCTGAGATTCTTTCTCCTAATCCTTCGACAGCCATGGCCTCCTGGCCAGCTTTTTCCAGAAGAGATGCGGCGAGAGCCGGGTTGTTCCTGGCTATTTGACGTGCCAAACCGCGCAGGGCCTTGGCTTTGTATTCTCTGGGCTCGATCTGCGCCACGATCTCCTGGGCCTTCCCGGAGTCCACCCCTGACCAGACAAGGGCGACTTCGGTCAGAAGGCGGGGGTTCTTGGTTTCCTGGGCCAGGGAAAGCGTTTTTTCAAGCGTTTTCAAATCCTTTTCAATCGATTCTTTATAAAATAGATTATACCAATCCACGCCGGTTTTTGCGCGCCTGTAATTGGAGCCGGGGACATCGGCGCCTCTGCGAAGAATCTCTTTCCCCCTTTCTCGGTTGCTGAGCTGCCATTCCTTTGCGATCTGAATCATCCGCTGCCCTCTCAGGGAGGGTTCCGGTATCCCTTCGGCGGCATTTAAGGCTTTTTCAAAAACACCTTCGGGTTGCTGGCGGCTCCATTTTCGAAATTGAATCCCCGCCTGCAGGAGGCCGTAGGAACGGGGTTCAGCCGTTTCCGGCGGGATTGTCACCGCGGCCTTGAGCGCCGCCCCCTCATCCACTTGGGCCCAGTCGCCGATCATCGCCGCCAGCAAAAGGGCACGTTCCCGGGCGTCGGCGATCTTCCCGATATCCGCAAACGCCTTTTCGAAAACAGGTTTCGCCTCGGTCTCCTCTTTCTTGGCCGATTCTCTTGCCTTGCCCCATTGGGAAAGCCCGGCCACAAGAGCCTGATCCGTCCCGTTCCCCTTGATCGGCCCCCCGGCGAGCCTGTCCGCCGCTTTTTGATATACGGCGGCCCGCAAGGTGCTTTCAGAGATTTCTTTCGCAATTTTCAAGGCGCCGCTCAGGGAGGAGGATGTTTCTTCTTTGAAAAGGGCGATTCCCGCCTCCTTGAGCAGGCGGTCCCTGATTTCCCGGTCGGAAACTGCCTGGATCATGGAAATCGACTTCTCCGTATTCAGCGGAGCCGTCTCGGTTATGATCTGAGTTAGAATCTTTTCTTTCGCCCCCCCTTCGGGGATGGCCACTGCCGACTTCCAGGCTTTTTCGAAAAATTCGATCCCAAGGGGGGATTGAGTTTTCTTAACGGCACTCCCGAGCTCTTTGAATGCCTGCGCCTTCTCTATGGGAAAGCTTCCGGGAATGGACTCAGAAGCCTGTCTGGCCTTTCCCAGATCGGTCTTTGCCCAAAGCTTCACCTCGGCCACGGTTTCTCGGGCTCGCAAAACGCCGGGATCAATGGAGTCAAGAGCGGCCTGAGCCCTTGCCTTGTCTGCGCCTTTCCAGGCTGCGGCCAGGGCTTCCAACGCTTCCGCCTTCAGGGAAGGAGATGAAATTTCCTTGCAGGCCTTCAGGGCATCTTCATAAATGGCCGTCTCCCGGCCTTTGTCGATTCGCCCCCAACTCCGGCCTAAGTCGACGAGGAATAAAACTTGCGTGTAGGGGTCGGAAATATTTACCCCGGCCTTCCGGGCCTCTTGAAGAAGGGGAGACGCAATCCCGATATCCCGGGATATTTTTTTGTTGAGAACCGTCAGGATCGCCCGGGACCGCTGGAATTCGCCGGGAATATGCGCGGAGGCGTTCAGCGCCTCATCCAGGTCCTTCTTGGCTAGGTCTTCAATCAGCCGGGTCTCCACTTCGGAACGTAGGAGCGGATCCTTGATCCGCTGGAAATATTTCCGGGCCTCAATCAGGCTCTGGGCCGGCATTTTCAATAGAGCCAACGTGATGGCTCTTTGGGCCAGAAACGCATCCTGGATCCGTTCCGCTTCATCAATTGCCTTCCGCAGGAGCCCTGCCGCCCTGTCGGGAGGAATGTTCGCCCCCGCCCCGATGCGGATCAGGGCAAAGGCCCGGGCTTCCGCCTGGTCAGCCGGTATTTCCCCGGCAAATCGTCCGGCCTGCTCCCAGTCCGAATCGGCCCATGCGGACACGAGTTCCTGGAGGGCAAAACCCCGCATTAAAGGATCCTTCAGTTCCGTTGTTTTTCCTTGGGCCTTCTCCTTCCACCCCTTTTTTTGCTGCGGGAAATAGCGGGCCGCAGCCGCGGAAATTTTCGCCCAGGCCTGCATTTTCAAGGGCCCGGCAGGGATCGTTTCCATGAGCTTCCAGGCTTCGGAGAAAAGCTCCCCGCCTTTTTCTTTATTCTTTAGCCGACAGGCGATTCCGGCAAGGGCGACGGATTTTAAAAAAGGATCCTGGATGCCGCCAAGTGTTTCCAGGGCCATGGTTTCATCGATCTCAGCCCAGGCCTCGGCCATGGCTTTGAATTCGATATCCCTCACGTCCGCGCTTTGAATACCCTTGGTTTCGCGGGTGGCGAATTCCAGGGCTTCCCGGCCTTGCTTCGGATTTGCCTGGGCCCATTCCTCCGCAACCGCACGCAAGCCCCAGGTTCTTCCTTCTATGCTTTTCAAATCGTCGCGAAGGTCAAGAACGGCGTCAAAATTGACTTTTCGCTTGACCGCTTCCATCGGGTTCGGCCACTCCGCCGCAATCTTTTTCAAGGCCGCAATCTGCCCTCCTTCATCCCGCGCCTTGAGCGCCATCCGCCAGGCAAGCTGAAAAACTCTGTCGCTGCCCGGACCGTCGAACCGGGCGGTTTCGCGGGCGGCTCCGGCCAGGAGAATCGAGGCGGCGAACTGGCTCTCCACCTTCGCAGTCAATTTTGCCGCCACCTCCCGCGCTTGGTCCAGGCGCTCCTGGGAGGCCGACTTGGACGGGGCATCCTTTGCTTCCTGCGAGCAGGCGGAAAGCGAAAAACTTCCGCAAATCAGGGCCGCGGTTAAGACCAGTTTCCCGAACCGGCCTAATTTCCGGTGCCCGATGCCGGCCAATACCGCCGCAAGAATCAGCAGGATCCCAAAGACACCGACCAGCCATCTCCGTCCGGACTCGGCCCGGGCCCCGAAAGCCTGGTCGTAAATCTTCTGCAGCCCTCCGCGCAGAGCCGCTGCCCCCCTGGCAAAGGAGCGGGTTGAAAAACTGTTTTCGGCTTTCATTCGGGCGAAGGAGTCGCCGATTTCCGCCGTTTTTCGCCGCCAGGCAGCGGTTGCGGTTCCTTCGCCATTGGCCTCCGCTGCCAGCCGGTTCAACTGCGCAAGCCGGCTTTCCGTATGGAAGGTCTCCTCGGACAAGGTCTTTACCCCTGGGCAGGGGCTTAATCGGGCCTGGTAAACGAGCCGATTTTCGATTCCGGCGGACCCATAAAAATCGGCGGACTCGCCGAAAGAAAATTTCTGCGAATGGCACTCCAGGCAGTTCCCTGCGGTCTTCGCCTCGGCCACTGGAACGATGGCTCCGCAAAAAAAGAAAAGGATGCCCTGCAAAAGGGCCACGGGCCGGGATTTCATGTGCTCTTGCCTCTGCAGAATGGATTCAGATTCTTGAGGCCCTGCCAGAAGACCTCCCGTTTTAGGAAATGAATTCCCCGGGTGGGGCTGATGTGCTTTGGGCAGACATCGGTACAGTTGAATTCCATGTGGCAGCGGTAAATGCCGTTTTCCCCCGCGATTTTGCTCAGCCGGTCCCCGTCCGCATCCCGGGAATCGGCGATGAGGCAAAAGGCGCGGTTCAAGTTCATGGGGCCGAGGTATTCCGGGTCCCAGTGCATCATCGTGCAGGAGGAGACACAGGAGCCGCAGGCGATGCACTCGGTGTTCAGCGCGATGGTCTTTCGCTCTTTGGAATCAGGCCGGATGACCGCCGGCTCCGAGTCCGTTGATTTGGGAACGAAGTACGGCTCCATTTTCCGAAGCTTCCGGATCAGCCCCTTCATGTCGACCGTCAGGTCTTTCACCACGGGAATGTGCCGCAGGGGCGCCACGGTGATCGTCTCCTTCGGCATGTCCCGGAGCATGGTTTTGCATGCCAGCCCTTCTTTGCCGTTGATGACCACGGCGCAGGAGCC
>Ga0316605_10000953_pt1 | contig 17674 bp, 14 predicted proteins | sample OWC_soil_day20_n_FD_207666 | JGI IMG/M metagenome (GOLD analysis project Ga0316605, IMG submission 207666) | Wetland soil microbial communities from Old Woman Creek delta, Ohio, United States - OWC_soil_day20_noCT | ecosystem: Environmental > Terrestrial > Soil > Wetlands | place: USA: Ohio...
TGGCTAATTGAACAATACCGTCGAAAGGAGCGTCCGATGATAAAAGGGAAAGCATTTCCATGGAGAAAGACCTCCCCGGTCTGCCTAGTTGCCATGGCAACAATGTTCGTAATGCTTTCGACAAGTGCTGACTGTAACGCACAGGAACCGATCGTCTACCCGAGCAAGGGGCAGAGCGCCAACCAGATGGAGCAGGACAAGTATTCCTGCTACGGGTGGGCCAAGGGGCAGACCGGCTTTGACCCGATGCAGGCTCCGACAGCAACCGCACCTCCTCCTCAACAAAAAGGAGGAGCATTGAGAGGCGCGGCCGGAGGCGCGGCGCTTGGTGCGGCTGTAGGCGCTATTGCCGGTGATGCAGGGAAAGGAGCTGCTATCGGCGCCGCTTCCGGAGGGATCATCGGCGGGGCGCGCAAGGCAAAGAGTCAGCAACAGCAGGAGCAATATGCCCAGCAACAGGCCGCCGGCTACGAGCAGCGACGCAATGAGTACAACCGGGCATGGGGAGCCTGCATGGAAGGAAAAGGCTACACGGTAAAGTAGCCCCGCAACGACTCAGCTTTACACCCGTGGAGGTAAATATCATGGTGAGATTATCAGCCTTACTTTTTACAATAATGTTTATTACAGGCATATTCCAGGTCGCGTCGGCAGAGGACACCATCCGAACCTGCGCACTGACGAAGGCATTCGAGTGCACAAGCGAAGATGGATGCAAGGAATGGTCTATCCAGGAAATGGCTCTTCCGCGCTTCATACGGATCGATCTGAAAGCGAAGACAATAAAATCCCTCGACAAAGACGTCTCACGGCAAAGCAGCTTCAAGGATATTGATCGTTTAGGGGGAATTCTTGTCCTGCACGGCACCGAGCAGCGGGGCTGGAGCATGGCACTCGGGGAGAATTCCAACTCCCTTACCCTGACTGCTTCAGGTGACGGTGAGAGCTTTGTCGTATTCGGTTCATGCATGAATCCATGATGTGTCACGCACCAGTGGGAAAAAGGAAGCGTACGGAAGCAGGTGCGTTTCAAAATAGAAACCGGAACAGAGGGTAGACTGTCTTGCGAGATATGCCATGACCACCCAGTTCACCAGGATAGCCAAGCGTTTTCACCTCATCAACTGGAAGCCCTTCAGGTTCGTAGAGCTTTTTATCTTTCTTGTCCTGGTCATACTCCTGTCCCCTCTCCTGAACAGGACACCGCTGCTATCGGCCCTGTTGTCGGCTTTTTTCCTGAACATCCTGATAGTCAGCCTCTCCTTTGCGGGATTCAGTGTCTGTGGTCGCTGGGCGCTGGTTCTACTGTGGCTTTTCGGACCACTGCTTGATTGGGCCGCTCTCGGAACCGGGGATCTCACAACCGCAATGTGGCTTTATATCACATCGGACATTTTCAGGACTCTGCTTCTCATTATCAGCGTGGTCTTGATCTTGCGCTATGTGCTGAAGAGCCGCGAAGTGACCCTGGATACTATCTTCGGCGCGCTTGTCGCCTACTTTTTGATTGCTTTCGCCTTTTCAGCCATATTCCAGGCGGTGGCCGTTTTCGAGCCAACGATTTTTTCCAAAGCAGGGGTAACGGGCGCCGAAGATAGCGATTCTCTGAAGATGCAGCTCAACTACTTCAGTTTCGTCACCATCGCTACTCTCGGATACGGAGACATCGTCCCGAAACTGCCGGTGACACAGACACTGGCCATACTGGAAGCAGTCATCGGACAGTTTTATATGGCAGTGATTGTTGCATGGCTGGTGAGCGCGTATGCCCGACGCCGATAAAACGATAAAGAGGGTGCATCAACGGAAGCGGGAAACGTTGCGCGGGCTCCGACCGGCTTTTTACGGTTGTCCAGTAACCCGCATAGTCTTCTTGTGGATGGACGAATACGGAAAAGAGAGACCATATATTTAAGAATCAAAAGCGGAGGGTCATTATGGATACGATCGAAAAAATCTGTTTCCCAACAAAGTTAAGGCTTTCATGGCCCGTCATTCTTGCCATATTGACCTGCACCGCTGCCGGCTGCGGAAAAGAAAAAGCCGCCCCCCCTCCGCCTCCGGTGGTGGAAGTCGTTGATGTCGTCCAGCAGGATGTCCCGGTGACCATGGAGTGGGTCGCCTCCACGGACGGTTCCGTCAACGCCAGCATACGGCCCCAGGTCACCGGCTACCTCATCAGCCAGAACTACAAGGAAGGAGACGTGGTCAGGAAAGGCCAGGTCCTTTTCCGGATAGACCCCCGTGTGTTCCAGGCGGCGCTGGATCAGGCGAATGGGCAACTCGCCCAGCAGCAGGCGCGCTGGACCACGGCCAAGGCCAATCTCAAGCGCATCAAGCCCCTTGCGGCTCAGAACGCCGTCAGTCAGAAGGATCTGGACGACGCCACCGGCCAGGAGCAGTCCACCCACGCCTCGGTGATCGCCGCACAGGCTACGGTGGACAAGGCCAAACTCGACCTGGAATTCACCAGGGTAACATCGCTCATCGACGGTGTCGCGGGCATCGCCAAGGCCCAGATCGGCGACCTGGTCGGTCCCGGCCAGATCGGGGAACTGACAACGGTTTCAACCGTTGACCCCATCAAGGTCTATGTGCCCGTCAGCGAGCAGCAGTACCTGAAGTCCACGGAGAGCAGGAAGGGTCGTTCCAACGGCACCACGCTCGAACTGATTCTCGCCGACGGCAGCACCTTTCCCCACAAGGGAAAAATCACCTTCGCCGACCGCCAGATCGATCCGAAGACTGGAACCATCAAGGTAGCCACCCTGTTTCCCAATCCAGGAAACCTGCTGCGTCCGGGACAGTTCGCCAAGGTGAGGGCCAGGATTGGAACCGAGATGAACGCGCTGCTGGTTCCGCAGCGTGCGGTTACCGACATGCAGGGGAAACTCATGGTGGCCGTTGTCGGTCCCGACAACAAGGTTACTATCCGGTCGGTCGAAGCAGGTCAGCGGGTCGGCCAGCTGCAGGTGATCTCCAAGGGGCTGAACCCCGGTGAGAAAGTCGTCTCGGAAGGTGTCCAGAAGGTCAAGGAGGGGATGCCGGTCAGCCCCAAACCTTTTGCCCCCCCGAACCAGGTTGAAAAGAAAGCGGCGGAAAAGAAGCCGGTCGGGACTTCCGAACCGGCGCCTGCCGGGAAGAGGTAACCCGCCATGTCAAAATTCTTCATCAATCGTCCCATTGTTGCCATGGTCATATCGATCCTAATGGTCATCGGAGGCCTGGTCGCCATGTCGCGCCTTCCGGTTGCCCAGTTCCCCAATATCGTCCCGCCGGCGATACAGGTGAACGCAACCTATACCGGCGCCGACGCACTCACTTTGGAGCAGTCGGTGGCCACTCCCATCGAACAGCAGATGTCAGGCGTCGACAACCTCGACTACATGTACTCCATCAACGCAAACAACGGGGCGATGACCCTGTACAACTACTTCGACCTGAAGACCGACGCCAGCACCGACCAACTGCTGGCCCAGATGCGTCAGGGTCAGGCCGAGTCACAACTTCCATCCGATGTGCGCAACTACGGTGTCACGGTGCAGAAATCCACCTCGTCGCCCCTTATCATGTTTGCCCTCTACTCCCCCAAGGGTACCTACGACAACATCTTCCTGGCCAACTACTCCTACATCAACATCAATGACCAGATGACCCGAATCAAGGGGATCGCCAGCGTCACGGTCTTCGGCGCGGGCCAGTATGCCATGCGCATCTGGGTCAAGCCGGACCAGCTCGCCTCGCTGAATATCACCATTCCCGAGATCATGAACGCGGTCAACGCCCAGAACACCGTGAACCCGGCGGGCCAGGTGGGCGGGCCGCCGATCCCGAAGGGGCAGGAGTTCACCTACACCGTGCGGGCCCAGGGCCGCCTCCAGACCGAGGAGGAATTCGGCAGTATCGTGCTGCGTGCCGACCCGGACGGCTCCATCGTCCGGGTCAGGGACGTGGCCCGCATCGAACTGGGCGCCCAGACCTACAACCTGGAGGGGCGGCTGAACGGCAAGCCGTGCGCCCTCATCGCCCTCTACCAGATGCCGGGGACCAATGCCCTGGATGCGGCCAACGGTGCAAAGAAGCTGATGGAGGAGCTGAAGCAGCGGTTCCCGCCGGACCTGGACTATACGGTGGCGCTGGACACCACCCTGGCGGTCACCGAGGGGATGAAGGAGATCCAGAAAACCTTTTTTGAAGCCCTGTTCCTGGTCGTCCTCGTGGTCTTCATTTTCCTGCAGGGATGGCGGGCCACCCTGATTCCGCTCCTGGCGGTTCCGGTATCTCTGATCGGGACATTCATCGTCTTCCCCATGCTGGGCTTCTCCATCAACACGCTCTCCCTGTTCGGCCTGGTTCTTGCCATCGGCCTGGTCGTTGACGACGCAATCGTCGTTGTGGAGGCGGTGGAACATCACATCGAAAAGGGCCTCTCTCCCAAGGAAGCATCACTGAAGGCCATGGAGGAGGTTTCCGGGCCGGTCATCGCCATCGCCATCATCCTGTCGGCCGTTTTTGTCCCGACTGCCTTCATACCCGGAATCACCGGTCAGCTGTACCAGCAATTCGCCGTGACCATTGCCATATCGGTCATCTTCTCTGCTTTCAACGCCCTCTCACTCTCCCCTGCCCTGTGCGCGCTGCTGCTGAAACCAAAGGTCAAGGGGACCGGACCGCTGCAGAAGTTCTACGACTGGTTCAACCGGGTCTTCGGCAGGGCCACGGACGGGTATATCAGCGGCTGCTCGATGGCCATCCGCAAAAGCCTGATCAGCCTGATCCTCCTCGTCGGCATCACGGTGCTGGCCGGTTTCACCGGCAAGAGCATTCCAAGCAGCTTCCTCCCCGACGAGGACCAGGGGTTCATCTTCGCCGGTATCCAGTTGCCCAATGCCGCCTCTCTTCAACGGACCGGGGAGGTCGCCCGGCAGGCCGAGGACATTATCATCAAAACTCCCGGGGTGAAGTACTGCTCTTCAATCATCGGCTACAACATGCTCAGCCAGGTGCAGAATACCTACAGCGCCTTCTTCTTCATCTCGCTGGAGGAGTGGGCCAAGCGCAAGAAACCTGAAGAACAGTACGAAGCGATAAAGGCCTCGATATCGAAAAGGATGGCCGGCATCCCGGGCGCCATGGGCTTCGCCTTCCCGCCCCCGGCTATCATGGGGGTCGGCACCTCGGGAGGGGTCACCTTCATCCTCCAGGACCGGGCCGGAAAAGATATCGCATTTCTCGCGGAAAACACCAGGAAGTTCATAGAGGCCGCCCAGAAGCGCCCGGAGCTGGCGCGGGTCACCACCACCTTCCTCCCCACTGTGCCCCAGCTGTTCGTGGATGTTGACCGCGACAAGGTGCTGAAACAGGGGGTCAATATCTCGGATGTCTATAAGGTCCTGCAGAGTTTCATGGGAAGCGGTTTCATCAACTACTTCAACCGCTTCGGCCGCCAGTGGCAGGTGTTCCTGCAGGCCGAGGGGGATTACCGGACCAACATCGAAAATATCGGCCAGTTTTACGTACGCAACAATGAGGGCCAGACCGTACCGCTTTCAACTCTGACGACGGTCCGGAACATCGTCGGTCCTGAGTTCACCCTGCGCTTCAATCTCTACCGATCGGCCCAGATCAATGCCACAGCCGCGCCCGGCTTCAGTTCCGCCCAGGCCATGAAGGCCCTCGAGGAGGTGTTCGCCGAGACCATGCCTCGGGAGATGGGCTACGACTACAGCGGCATGTCGTTCCAGGAGAAAAAGGCCATGGAGGGGGTCTCGCCGGTTGCCATCTTCGCCTTCTCGTTCCTCTGCGTCTTCCTGATTCTGGCTGCCCAGTACGAGAGCTGGTCGCTGCCGTTCTCGGTCCTCCTCGGCACACCGGTCGCGGTGGCCGGTGCCTTCGCCGGTCTCTTGTTCCGGAGCTTCGAAAACAACATCTACGCCCAGATCGGTTTGGTCATGCTCATCGGCCTGGCAGCCAAGAACGCCATCCTCATCGTCGAGTTCGCCAAGATGGAGTACGAGAAGGGAGAGACGATCATGGATGCGGCCCTCAAGGGCGCCCGACTGCGGCTCCGGCCGATCCTTATGACCTCGTTCGCCTTCATCCTCGGCTGCGTGCCGCTGGCCATCGCCAGCGGGGCGGGTGCCATCTCACGACAGGTCATGGGGACCACAGTCATCTTCGGCATGGCCGCGGCCTCCTTCATCGCCATTTTCCTGATCCCGGTCACCTTCTACGTGGTTGAAAAGCTGGGGCATAGGGGCAAAGCCGGCGACCATCCCTCACCCGCCGGACATGGCGGGGATACCGCAACAGCACCTGCCGAATCAGCCCACGGAAAGGAGGAGTAGCCCATGCGCGGAAAAATCATGATCCCAGTGTTCCTCCTCTTCATCTCCGGCTGCATGATCGGCCCGGATTACAAGCGTCCCGCTGTCGACGTTCCCCAGAACTGGCGATTCCAGGAACAGGAAATGCGCGAAGTTGCCGACACCCGGTGGTGGGAGCAGTTCAACGACCCTGCTCTCAATGACCTTATCCGGATCGGCCTTGCGGAGAACAAGGACATTAAAATTGCCGCAGCGAGGATGGAGCAGTTCGCGGGGCAGTACATCACCACCCGATCCGCACTCTTCCCGCAGATCGACGCCGGCGCCAGCTTCGGCAGGGAGCGCGCCAGCGAGAAGGGGTCTGCTCCCCTCACCTCGTCTGTGGAGAACCCCGCCGACTCCTACCTGGCCCAGTTCGCAGCGAGCTGGGAGATCGACCTGTGGGGCAAGCTGCGCCGGGCAAACGAGTCCGCGCGTGCCGACATCCTGAGCTCCGAGGAGGCCAAAAGAGGGACAATCCTCTCGCTGGTCTCCTCCATTGCCACGGGTTACATCAATCTCCGCGACCTGGACCGGCAGTTGGAGATCGCACTGGCAACCGTCAAGAGCCGCGAGGGGTCCTATCACATCTTCAAGCTCCGCTTCAGCGGAGGGATCGTCTCCGAGCTGGAGCTGAGCCAGGTCAAGTCCCAATACGAGGAGGCACTTGCCACGATTCCGGGCATCCAAAAATCGATCGCCCAGCAGGAGAACGCCCTGAGCGTCCTTCTCGGCCGCAATCCCGGTCCCATCCCCCGGGGCAAGACCATCGACGAGCTCGTCCTTCCCCTGGTCCCGGCCGGACTGCCGTCCGATCTCCTGGCGCGGCGGCCCGACATCCGTCAAGCGGAACAGAACCTGATCTCCGCGAACGCGCAGATCGGGGTAGCCAAGGCCCAGTATTTTCCGAGCATCTCTCTCACCGGGCTGTTCGGCTGGTCGAGCACCGAAATCGACCGTCTGTTCATGGGGCCGGCGCAGACCTGGAGCTATGCCGCCCAGGTCGCTGCCCCCATTTTCAAGGGAGGCGCAATCTACGGACAGGTCAAATCCGCGGAGGCATTCCACAAGCAGCTCCTGATCACCTATCAGCAGACCATCCAGAATGCCTTCCGTGATATGAACGATGCACTGGTCGACCGGAAGAGCACCATGGAGCAGCTGGAGACCCAGAACAAGCAGGTGGAATCCCTGGGGAATTATGCCCGCACCGCACGACTTCGGTACGAGAACGGCTACACCAGCTATATCGAGGTGCTGGACGCCGAGCGCAGCCTGTTCAATGCACAGCTTTCCCAGGCGCAGACAAAAGGATTGCTCTTCCAGTCCGTGGTCAATATCTACAAGGCGATGGGTGGTGGCTGGATCGGATTGGCCGACAGGATGACATCTTCAGGGGAGCCGACAATGGCGCACCCTTCAAGCTCTACCGACCGGCAAACACCATGAAAACAAGAAGAAAAATTGCTTTTTAAAGGAGGAAACAAATGATGAAAAAAATCTTCATACTGCTGACGTTGCTTCTGCTCTTTTCCGGCACCTTCACCGTTTCATTCGCACAGGACAGTTTCATGATTATCGAGGACATGGACAACGTCGTAGGAGTAGGTGCCGCTGTTCTGCCTGATTATGTGGGCTCAAACGACTACACGGCCGGCGTCGCCCCGTTTGCCCGCATCGCCCTGCCCAATTCTGAGCGCTATTTTCTGCTGAATGTTACGGAACTGTACTTCAACATTCTCGATCATCCGTTTCTGCGCTTTGGCCCGGTGCTCAACTATCGCTTCGGCAGGGATGACGATGTGGAAGATTCCCGCGTGAAGAGGATGACGGAAATTGACGACACCGTTGAAGCGGGGGCTTTTCTGGGCATTAATTGGAAGATCAACGGGGATCGGCGGCATCGCATTGTTGCGGATGTCGAAGCCCTCTTCGACGTCGGCGGTGAGCACGACGGAACTATCGGAACCATCAGCGCACGGTACTGGCACCCCGTCGGTAAAATGTTCGACGTCGTTCTCGGTATCGGTTTCCAGTATGCCGACAGCGACTATATGAACACATATTTCGGGGTAAGCTCCACCGATTCGTCTCTGAGCGGTCTTCCCATCTACGAAGCTGACGGAGGAACCTCCAATTTCAGAATATTCCCGGGGGTCGTAATGCACCTTTCCCCAAAATGGCATTTGGCCGCCGGAGTTCGTTACCAGAGGCTCGTGGGTGACGCAGAGGACAGCCCGGTCGTCGACATTGCCGGTGACGCTGACCAATGGATAGCCGGACTGGGTGTCGCCTATAGTTGGTGAAGTCTGCCAGGGCGTGAAGCAACATGGTTACGCGAAGGGAGGATAAATGAAGGAAATGCGGAAGGTTATGAAACTCGTTGCCATAGCCCTCATCCTGCTGCTGTCTCTTCCTGCCGCTCCGTTTGCGCAGGAACCGCAAGGGAAGACTTCTTTCAGTCAGGCGGAACTTGAGCAGATTCTGGCCCCCATCGCACTCTACCCCGATGATGTCTTGGCCCAGATCCTGATTGCCTCCACCTATCCCCTGGAGATAGTCCAGGCCGACCGGTGGGCAAAGCAGAACAAGGGACTGACGGGGAATGCGCTGACCGCCGCACTGGAAAAGCAGCCATGGGACCCGAGCGTGAAGTCCCTGGTCAACTTCCCCGACGTGCTCAGCATGATGAGCGAAAAGATCGACCTGACTCAGAAAGTGGGTGACGCCTTCCTGGCGCAGCAGCAGGATGTCATGAAGGCTGTCCAGTCCCTTCGCGCCAAGGCACAGGCATCGGGCAACCTCAACTCGACAAAAGAGCAGAAGGTGATCGTCGAGAAGGAAACGATCATCATCCAACCCGCGAGTCCCCAGGTGGTCTACGTACCTGCGTACAATCCCACGGTGGTGTACGGCACATGGCCCTATCCGGCCTACCCGCCTGCGTACTACTACCCTCCCAGTTACTATGCCGGAGCGGCCTTCTTTTCCTTCGCAGCCGGCGTGGCGGTGGGAGCGGCATGGGGGTATGCCTGGGGAGGCTGCAATTGGGGACATGGTGATGTGGATATCGACGTCAACCGGAACACCAACATCAACAGGAACATCGACCGGAGCAAGTACAAGGCGGAGTTCAAGGGGGGCCAGGGCCGCGGCTCCTGGCAGCACAACCCCTCCCACCGCCAGGGTGTCGCCTACCGGGATCAGAGAACCGCGTCAAAGTACAACAGGGGATCATCCCCCGCGGCCGTGAAGTCCCGAGAAAACTATCGAGGCCGCGCCGAGGCAGTGCAAAGGGATCTTGGGCGTGGCGGTTCCGGCCAGACGGATCGGAGAGCTGATAGCGGACAGCGTGGCGGTTCCGGCCAGATGGACCGTCGAGGGGATAGCGGACAGCGCGGCGGTGCGAGCCAGATGGACAGAAGCCGGGGGGGCGACCAGCGCAGCGGGTACGGCAGGACGGACGGCGGGGTGAGCGCCTCTCAACGGGGAAGTGGAAGGTCAAGCGCCTTCGAGGGGATGGATAGAGGCTCTTCCGCCAGGGATTTCAGCAGCCGCGGCATGGAAAGCCGCCAAAGCATGTCCCGCTCAGGTTCCTCGGGAGGGTTCGGCGGAGGTTCACGCGGCGGAGGGTTCGGAGGTGGATCCCGCGGCGGAGGGGGGCGTCGCCGGTAATGAGAGGCGACATTTCCGGCAGTGATAACTTCATGAGGCTTTGTCACTGCACACACTTAAGAACCTTTAAGGAGGCAACATGGAACTCTCTTTGATACGGGAAAAAGCCGGCGCCCCGGGTTGGTTGGTGACGATCACCCGACTGGCGCTCATCCTCACGGCGGTTTTCCTGTCCATACCCGCATCGGCTGCCACAGAAAAACAGAAAACCTTCATATCACCGGAAAAAGCGGTGCAGGCGTTTCTCGATTCGTTGAAAAAAAACGACAAGACTGCGCTTACAGCACTTTTCGGTCCGAACAGCGTAAAGTTGCTTTCTTCGGGTGACCCGGTCAACGACGAGTATCGCAAGGAACGTTTTGTCGCGAAATTTGAGGAGTCGCATCGGCTCCAGCGGGAAGGTAGGAACAAGGCTGTACTGGTTGTCGGTAAGAATGAGTGGCCCTTCCCCATCCCGCTCGTCATGAACAAGAACCGGTGGCGTTTTGACACCCGGGCCGGGATGCAGGAGTTGGTGAACCGCCGTATCGGAGCCAACGAACTCGATACCATCCAAACCTGTCAGGCCATCATCGATGCGCAGTTGGAGTACGCAATGAATGACTATGACGGCAATGGTATGCATGAGTATGCCGCCAGGTTCTGGAGTGATCCGGGCAAGAGAAACGGACTTTACTGGCAGACCGGGGAGGGTGAGGCACCAAGTCCGCTGGGAGAGCTTCTGGCCAAGGCCAAGGCCAAGGGGTATACCGAAAAGAAGAGCGGAGAAGCTCCTTCTCCCTATTACGGCTACTTCTACCGCATAGTGACCGGCCAGGGTCAACATGCGAGGGGAGGCGCTTACGACTACCTGGTTAACGGGCATCTGCTCGGTGGGGTAGCGGTAGTCGCCTATCCCGCGAAATATGGCGTTTCCGGTGTCATGACGTTTATCGTCAACCATGATGGTATTGTATTTCAGAAGGACCTGGGGCCGAAGACCTCCGAGGTAGCCTCCACAATGCAACTCTTCGATCCGGGTCCCGATTGGAAGAAAGTTGAGACGCCCACAGCAAAATAACCATCTTCAAACACGAAAGGATTTTCCACCCATGAAAAAAATCGTATTTCTCCTTATGCTGGTTTCGGCCTTGTCGATTTCCCTGCCGGCAGTCGCCGCGCAGAAGCCTACTGACAGCGACATGCAGATTCTTCTGGAAAAGGTCAAGGCTGACAAGAAACTCTTGGTTGCAGCCAACATGAAACTGAGCGACGCCGAAGCCAAAAAATTCTGGCCGGTCTATGACGCCTACCAGGTCGAACTAGGAAAACTCAACAAAAGGATCATGACGCTCATAAAAGCCTATGCCGCCGACTACAACAATAATTCACTGACGGACGAGAAGTCCAAAAAGATGGTTGCCGAAATGATCTCCATCGATGAAGCTGAGGCCGTCATGAAGAAATCATTCGCGCCGAAGCTGTACAAGGCCATTCCCGCAATCAAGGTTGCCCGCTATCTGCAGATCGAGAACAAGATACGCGCCGCGCTTCGTTACGAGCTCGCCTCGGCGGTGCCTCTGGTGAAATAGAGAGCAATGGCTCAGGATAACAAACTCGAATAAACTGGAGGTTCACCATGAAAAGGCGAGATTTCTTGAAACTGTGCGCTGCCGGCGCCATTATCCCGTCTGTTGTCAATCTGGACAAGGTGTTTGCGGAGACGGCACCGACCGTCACCCCGAACATGATTACGGATGTAAAGCCGGGAGAGGATGTGTTTGCATACATGACCCGGGTAAAGGGAGGCTTCGATCAAACCCTCTACCGGCAGGTAATCGGTGCTGCAAATGCGTTCAAGGAAGGAGACGTAACCATCGGCGTGGGGGCCGCTGATGAAAAAACAAGGCAGAACGCACGCACCCTCCTGTCGAACACGAAGCTCAAGGACCTCCATGAGCATCCACTGCTTGTAGACGACCTGCAGAAGCTTATCTGGAAGACCACGGATCAGGCCAGGTACGAGAAGATCAAGGGATGGACCATGGGAGAGCTGAAAGAATTCCTGATGACCAAGTCCGAATCCCAGATCAAGGGGATCATGGGCGGGTTGAACAGCGACATCATCGGATGCGTCCCAAAACTGATGAGCAATCAGGAACTGATAAAGTTTGACCAGAAGATATACAATGTCATGCCCGGTACCAAAATGGGAGCAAAAGGCTACCTGAGCGCCCGCATCCAGCCCAACTCGCCGACGGACAATCCCGATGACATCGTCTGGCAGACTTTTGACGCCTTTTCCTATGCAACGGGCGACATCGTCATCGGGGTCAACCCGGTGGACAGCCAGGTAGAGAGCGTCGCCACGGTGGAGAAAGCCCTCATGGACGTGGTCGAAACCTTCAAACTTCGTGATATAGTCCCCTGGTGCGTGCTTTCACATATCGACGTCCAGGCGGAGGTCGAGAAGAAGTACCCGGGAACGGTCGAGACCATGTTCCAGAGCCTGGCCGGAACCGATGACTGCAACAAGACCTTCGATGTGACGGTCGAGAAGATACTGAATTATGCGAAGGCCAAGAAGGGAAAGAGGTACGGGCTTTACTTCGAGACCGGCCAGGGCTCGGAATTCACCAACGGCGCGGCCAACGGCGTGGACATGATGGTGCTGGAGTCCAGGAAGTACGGATTCAGCAGGGCGGTGCAGATGGAACTGGCCAAGGTTCAGCCCAAGGGACCATGGCTCCATATCAACGACGTGGCGGGATTCATCGGGCCCGAGGTCTTCAGGACCAGGGAACAGCTGGTGCGGTGCTGCCTGGAAGATATCGCCATGGGCAAACTGCATGGCCTGACCATCGGTCTTGACATCTGTTCCACCCTGCACATGGCCGTAAGCCTCGAAGACCTCGATTGGTGCCAGGACCAGATCATGCCGGCCGGCCCGGCCTATCTGATTGCCCTTCCCACCAAAAACGACCCGATGCTGAGTTACCTTACCACTTCTTTCCAGGACCATGTGCGTCTGAGGGATAAGTTCAAACTGAAAGTCAATGATCCCATGTGGGATTTCTACAAACGGATCGGGATCGTGGACAGGAACAACAGGTACACCGCCCATTACGGAGATCCGCTCTGGGTGTACTATCAGTATCGGCTGGCCAAGGGCGACAAGCGTTCCAAAGAAATGATCTATGCCGAAGGCAAGAAGAAGATGAAGGAAGTGGAATCGAGAGGTGTGGATATTGCCGTCGGCCACGGAAAGAATATCTGGGATCTGAACCCGAAGCTGGAAGCGAACATCACCACCCTCTACAAGGATGCCAAGAAAAGTCTCTGGTCTGAGCTTACCCCCGCCTTCATCGCCACCATCCCCAACGTGGTGGAGGTAAGGACCCAGTCCAAGGACCGTGAGAACTATATTGCCCAACCGGCCACCGGCGAGAAGCTGAGCCCCCAATCCGTGGCCGTGATCGAACGGCTCCGCGACTCGTGGAAAGGGAAAGAAAAACAGCCGAACGGATATATCGTGATTTCCGACGGTTTGAATGCCGACGCCATCATGGACAAGGGGCACCTCATGCCCTACGTGGAAGAAATCCGCAAGCTGCTTACCGAAAACGGCGCAGTCATGAGCGACAAGAACATCGTAGTCATCAACGGCAGGGTGCGTGCCGGCTACGAGATCGGCAACATACTTTTTGAAAAATCAGACCCCAACCGCCTTTACGGGATTGTTCACATCATCGGGGAGCGCCCCGGCACCATGCACCATTCCTATTCGGCGTACATCTCCGTTGCCAAAGGCAGCACATGGGCTGCCAAGAAGATGGATCACGACATGACGAAACTGGTGTGCAACATTGCGGATACGGCCCTGGCGCCGAAGGAAGCGGCCAACGAGACACTCACCATCATTCGGGAGATAAGGGCGAAGCTCGTTCCCTCGAGCAGGCCGCGATGATAACAAGAACCTCGTAACATTTAATGTAACATCAAAAGCACTTCCCTCCCCCCCCCTGGTGGGGAGGGAAGAATACCAGGCTGCGGGGGCAAATTTCATGCTTGTCGGAGTTGCTATTGTTTCGTTGCTGATCTTTCTGTACGGGACACTTGCACTCAAACTCGGCAGATTGTCCATAACAATGCCGATGGTTTTCGTGGTAGCAGGTTTTCTGCTCGGCCCCGGCGGCATGAACCTTCTGCAAATCTCCCCGGGGACCGAAGGGATGAAGTCCCTCACCGAGATTACGCTTGCCCTTCTGCTCTTTGCCGACGCATCGACGCTCGACCTGCGGCAGGTCCGCAACGATGCATCACTCATACTCCGACTGCTCGGGATCGGCATGCCGCTCACCATTCTTTTAGGTACGGCCTGTCTGCTCGGATTGCTGCCCGGCGAGGGATTGGCTTTCGCCGCCCTGCTGGGTGTCATCCTTGCACCCACCGATGCGGCCCTTGGCCTGCCGATCTTTAACGAGCCGAAGGTGCCGGTCCGCATCCGTCGGGCGTTGAACGTGGAGAGCGGGCTGAATGACGGGATCGCCACACCGTTCGTCCTGTTATTCATCGCCTTTGCCACGGCGAGTCAAACTCACTCTCACGGCAACTGGCTCACCTATGCCCTCCTGGAGGTCGTCATCGCCCTTCTTGTGGGAACTGTGGTCGGCATAGGCGGAGGATGGCTGCTGACGAAGGCGGTCGGCCGTGGCTGGGCCTCAGGGACATCGGAACAGATTGCCGTCTTTGGTCTGGGGCTTACCGCCTATTTTGCTTCATTGATGCTGGAAGGAAACGGATTTATTGCCGCTTTTTCCGGAGGCATCATCTTCAGCGCCGCCACTTCCAACCGGTTCGCCGAACCGACAGAGTTCACCGAGAACACCGGTGCGGTACTTTCCCTGCTGGTTTGGGGAATCTTCGGGGCCATAGCGGTCCCGAAAGCGATCCTTTTCAGCAGCGACTGGCGGCCCTTTGCATACGCTGTCCTGAGCCTCACCGTAGTACGGATGCTGCCGGTGGCGCTGGCCATGCGCGGGGCCGGCCTGCGCACCGACACGGTTGCACTCATGGGATGGTTCGGGCCGCGCGGTCTTGCCTCCGTAGTCTTTACACTGCTGGCCTTCATGACTTTCAAGGATGTCGGCAAACCGATAGACCTGCTCGTTGCCGTGGCAACCTGGACGATCCTGTTGAGTGTCCTGACCCATGGAATTTCGGCCAAGCCCCTGTCTTTCTGGTATTCACGGCGGCTTGCCAAGGCAACGGAGCCTCTTGCCGAATTGAAGGAGCTTCCCGAACTGCGCGAGAGACGCCGCTTCCTGAAAGGTCCTTCCCGGGGATAAGACTGCTGCCATAAGTTGTCCCGGTGCAGATATTGAAAGGAGAACCCCGTTCATGGATGATAAAAGACCGGAATCCCGCGACATCACCAGTATCACCTTGAAAATTCTTTTCATCTGCCTGTTGATTGCCGCAGGCTTCTGGACGATGCGCCCCTTTCTGACCGCCTTTGTCTGGGCGATCATCATAGTCGTGTCCACATGGCCCGCCATGCTCAAGGTGCAGGGGTACCTATGGGGAAAACGCTGGATGGCGGTTGTGGTGATGGCCGTCGGTCTTCTGATGTTGCTGGTTGTGCCCCTTTCACTCGCCATTACGACCATCGTCGATAATTCGGGACAGATCATCGACTGGTTCAGATCGCTGTCCAACCTGACCATTGCGTCGCCGCCGGAATGGCTCAACAATGTTCCCGTAGTTGGCCCGAAACTTGCCGGCAAATGGCAGCATTTTGCCTCCACGAGTTCACAGGAAATATTGGCAAGTCTCGAACCCCACTTGCGCAACATTGTAAGCTGGTTCGTCAGCCAGGCGGGAAATGTCGGCATGATGATTCTGCAGTTCCTCCTGACTGTAATCATATCGTCAATACTTTATGCGAAAGGCGAGACCGCCGCGAAGGGAGTCTGCCGTCTTGCCTGCCGCCTCACGGGACGGCAGGGTGAACAGACCCTGGTGCTCGCTGCAAAAGCCATTCGTGGCGTTGCCCTGGGAGTGGTTTTGACGGCACTGATACAGTCCATCCTGGGAGGCATCGGCCTTGCCGTCACCGGAATTCCGGCCGCTATGCTTCTTACCGCTGTCATCTTCCTGCTCTGCGTAGCGCAGCTCGGTCCCATTCTGGTTTTGATCCCTTGTATTGCCTGGCTATACTGGTCGGGGCAGACGCTCTGGGGAACAGTTCTGGTCATCTGGTCGATTCCCGTAGCGACGATCGACAACATACTGCGCCCGTTCCTGATCAGGAAGGGTGCCGATCTGCCGCTCCTGTTGATCTTTGCCGGAGTCATCGGCGGCCTCATCGCATACGGTATCATTGGCTTGTTCATTGGTCCGGTTGTGCTCGCTGTCATCTACACCCTGCTTCAGGCATGGGTTGAAGAAGGTGCAACTGAAGGTGAAGAAGATGAAAGATGAAAAGAAGAGTCGTTCCTCGTTCATGCTGTTTCTGGAGTTGATGAAGGACTTTCTTGTATTCATGAACATTGAAATGGGTCTGGCAAAAGCCGAGGTGAAAAGAAATATTCATTGCGCCAAAAAGGGAATCATCCTGATGGCGGCGGGCTCATTCATACTCATTCTTGCGTCACTGGCACTAGTCATAGCAGCTATTGCCGCTCTCCAGACGATCTTTCCCCTCTGGCTGGCATCACTTCTCGCCGCTGCAATCCTGGTTGTGTGCGGCGCAGCTCTTCTTCTAACCGGAAAGAGAAGATTAAAGAATTCCTTGCTTATTCCAACACATTCAATCGCCCGGGTGAAAAGCGTTGTTAAAAAGCTCGCCGGGCAATGATGTTGCCATAACTACCCGCCAAAAAAACAAGGGGTTAGCCAATGCCGGCTAACCCCTTGTAGTAACAGAGACAAACAGGGACACTTCCCGATTTTTTCCTGTCAGTTGGTAAGGGACTGTATGGGGGCGGGGATCCTTCCGCCGCGGGCAATGAAGGTCTCCGAGCTGAAATTGTGCACCGGCATGACCGGGGCGCTGCCGAGCAGGCCGCCGAACTCCACCATATCCCCCACCCTGGTCCCCGGTGCGGGGATGATGCGCACGGCGGTCGTTTTCTTGTTGATCATGCCGATAGCCATTTCATCGGCTATGATGGCCGATATGGTAGACGCTGGCGTATCTCCGGGCACAGCGATCATATCCAGTCCGACCGAGCAGACACAGGTCATGGCTTCCAGCTTGTCCAGGGACAGGGAACCCCGTTGCACCGCCCGGATCATGCCTTCGTCCTCGCTCACCGGGATGAATGCCCCGCTCAGTCCGCCTACGGAAGACGACGCCATGGCTCCCCCCTTCTTGACGGCATCGTTCAGCAGGGCCAGAGCCGCGGTGGTGCCGTGCGTCCCGCAGCTTTCCAGGCCCATGGCTTCCAGGATGGCCGCCACGCTGTCGCCTACGGCCGGCGTCGGCGCCAGGGACAGGTCAAGAACGCCGAACTGGGCGTTGAGCCGCCGCGCAACCTCCTTGCCCACCATCTCGCCCATGCGGGTGATTTTGAAGGCCGTTTTTTTAATGCATTCCGAGATGTCTCCCAGGGTGGGATCCTGAAGCGAGCGAACTGCGGAGTTGACCACGC
>Ga0316605_10000956_pt1 | contig 17637 bp, 13 predicted proteins | sample OWC_soil_day20_n_FD_207666 | JGI IMG/M metagenome (GOLD analysis project Ga0316605, IMG submission 207666) | Wetland soil microbial communities from Old Woman Creek delta, Ohio, United States - OWC_soil_day20_noCT | ecosystem: Environmental > Terrestrial > Soil > Wetlands | place: USA: Ohio...
CGCGATCGAGCTCGCCGGGGGCCCCGCCGCGCCCATCGTCGTGTTCCCGCAAGCCTCCGAGCTTGCGGACACCGGGCAGGTGGCCGTCGAGATGTGGACGAAGGCCGGCGCGACGAACGTGCGCTGGCTTCCGTTGACCGACTCCGCCGCGGCGCGGCAGGCCGTCGAATCGGCAGCGATGATCTGGTTCCCCGGCGGGGACCAGGGCAAGCTCATGAAGGCCTTCGAGGGCACGGCCGTGCCCGAGGTCATCGCCCGCCGCTATCGCGACGGCGCGGTCGTCGGAGGCACGAGCGCCGGGGCGGCCGTCATGTCGGCGGTCATGCTGACCGGCGACGCGGATCTCCAGAGCATCACCGTGGGCGCCACCAAGACGGCCCCGGGCCTGGGCCTCTGGCCCGAGGTGATCGTCGACCAGCATCACCTCAAGCGGCAGCGCCAGAGCCGCCTCATCAGCCTGGTGCTGGAGCACCCGACGCTCATCGGAGTGGGGATCGACGAACGGACGGCAGCGATCGTGTCCGGGCAGCGCTTCGAGATCATCGGCGAGAGCTCCGTGCTCGTCATCGACGCCCGCCGCGCGGCAATCGAGCCGCGGTCTCCCGGCTCCCACTCGGCCGCCCGGAACATCACCGTTCACGTCCTGACGGCGGGGATGGGGATGGACATCGGACGCGAGGTCGGGGTTCGGGATTCGGGACCCGGGATTCGGGGCTCGCAGTCGCGATGAAGGACGGCCGGCCATCTCGAAAGCCGGGCCGCTGAGAAACATCCAGGTGTCGGACGCTCCCAGGTTCTCCCTCGTCATTCCGGCCCACAACGAGGAGGCCTGCCTCCCCCGCCTGCTCGATTCCGTCGACCGGGCCCGCCGTGCGTATGCCGGCGGCGCGGGGGCCATCGAAGTCATCGTCGCCGACGACGGCTCGACGGACGCGACCGCCGACATCGCCAACGCCCGCGGATGCCGGACCGTCAGGCTGGAGGCGCGGCGCATCGCCGGGGCCCGCAACGCCGGCGCGCGCGCTGCGGGCGGCGACATCCTGGCGTTCGTGGACGCCGACTCGCGGATCCACGTGGATACGTTCAACGAGATTGACCGCCTGATTGGTTCCGGACGCGTGATCGGCGGGACGACGGGCGCGGTCTTCGAGCGGCAGTCAGCGGGGCTCCGGTGCACGCACGCGGCGCTGGCCCTGCTTGGCGTGGCTTTCCGGGGATGGCGGGCGCTGCGGCGCCCGGCCATGGACACTGGCGTGGTCTTCTGCGGACGGGCCGACTTCGAGGCGATGGGCGGCTATCGCGAGCAGTACCGATGGGGCGAAGACGTGTGGCTGCTCGTGGACCTGCTGCGGCGGGGCTGGCAGAGCGGCCGTAGGCTGGAGGGCGCGACCAGCGCCCCGGCGACCTTCTCGACACGCAAGTTCGATCACTACGGGGACTGGCACTACTTCACGATGCCGTTCCGCATCGCGTGGGACGCCGTCCGCCGCCGCGACACGACCACGCGGCAGTACTGGTACGAGCGGCGATAGCCCGGTGCAGAACGCGATGCCGTGTCGTCGGGGCTCCCTTCGACTCGCGTGCGATCATGCGCTCGCTCGGGGCAGGGAAGCCTCGACCTCCGGCTTGAGCGTCGAATCCCGGACCCCGAATCCCGAGCCCCGGCTCTCCAACCCCGGAGCTCACTTCGGTCGGTGACGTTCGCTCCGCCTCACGCAGGCTAGAGCCTGCGGGCTCCATTCCGGCGCATCCTCAACTGAAGTGAGCGCCGGTCTAAAGGTATTTCAGCTCGATCGCCTTCTGTTCGAGTTCCGCCCTGAACTCCGGCGCCGCGATGTCGATGAGGGCACGCGCCCGCTGACGAATCGTCTTGCCGTAGAGGCTCGCCACGCCGTGTTCGGTGACGACGTAGTGCACGAGGTACCGGCTCGTCACGACGCCCGCGCCCGGTTTGAGCATCGCGACGATCTTGCTGATGGACTCCCCTTTGACCACGGCGGTCGACGGCAGCGCGATGACGGGGATGCCGCCTTTGCTCCGGGCCGCGCCGTAGATCATGTCCACCTGGCCGCCGACCCCGCTGTAGATCCGGGGCCCGATGCTGTCGGCGCACACCTGGCCGGTCAGGTCCACCTCGATCGCCGAGTTGATCGCCACCATCCGGTCGTTCTGCGCAACCACGAATGGATCGTTGACGTACTCCTGCGGGTGCATCTCGATGATCGGGTTGTCGTGCACGAAGTCGTAGAGCCGCTGCGTGCCGACGATGAACCCGGCGATGATCTTGCCGGGGTGCAGTGTCTTCTTCTCTCCGTCGATGACCCCCCGCTCCACCAGGTCGATCACGCCGTCCGAGAACAGCTCGGTGTGCACGCCGAGGTGCTTGCGGTCGGCCAGCAGCCGGAGCACCGAGTCCGGCACCGCGCCGATCCCGGTCTGCAGCGTGGCGCCGTCGGGAATGAGGCTCGCGACGTTCGCGGCGATCCGCTGGGCCAGTTCCGAGGTGCCGGCCATCTGGATCGACGGCAGCGGGTAGTCGACCTCGACGATGCAGTCCAGCTTGGAGACGTGGATGAAGGCGTCGCCGAGCGTGCGCGGCATCTGCCGGTTCACCTCGGCGATGACGACCGCGGCGGCCTGCGCGGCTGCCTTCGTCGTGCTGATCTCGACGCCGAAGGAGCAGAACCCGTGCTCGTCCGGCGGGCTCACGTGCACGAACGCGGCGTCCAGCGGCAGGATGCCCCCCGTGAACAGTCCCGGCACCTCCGAGAGGTAGCACGGCGTGAAATCCGCCCGGCCCTCGTTGACGGCGCGGCGGTGCTCGTCGCTGATGAACATCGTGTTGATGCGAAGGTGCCCGGCCATCGACGGATCGGCGGCGGGAGCCCTGCCGAACGTCAGGATGTTGCAGACCTCGACGTCGCGCAGGCCCGGCGCCCGGGCGACGAGGGCATCCATCAAGACCTGGGGCACCGCGCAGTTGCCCGTCATGAAGACGCGGTGGCCCGACTGGACACGGCTGACGGCCTCGCCGGCGTCCGTCACCCGTTCGCGGTAGACATCCATCCAGCTCACAACGTCACCTCCGGCACGCCCAGGTGGAAGGCCAGCTTCGCGTTGACCACGCGCCCCTGGTGGGTCGCCACGCCCCGCTTCAGTTCGGGGTGCTCACCGAGCGCGTTCTCGAGCCCGCTCTTGGCCACCGCCCTGACAAACGGCAGGGCCGCGTGGCCCAGCATCTGCGACGCCGAACGCGCCACGACCGACGCCATGTTGGGCACGCAGTAGTGGATCACGCCCTCCGCGACGAACGTGGGGTTGTGATGCGTCGTCGGCCGGCTCGTCTCGACGCAGCCGCCCTGGTCGATGGCGATGTCCATGACGACGCTGCGCGGCTTCATCGACGCGACCATGTCGCGCGTCACGACCACGGGCGCCTTCGCGCCGGGGACGTGGACGGCGCCGATCAGGACGTCCGCGAAGCTGACGGCCTTCCGGATGTTCGACTCGTAGGCGACCATCAGGACGGGGCGCCGGCCGTGGCCGAGCCGCTCCTCGAGGGTGTGCAACCGCGCGAGATCCTGGTCGAGCACGGTCACGCTCGACCCGAGGCCGAGGAACACGTCGGCGGCCGCCGTGCCGGACGTCCCCGCGCCGAGGATGGCGATCTCGGCCGGCGGCAGCCCCGCGAGGCCCGAGAGGAGGATGCCCTTGCCGCCGCGGTCGTTCTGCAGCAGCGTGCCGGCCACCTGCGGCAGCATCATGCCGGCCAGCCGGCTCATCGCCGACTGCACCGGCAGCGAGCCGTCCTCGGCCTGGATGGTTTCGTAGGCGATGGCGGTCACCCGCTTGGCCAGCAGCGCGTCAATCCGGTCCCGCCGGCCGGCGGCCAGGTGCAGGAAGCCCATCAGCACGGCCCCGTCGTTCAGCCATTGCACCTCTTCCTCGGTCGGCTTCGACACCTTGCAGACGAGGTCGGCGCGCCGGTAGGCTTCCTCGCCCGAGTAGACGATGCGGCCGCCAGCCTTTTCGTACTCGACGTCCTCGTACCCCGCGCCCAGACCGGCGTGCTTCTCGATCGAGCAGACGTGGCCCGCTGCGACGAGCTGTCCGACGGCGGAGGGCGTCAACCCGACGCGGTGCTCGTCCACCTGCCGCTCCCGTGGGACACCGATGTTCATGGAACCTCCTGATCTCGCGGCCGCCATTCTACCGTTGAACCCGCGGGCCGTGCAGCGCCCGGACGCGCCCGCCTGCGCCGTCAGGAACGCCTGGCCAGCAGGTCCTCCACCTCGGCCAGCGTCGGGACGCCTCCCATCGCGCCCGCTTTCGTGCAGCTCACCGCCGCGGCGGCGTTGGCGAACCACAGCTGGCGCTCGAGCGACCAGCCGTGGACGATGCCGTAGATGTAGCCGCCACGGAACACGTCGCCGGCGCCGGTCGAGTCCACGACGGTCACCGGGAATCCCGGCGCCGCGAGCAGCGTGTCGCCCTCGAGGGCGATGGCGCCCCGCTCGCCCACCGTCACGACGAGGCGGCCCGGGTGCATCCGGCGCAGTGCCCGGAGCGCGTGCGCCGGGTCGGTCACGCCGGTCAGCTGGCTGGGCACGGTCTCGGCGAACACCGGGTGGCTCACCAGCTGGAGCAGTTCCCGCGTGCCCGGCGTGACGTGATCGATGTCGCACGTCACCGGGATGCCGTGCGCCTGCGCGATTCTGGCGGCCTCGATCGCTGCCGGCACGTCGACGTCGTCGACGTGCAGGACGCGCGACGCGGCGATCACGCCGGCGGGCAGGCGCGCGGGCGGGTAGCTCAGGGCCGGATCACGATGCCAGAGGACGATGCGGTCGCCCGTGGCATCCAGGAGAATCGTGGCGGTGGCCGTGGCGGCCCGGCTGAGTTCGACGTGCCCGAGATCGATGCCGCGCGATTCGAGCTCGCCGCGGATCCGCCGGCCGTCGTCATCCTCCCCGATCACTCCCAGGTAGGCCGCGTGTAGGCCGAGGCTGGCGCACGTCGCGAGGGCGGTGGCGATCTGGCCCCCGCACGTCCGCGTCTGCTCCTGCATGCGGACCTTGGCCCGCGGACCGCCGGCCTCCGGGAACACGGGCAGCCGGCATACCTGGTCGATGCAACTCGCGCCGACCCCGACGACGTCGAATCCCATGAATCCCCCCTGGGGCCAGGTCCCGGATTCCGTCACGCAGCCGCTCAACCGCCCTGCGCGTCGGGATTCGGGGTCCGATCCCATCAGTACCCTGCCGCTCCCCCGTCCACGTCGCGCCGGTCCGAGCCGCCCGCCAGTTTGCCGGTGCGAGGCTCGACCACGATGATCTCGGCAATCCCCTGGACGCCAATGGGTTCGAGCGTGTGGCCGAGGCGGTTCAGGATCGCAAGGGTGTCGGGCGACAGCCCGTTTCGCTCGTAATACGCCGTGTCGGGCAGCCACTGGTGGTAGAACCGTGCGGCGTCCACCGCCTCCTGCGCGTTCATGCCGTAGTCGATCACGTTGAGGATCGTGTGCAGGACCGTGGCGATGATCGTGCGCCCGCCCGGGCTGCCGGTCACCATGAACAACCGGCCGTCCCGGGTGACGATCGTCGGCGTCATGCTCGAGAGCATCCGCTTGCCCGGCGCCGCCAGGTTCGGCTCCGTGCCGATGAGGCCGGTCGCGTCGGTCAGCCCGGGCCCGGCGTTGAAGTCGCCCATCTCGTTGTTCAGCAGGAAGCCGGCGCCGGGCACGACGATCTTCGAACCGTAGCCGGCTTCGAGCGTGTACGTCAGCGACACGGCATTGCGCGCGGCGTCGACGACCGAGAAGTGCGTGGTCTCGCCCGGCTCCCGCGGCCACTCGAACGACGCCGGCGACGAGCGCGACGCGCGGCCGGCCTGGATCGTCGCGCGCAGCGACGCCGCGTAGTCCTTCGAGATGAGGCGGTCGATCGGCATGGACGGGTTGAAGGCCGGGTCGCCCAGGTGGCGCGCCCTGTCGGCGTAGGCCCGGCGCATCGCTTCGATGAGGAGGTGCGTGTTCTGCGCCGAACCCCAGCCGTTCGCCGCGAGCGGGTACCCCTCGAGCACGTTGAGCATCTGGATGAGCGCGGTCCCGCCCGAACTGATCGGCGGCATCGACAGAATCTCGTAGCCGCGGTACGTGCCGCGCAGCGGGACGCGCCGCTCGGGCGTGTACGCCCTCAGATCCCCGCGCGTGATGAGGCCGCCGTTCGCCGCCATCTCCCGCTCGATGAGCCGCGCCGTTTCCCCCTCGTAGAAACCGGCGGGCCCCTTGTCCGCGATCCGGGCCAGCGTCCGCGCCAGGTCGGGCTGACGGAACGTCTCGCCCGGCCCGTAGGGGACGCCGTTCCTCGAGAACTGCGCGATCGAGGCCGGATACCGCTTCATCGACGGCAGCACCCTGGCGAGCGAGGCGGCCAGCGCTTCGCTCAGCGGGAACCCGTCGCGGGCCAGCGCGATCGCCGGCTGGACCAGGCGCTTCCACGGCAGCGTGCCGTGCTGCTTCCACGCGAGGTGCAGCCCGGCGACGGTTCCGGGGACTCCGACGGACAGATGGCTCTCGTGGTGTTTCGCCGAGTCGTACCTGCCGGCGGTCAGGAACATCGCCGGCGTGGCCGCGGCCGGCGCCGTTTCGCGGAAGTCGTACGCCGCCGGGTCGCCGGACGCGGGGCGGAACACGATGAATCCCCCGCCGCCGATGTTGCCCGCGGCCGGGTGCACGACGGCGAGCGCGAAGGCCGTGGCGATGGCCGCGTCGATCGCGTTCCCGCCCGCCTTCAGCACGCCGGCGCCGACCTTCGAGGCGGTCGCCTCCTGGGAGACCACCATCCCGTGCGTCGCGCGCAGCGGCTCTGACGACGAGAACAGCGTCGCAGCGGCGGCCGCGACGATCAGGGCAATCCAGGCGGTACGCCGTCTCATGGGAGCCTGCCTCGTGGACGGGCGGTCACCGGGCCGGCCGGTACGCGGGGCCGTACAGCACCTTGCCGGGCCGGGCGGGCGTCATGGCGCCCTTCTCGAACACCACCTGGCCGTTGACGATCACCGTGTGCACGCCCACCGCGTACTGGTGCGGCCGTTCGAATGTCGCCGTGTCGGCGATGGCGGCGGCGTTCCAGACGGCGATGTCGGCCTTCATGCCCGGCCGCAGCACGCCGCGGTCGAGCAGGCCCACGCGCTGGGCGGGAAACGACGTCATCTTGCGCAGCGCCTCGGCCAGCGGAATCACCCGGCGCTCACGCACGTAGCGGCCGAGCACCCGCACGAACGTGCCGTAGCTGCGCGGGTGCGGCGACGCCTGTCCGAAGACGGGCACCTCGCCGTCGGATGCGATCATGGTCACGGGCTCCTTGAGGATGCGTTCGAGGTCCGCCTCGTCGATCGCGTGGAAGATTCCCGAGGCCCCGCCCTGCTCGATGATCCACATGACGGTCTCGGCCGCGTGGTCCAGCGTCGGCTCGGCCCCGCGCGCCCGCGTGATCTCGGCGAGGGTCTTCCCGGCCAGCGACGGCTCCCAGGCGCAAGCCGCAATCTGCACGTTCTTCGCGTCGCCGCCGCCCCGGTCGTACATCAGGGACTCGACGATGGCCTGCTTGATCCGGGCCCGCTGGCCCGCGTCGCGGAGGCGCGCGACGATGTCGGCCTGGCGCCCTTCGAGCGCCCACGGCGGAAGCAGCGCGTTGATGCCGGTGCTCGAGGCGGTGTACGGGTACTGGTCGATCGTCACGTCGACGCCGCGCGCCCGCGCCTCCGCCACCAGCGCGAGCGTCTCGCCGCTGCGGCCCCAGTTGGGCGTGCCGATGATCTTGTGGTGGGTGATTTGCGTGGGCAAGTGCCCCTGCTCCCCCACCGCGATTGTCTCCTTCACGCTGTCGATGATGCCGGACGCCTCGTTCCGCATGTGCGACACGTGCATGCCGCCCATGCTGCCGGCCACCGCCGCGAGGGCGATCACTTCGTCTGTGGGCGTGAAGATCCCCGGCACGTAGAATAGGCCGGTGCTCAGGCCGAACGCGCCGTCCAGCATGCCTTCCCGCACCAGGTCCTTCATCCTGGCGGTTTCTTCCGCCGTCGCCTTGCGGTCGACCCGGCCGATGACCGCCTCCCGCACGGAGCCCTGGCCGATGAACATCCCCCAGTTGGGGGAGATGCCGAGCGCCGCGATCTTGTCCAGGAACGGCTTCAGGGGCACCGGTGAGCCGCCGTCCGGCCCCTCGAAGATCGTCGTCACGCCCTGCCGCACGTAGTTGTCGGCCGTCGGCACCTCGAAGATGCCGCGGCGGGCGTGCGTGTGGGTGTCGATGAACCCGGGTGAGACGGTCAGGCCGCGGGCGTCGATCTCGCGCAGGCCCTTGCCGGCGAGCCCCGGCCCGATTGCCGCGACCGTGTCCTGGCGGACGGCGACGTCGGCCAGCGCCCAGGGATTCCCGGCGCCGTCGAACACCTGCCCGCCGCGAATCACCAGGTCGTACGTGGCCGGGGCTTGCGCCGCAACGGCCGCCGCGAGCACCGTCGCCGCGCCGGAGAGCATCAGCCCGCGAAACACCGTCCTGCGCATCGTCCCTCCCCGCCGAAAGGCGCCGGGCCGCGATTATAGCAGCCGCGCGGCTGGACCCGCCGTCCGTCCCTGCCGCACAATGGTTCCCGCACGGGAGGCTTCATGTACGCGCTGGCCATCATCCGCTACCGCAGACCGCTCGACGAGGTGCTGGTCCATCACGAGGCGCATCGCGCTTACCTTCAGGCGCTGAAGCGGAAGGGCGTGCTGGTGGCCTCCGGCCCGCTGGCGCCCCGCCATGGCGGGGCGCTGCTGCTGCGAGTGCCGGACGACGCGGTCGAGGCCGCGCTCGACGAGGTGAGGGACGGCGACCCGTACTGGAAGGCCGGTGTCGGCCAGTACGAGCTGCTGGCCTGGGACGTCCGCACGGGCCGCGAGGATCTCGACCGGCTATTGGGGTCAGGCACTATTTCTCAATAGCGTCTCAATAATAATGAGACTGACGTGAGAAATAGTGCCTGACCCAGTTTACAGGCGCAGGCGGGTGAAGATCGAGCCGCCGATGAACTCCCGGAGGATCGAGTTGTCCGGCACGTGTTCCGGCTGCGCGGGCCGGAACCACGTGAGGAACGACAGCAGCCGGTTCGACTCGACGAATTCCGGCGTGTCGGGCCGCACCTGGAGCAGGAGCGGTTCGGCGAACGGCCGCAGCACCGCCAGTTCGTGCACGAGGGCCGAGTTGAACACGGCGTCGGCGTTCTCCTGGAACCGGAAGATGTGCTGCTTCTCCCCGCGCACGACCGAATCCCAGCGCTTCAGCGTCGCCGTCGCGCTGTAGCCGCGGGTCGCGGCGTCCCTGACCACGCGCCGGACGAGGCGGCAGTCGGAGGTGGCCACCCGGTTGTGCCGGTCGAGGTTCAACTGGGTCAGGGCCGACACGTACACGCGGAAGACCGACCCGGCCGGCAGGCCCTTCGCGAGCACCGGGTTGAGGCCGTGGATGCCCTCGACGATGACGACGTGATCGTGCCCCAGCGTCACCGTCGGGCCCGCCTCGCGCCGCCCCGTCAGGAAGTTGTAGTGCGGCAGTGCGGTCGGGCGGCCGCCGGTGAGCGACCGCAGGTGCTCCCCGAACAGGTCGAGGTCGAGGGCGCGGATGGTCTCGTAGTCGAATTCCCCCTTCTCGTCGCGCGGGGTCTCGTCGCGGTCCACGAAGTAGTCGTCGAGGGCGAGCGGCATCGGCCTGACGCCGTTCGCGAGCAACTGGACGGCGAGCCGCTTCGAGAACGTCGTCTTCCCGGAGGCACTCGGACCCGCGATGAAGACGACGCGCACGCGCCCGCGGGTGTCGGCGATGCGGCCCGCGACGCGGGCGATGCCCGACTCGTGGAAGGCCTCGGCCACCAGTGACACCTCGCGGGTCCGATCGCCCACGATCGCGTCGTTCAGGGCGCCCGCGCTGCGGATCCCGAGCCGGTCCAGCCAGTCGCCCGCCTGCTCGAACACGGCGAAGAGCTTCGGGTACGGCGTCAAGGGCTCCATGACGCCGGGCCGGCTCTGGTGGGGAAACCGCAGCATGAAGCCCGTCGGCAGGACGTGCAGCGAGAACTGGGTCAGGCACCCGGCCGACGGCACCATGTACCCCTGCAGGTAGTCGCGGCGCTCGTGGAGCCTGTACAGGGTCAGCGTGTCGCGCTCCCGGTGCGCCAGCAGGCGCGCCTTGTCGGTCTCACCGCGCGACTCGTAGACGTCGATGGCTTCCTGGCGCGTGACCTGTTCCCGCGCGATGGGCGCGTCCTCGGCGACGATGTCGCGCATGCGCCGCTCGACGAGGCGCAATTCGTCCGCCGTGAACTGCGTCCGGCCGCGCGCCTCGCAGTAGTAGCCGGCGGCGGTCGCCGCCGAGTGCTCGATGAAGATCTCGCTGCCCGGGAACACCTCGTCGAAGGCGACGAGCATGAGGAACGAGAGCGAGCGCCGGTAGACCCGCACGCCGTCCGCCGTGGTCGCGTCCAGGGGCGTGACGGACGCGTCCCCGTCCAGCCCGAACGACAGCTCGCGCAGCCGGCCGCCGACGATCGCGGCCATGAACGGATGCGCGGGTTTGCCGAACGCGGCGCGCAGCACGTCGCGCACGGCCGTGCCGACGGGCGCCTCGAACACCCGGCCGTCCGGGAGCGTGGCCTGCACCGTGGCCCGCGGCTGCGCGGGCCTGATCGCGTGGACGTGCTCGTTCGCCACTACTCCACCTTCCTCGTCGAATCCCACCACAGGTAGGCGCACACGCCGGTGAACATGGCCGCCGACACCAACTGGGACGCCGGGTCGTGATCGAAGAAGGGCGTCTTGACCAGGTCTTCGGCGTACCACGGGAACAGCCGCAGCGACGCGCCCAGCACGCCGCCGAGCGCGCCGCCCGCCATGAACCCGGACGCGATGATCACGCCGCGCTCGCGCATGATCTTCCCCCGGGCCTCGCCGGCCGCCTCGGCGCGCCTGCCGAGGTAATGCGCGAGCACGCCGCCCACGAGCGCCGGCAGGTTGAGCTCGAGCGGGAGGTACATGCCCAGCGCGAACACGAGCGCCGGCACGCGCAGCATCTCGATCATCACGGCGATCATCACGCCCGACCCGAACAGCAGGTAGGCCACGGGCTGCCGGCTCATGAAGCCCTCGACCAGCGCCTTCATGATCGACGCCTGCGGGGCGGCGAGCACGGGGCGCACGTCTCCCGCGGCCGCCTCCCCGAACTGGTAGGTCTGGGCCAGCATCACGATCGCCAGACCGGCCGCCGCCGCGGCGAAGACGACGCCCAGGAACTTCACGCGCTGCTGGGCCGACGGCGTCGACCCCAGCCAGTAGCCCGTCTTCAGGTCCGTGATCGTCTGGCCCGACACCGAGAGCGCCGTGCACACCATCCCGGCGATGGCCATCACGAAGAACATCCCGGTCGGGCCCTCGAGCCCGAAGCGCAGCAGGACGACCGACGAGAAGATGATCGTCAGCATCGTCATGCCCGACACCGGGTTGCGCGCGACGGTGGCGATGGCGTTGGCCGCCACCGACGCGAAGAAGAACGCGAAGAAGAGCGTGAGCGCGACGCCCAGCACCAGGACGCTCATCGTCGGCCGCAGGCTGCCGAAGAACACCGCCACGGCCAGCGCCGCCGCGATCACGCCGACGAGGATGGCCATCACCGGGATGTCGCGGTCGGTGCGCTCCTCGGTGGCGCCCTTCCCCGCGCGGAACGCCCCGATCGCGATGCGGAACGCCCCGGCGACGATGCGGAGCGACTTGATGATGCCGAAGATCCCCGCGGTCGCGATCGCGCCCACGCCGACGAAGCGGACGTAGCCGCGGAAGATCTGGTTCGCGCTCATCTCGGCAATCGGCACGGCGCCCGGCGCGACGTTCATGCCGGGCAGGTGCTGCCCCACCATCCAGATGAGCGGCACGAGCACGAAGTTCGCGAGCACGCCGCCGGCGACGAGGATCATCGACGAGCGCAAGCCCATCACGTAGCCGAGGCCCAGGATGAACGTGACCGCGTCGAAGCTGGTGGCCACCCGCGCCTTGTCCGCCAGCGCCTTCACCGCCGGCACGAACTGCAGGTCGATGTACTCCTTCCACACCTGGAACGTGGTGACGAAGAAGTCGTAGACGCCGCCGATCGCCGTGGCCTGGAGCAGCAGCTTGGCCTGGGACCCGCCCTTCTCACCCGTGACGAGCACCTCGGTGATGGCCGTGGCTTCGGGGTACGGGAACTCGCCGTGCATCTCGCGCACGAAGTAGCGGCGCAGCGGGATGAGGAAGAGCACGCCCAGGCAGCCTCCCGCCAGGCAGACGAAGATCGTCTGCACCGGGTGCGGGTTCAGCTGCATGCTGTAGAGCGCGGGCAGCGTGAAGATCGCCCCGGCCACGACGGCGCCGGACGTGCCACCGATGCTGGTGATGATGACGTTCTCCAGCAGCGTCGAACGGCGCCGGTAGACCCGGGCCAGGCCGATCGCCAGGATCGAAATCGGGATGGCGGCCTCCATCACCTGCCCCACCTTCAGGCCCGAGTAGGCCGAGGCCACCGTGAAGATGACGCAGAGCAGGAGCCCCCACAGCACCGACCGCCAGGTCGTCTCGGGCACCGCCGCGGCCGGCGGCACGAGCGGCGTGTAGGCCTCCCCCGGGGCGAGCTTCGTGTAGGCGTTGTCCGGCAGGACGCTCGTCGTCGGGCTCCCGTGGCCAGCGGTCATGCGGCTTCCTCCTGAGGCCCGCTCGCACGCGGGCGCAGCAGAGTTTACTGCATGTCGCGCAGAAGCAGGCCGCCCCGGTAGAGGAGGTAGATCGAGGCCATCTGCACCACGTGAAACAGATCGTTGTGGTTGAACCGGGCGTGGGGCGCCAGGCGCGCCCACTGGATGACGCCGGCCACGACGGCCACCCCCACCCCGGCCGTGATCCACCACGCCGCGGGCGTCAGCCCGCTCGGCCTGATGACCCAGGCCGCCACCACCACCGCGATGAGCGCGGCCCCGTAATCGACGATGACCAGCGTGAACGAGTCCTTCGTCGTGACCGTCCACGCGTAGAACGCCAGCTTGGCGGCGACCACGGCGACCAGCACGCGCCAAAGCGACCCCGTGCTCGCGGCCGTCACGGCTGCCGCGAGCAGGCAGGCGCTGCCGATGCCGGTCGCCAGCAGCGTCGTCTTCCACATCGCGCGGCCGGCGGCGCCGGGCATCTCCTGCACGAACCCGTGGTACGTGCCGCCGAGAAAGGCGGCCGCTGCCGTCATCGCCAGGGCCGCGGCCCAGAGCCGGCCCGAGAGCTGGCCTCCCGCCGCCGCGTCGGCCAGCAGCCGCGTCGCGAGCGCGACGGCGAGCCCGCCCATCGCGTAGTCCGTGATCATCGTCATCGGCTCGGTGATGCGCACGGCGCCCTCCGGCTCACCCTCGCGCAGGGCCGACGCCGATCACGATGCTGGTCCCGGAGCCGGCGTCGATCCGGGGTCCCGGCGCCAGGCCGGCGCCCGCCATCCAGCCGCGGATTTCGGCCTCGGTGAACGTGTCGCCATGGTCCGTGGCCACGAGCATGTTGAGCGCGAAGAACGCGCCGGCGGGCGGGGTGACGCGATCCTCGTCCATCACCCAGTCGACCACCGCGACGCGCCCGCCGGGATTGAGGGCCGCCGCGCACGACGCGATCAGCGCCGCGTTCTGGACGGCGGAGTTGCTGTGGATGACAGCCGAGAGGAACACGAGATCGAACCGCTCCGGCAGCGGGTCGACGAGGTAATCGCCGACCGCCGTCGTGACGCGGCCGGCGAGACCCGCCCTGGCGATGTACTCGCGCGTGAGGGGCAGCACGTTGGGCAGGTCGAAGACCACGGCGGCGAGCCCCGGTTGCTTCGCGGCAAAGGCGATGGAGAACGCGCCGGAGCCGCCGCCGACGTCCAGCACGCGCCCGACCCCGTCCAGGCCCACGAGCTCCGCCATCCGGGGCGCCTGCTGCGCCGCGCGGTAGTGCATCGCGGCGATGAACGGCTTCAGCCACGCGTCGCCGCGGTCGTTGATCGCGGCGCGCAGGGCCGGCCGGCCCTCGCGCACCGCCTCGGTCAGCCCGCTCCAGCTGTGCCACATGCTCGCCGTGTGACCCAGGCCGCCCGCGAACTCCGGGCTGCCGTCGTCGAGGTACCGCCGGCCGTCGGGCGTGTTCCAGAACCTGCCGCCGCGCTTCTCGAGCAACTGCATCGCGCACAGCGCGTTCAAGAGCCGATCCGTCGCCCGAGGATCGGTGGCGGCGCGTCCGGCCAGGTCGGCCGACGTGAGCCCGCCGTCACCGATCAGGCTGAAGAGGCGCAGTTCGACGGCCGTGAGCAGAATCCGGCTCTGTTGAAAGCCCATCGCCAGGTCGCGGAGGGCTGCCGGCGTCCATGCGGGTGTGGATTCGCGTCCATCAGGCATTCGTCACACTCCTGCCTGCACTATCATAGGGCCAACCGGATCCCTTCCCGGCCGAGGAGGCCGATGCCCGACCCCGCCCTGACGTCCGGCCGGCGCGCTTTTCTCGCGCGCGTGCTGCGCCTCGGCGGCGCGAGCGCGGCCACGCTCGGGCTGAGTGCGTACCTGGCAGGGCGAAGCCGGCGCCCCGCCGAGGAGGCCGCGGCCGAGGCCGACGTCGACCATCGCGTGCCGGACCGGCCCGACCTGCCGGAGATGGCCGTGTCCCAGGGCGAGGCGGCGGCCCCGACGGCGCTCGTCGAGCGCGCCATCGCCGACATGGGCGGCATGGGGCGATTCGTGGCGCGCGGCGACACCGTGGTGGTCAAGCCGAACATCGCGTGGGACCGGCTGCCCGAGCACGCGGCCACCACCAACCCGGAGGTCGTCGCGGCCATCGTCCGGTTGTGCCTGCAGGCGGGCGCCGGCTCGGTCATCGTCACCGACGTGAGCTGCAACGACGCCGAGGCGTGCTTCGACCGCAGCGGCATCGCGGCCGCCGCCCGCGCCGCCGGCGCCGAGGTGGTGCTGCCCCACTCCAGGTTCTTCACACGCGTCAACCTGAGGGGCGCCACGCTCGGCGAGTGGCCGGTGCTCCAGCCGTTCCTCGACGCGACGAAGCTCATCAACGTGCCGATCGCGAAGCACCACAGCCTGACGGGCGTGACGCTCGGCATGAAGAACTGGTACGGCCTGATCGGCGGCGACCGCAACCGCCTCCACCAGCGCATTCACGAGAGCATCGTCGACCTCACGTCGTTCGCGAAGCCGACCCTGACCGTGATGGATGCCTACCGGATCCTTGCGCGCAACGGTCCGACCGGCGGGGACGTGGACGATGTCGAGATGAAGCACACCATGGTGGCGAGCGTGGACCCGGTCGCGGTGGACGCGTACGCCGCGCAGGCGTGGTGGGGGCTGGCCGCGCCGCGCGTGCCCTACCTGCGGCTGGCCGAGCAGCGCGGCCTGGGCCGGATGGACTTCGCGTCGCTGCGCACGGTCACGTCGACGCTGTAGCGACGGCCGCCGCTACTTCCGGCGGAACGCGCCCTTCACCATCGCCGGCGTGAAGAAGGCGCCGGTCTCGCCTTCGGCGGCATAGCGGTAGACCGCCGCGGCGTAGATGCCGCTCAACGCCGAACTCACCAGCGCGATCGTCACGAACGCCATCAGCAGGCAGACCGCCACGAAGATGATGAGGAAGGCCGAGTCGGTGGCGGCCGCGGCCAGAAGCAGCGCCACGCCGGCCGCCAGCGTGCCGAGGCTGATCAGTCCGAAGAACAGGCCCATCCCGAGGTTGCCGGCGATCTGCTCGCCCCACGTCCGCTTCAGGTAGGCGGCGCTCTGCTGAATGGCCTCGATGGGCCCCACGTCCTCGACGACGAGGACCGGGACGACCAGGAAGGTCGCCAGGTTCCAGGCGAGGCCGATCAGCCCGACGACCAGCCGCCCCAGCAGGCCGCTCCGCTCCGAGATCGCGCGGAGCACCAGGCCCACCGTCGCGGCGATGACCGCATAGCCCAGGATCGGCTGGATGCGGGACGCCGCGATGCGGAAGCCGTCCGCCACGGTGGGGTCGCCTCCGCGCAGGCGGATCATCGCCGCGCCGACCAGCGCCGTGTTGCAGAAGAAGATCACGAAGTACTGCACGACGTAGAAGAGGAGGATGAACGCGTAGGTTCCGCCGGTCACGGCCGACGCCCCGCCGTCGCCCGCGACGATGAACCCGGTCAGGACCGCGGGCACGAAGAACGTCACGACCACGAGGATCGACAGCACCGCCGAGATCGCCGGAAAGAGGAGCAGTTCCGTGTCGGCGCGGAGGACCGCGGCGCTCGCCTTCACCAGATCCCAGCTGTTCGAAAGCCTGTCAAACACGTCGGCCTCCTGCCTGAATGGCTCCAGGACCTCCTCACGGCGGCGTTGGCACGCCGCGAGGACGGGCCGCGGAGCCACTTGTACTCACTTACGTCGTTCTGTGCTGCGTGGTTTCGCCAGGCGGGCTCAGTGTACGACAATCCGGGCAGCGCGGCCCTGGCGCGGCTCCTCGTCGTCGCCGTCGCCCTCGCCGGCCTCGTCGTCCGGGCCGGCTTCGCCGTCGCCGCCCTCCCCGTCTCCGCCCGCGCCGCCCGGCGTGCGGGGATGCGGCGGCGCCAGCGCGAAGCGGAGCATCTCGACGGCGCGCTGGCGCATGTGCAGCCAGACGCGAATCGCCGTGAGGAACCAGCGGACCGTCGTGCCCGCCACGACCAGGTCCGCGACGAACAGCAGGTCACCGTCGTCGTCACGGAAGATCCGGCCGAAGGGGCACTCCCGTACCATCGATTCCAGTTCGCCCGGTGAGAGGCCTCGCCCGGCCGGCAACGGCGTGATGAGGCGCATGGCCTCGTACGCCGCCGGCGTCTTCGCCGCCCGGCCGCGCATCTCGGCGACGAACGGAAAGGGCTGCGCGACGTGGATCAGCCTGTGCCTCACGCCCGGGCTCACCGGCCCGGCCGGCTCCGCGTCCACCACCTGGCAGCCCGCGATGCCGAGCATCCGCTTCACGTCGTCGATCGCCAGGGCTGAAAAGACCCGGCCCGGCTCCGAGCGGCCCTCCGCGCAGTAGACCATGCCGAGCGGCCGCTGGCCGCGATACCCGAAGACGTCGACCAGGATGGAGACGAGTTCCCCGGCGAGGGCGCGGGCGCCGGCCAGCGGCGACAGCGCCCACCGCTTCTGGTAGTTGCGCGCCCGGCCACCCACCTTGAAGCCGAGCCTGCGCAGCATGGCCCGCTGGGGCGCCTTCACGTAGGGCTTCGCCGTCGGGTTCCACGCGCCGGAGCAGGCCTCGATGAGGACCGGCTCGCCTGGCTCGGTCCAGATCTGCACGTAGAGGCTGACGTCCTTGCGAGGCCCGAAGTCGAGCACCAGGAAGCGGTAGTCGCCCACGTACCAGTCCGCCGCGGGTGCTCCCCAGTCGCAGGTCCGGGCGACAACTGCCGCCACGAGGTCGATGGCGTGGGTGCGGGCCTGAGCCGGAGTCAGCTTCCTGCCGGCTGACGGCACCAGCTCGTGTGCCGCCTGGCCATCGGTCCTGGGAGGGCAGAGCCGGCCTGCCAGCGCCTCGAGAGCCTCCCGTTGCCTGCGTCG
>Ga0316605_10000959_pt1 | contig 17628 bp, 12 predicted proteins | sample OWC_soil_day20_n_FD_207666 | JGI IMG/M metagenome (GOLD analysis project Ga0316605, IMG submission 207666) | Wetland soil microbial communities from Old Woman Creek delta, Ohio, United States - OWC_soil_day20_noCT | ecosystem: Environmental > Terrestrial > Soil > Wetlands | place: USA: Ohio...
AGAGGAAAAAAGCAATGAATAATCTATTAAAGAATTGGGATTCCGGTCGTATCATCCGTCTAATACTAAGCATCGGACTTAGCATATACGCCATCGTATCAAAAGACTACGGTTTCTTTTTCCTGGCCGGATTATTTTTGCTGCAGGCAGTATTCAACCTGTCGTGTTGTGGAGCTGGTGGATGTGCATCTTCCGGAACAGGCAGCCAAGATCAAGTATTTAAAGGCGAAATAGAAGAATACAAACCTGGTAAAAAATAAAAAGACTTACTATACCTAACCTAACCAGGCTGATCTTTCGGTAAACGTTGTTTCACGACAACTGTTTATCGAAAGATTTTTATTTTCACGCAATTTCACCCATAAAGCATCTGTTTAAATATATAATTTGAAAATTATAGACTTTTGGCACGACTTTTGTAATAGAATAGATTCTATACATACAAAATTTTAAACCAAATCTCTATGAATGTATCACATTACAAAGGTGGAAATAAAGGACGCCCGTCATTTCTTGAAAACAGTCCGATGGCAGAAGTTATCAACTCTTTCAGCAGTTTAAAATACGCAAGCCTCGTTGACGATATCCGAAACGGCACTGTAGATGCCGCCAAAGCCTGGGAACAACTCCCCTCTTTCACCTTTGCAGCCACTTTCAAAGGTGGACGCACCAAAACCAATATGGAGCAGTACAACGGAATTGTTCAGTTGTGCAGCACAAAACTGGAACCGGAACAAGCTGCTACTCTTCGGGATAACGCAGCCAAAGAACCCAACACCCTCGCATCTTTCATAAATACAGATGGAACAGAAGTTATCATTCTTGTTCCTGTATCTCGTCCGGATAATTCACAACCGGAGACAAATGAAGAGATTGCACAATTTCACGAACAGGCATTTGCAACTGTCAGCATCTATTACGAATCATGCTTATACGCTGATTTTAAGAAAAGTACACATTTACTGGCACAACTAACTACCGCCACCTACGATCCACAATTATTCTTTAATCCTGACGCAGAAGTGTTTCTGGTAGCCACCAAAAAGGACTACGAGAAGAAACCGGAAAAATTACTCCGCAATATGGAGGGAGAACCCATTTCATTTGCACATCTGCCTATTGGCGAACAACGGGATATTGAAATAAAAAGAGCTTTCGACCGTGCTTACTCTAATACACTCAACAAGGAATCATTCCTGAAAGAAAACCGGTCACAATTTGTGTACGGATTGGCATACTTTTGCTGCCTGGCAGGAATCCCCGAAGCCGAAACCGCCAAACTGGCACTTCCACGCTGCATCACCAGCAATTTTACCGCCGACGACCTCCGCCGTACCATCCGAATTAAATATAAAGAGTACGAAAATGCTTTTGGCACTGACAGCGGACTGACAAAAGTGGAGAAAGAAACACAGATGCTCGAAGAGTTTATCAAACGCAACTTCATGCTTCGCCGCAATGTAATACTGCAAGGCATTGAATTCCGTTATGCCGATCATACAAGTCATGAATGGACCGAGCTTCGCGACCATCACCTTAACACCATTTATATCCGGGCACACAAAGAAGGAATAAACTGCACTCTCAATGATGTAAAGGCAATGGTCGATTCCGAGTTTACTCCCTCCTACCACCCTTTCAAGGATTTTATCTTTGTTCCTTTCACCGAATGGAACGGGCACGACTATATTGCCGATGTGGCAGCCACCGTACCCACCAAAGATCCCGAATACTTTGAGTGGTGCTTCCGTAAATGGTTCGTGGCATTAGTTGCTTCACTGATAAACGACCGTGTTATCAATCATCAGATTCTGGTGTTGATTGGCGGTAAGCACGGTATGGGAAAATCTACCTGGCCGGAACGCCTCTTGCCTCCCGAATGGCGAAAGAATCATTTCGATGCCAATGTATTTTCAAATAATGCCAATGCCACCCGCATGAAGCTAAGCACCGGTGCCATTCTGAATATCGACGAGCTGGATACCATCCAACGCTACGATCAGGAAACGGTAAAGGAGTTGTTCACCACGTTCAACATCAATATACGTACTTCGCCGGATCGTCCGCCACGGAACTTTGTGCGTCACGCTTCTTTCTTCGGCACAACCAATCACATGGATATTCTGAGAGATTATACCGGTAGTCGTCGTTACCTTTGTCATGAAGTAACCGGCCCTATCAATTTCGATTTCACCATAGATTACAAGCAACTCTACGCCCAAGCATGGAACTTGATTCTGAATGGATTCCGTTACTACTTCAATTCAGAAGAAAACAGCATTGTAGAGCAGCACAATCAGCACTATATGGAAACCGATGCAGATATGGAACTATTCTATGAATACTATCGTAAACCGGAAGGTGAAGAGGAAGGTATATTCCTTTCTGCTGCAAAATTGGCGGAATATATTAAGAGTAAAATGGGGATTGCTATTAGTAAAAAGATGATATGGAAACTAGGCCGAAACCTTAAGTCTCTGAATTACAGCTTCAGAAAGTCCAGAGGAATAACCCAATACGAAGTAGTACTTAGATAAAGTGGTGTACATGGTGTACATAAATCGTTCTTTTTTCGTTCTGCAAAATCTTTTTTTGAAAATTCTGCAAATTGCGGAATTTTCAAAATTTAATTTCCAGAAACCAAAAATAGTCTTTTTAAGTACACCATGTACACCACTATTCAATCTATAAAGGTAGTCAAAAACCACATAAGACACTATAATTCAAATATATAGGCTTATTAGAGAAGATGACTAAATAAATTAGTAAAAACAAAACGAGACATCAACCCAATCATGTACAAGATTGTCGGCAAACATGTACAAGATTGAGTCCAAACTTGTACATGTTTACCAAAACCATTAACCAATAAAACATTAATTACCATGGGCATACCATATAAATTCAAGGGGATAAACGATAATTTAAGTAAAGACACTAAGAAAAAAGGCGGTGTTCACCCCATAGTGAAAAGTCGCGAACAGTTAGACACAATGGCACTGGCCGAATACATTGCCGGAAGCAATACGCAGCAAAGTGCAGAAATAGAACAAGCAATAGCCAAGACCTTCAATGCAATAGAAAAAGCTTTAAGTAATGGCTATACCGTTTCCATTACTAATTACGGTTCTTTTCAGCTTTCTGCTCAGTTCCGGGAGGATTTTGATCCTGAAGAGCCTCATCGTGCCGAGAGTATTGAGGTGAAGAGTGTTAATTTTAGGGCTTCTTCTAAGATGAAAAAAAGGATTACTGTGGCTGGGTTTGAGAAGAGTGAGAGGTAAAGAATTAACAAACAATTAATCTAAACAGTTTAAAAGTATTATATTTGTAAGTCATCGAATAAAACAGAACGATCAAACAAATTCTAAAGGGTTTACTTTTGTTAGCTAAATAAAGAACAAATAATGGCAAAGACTAATAATCTAACAGTGAAAGATACTGCTATAAAAACAATGGCTGTAAATGGCATTGATTATATTAGCATCACAGATATTGCAAAACAAAAAAATCCAATCGAGCCAAAAGATGTGGTAAAGAATTGGATGCGTTCAAAAAACACTCTTGAATATCTGGGATTATGGGAACGCTTAAACAATACCAATTTTAAAGGGGTCGAATTCGACCCCCTTTTAGCAGAAGCAGGAAGCAATGCTTTTACTATGAGTCCTTCTCGTTGGATTGAAAAAACAGGAGCAATTGGTATTATTACAAAAAATGGAGCTTCTGGTGGTACGTATGCTCAGAAAGACATCGCATTCAAATTTGCAAGTTGGGTATCTGTGGAATTTGAACTCTATTTAGTAAAAGAGTTCCAACGTTTGAAAGAGGAGGAACAAAGGCAGATCGGTTGGTCTGTTAAGCGTGAATTATCCAAGATAAATTATCATATTCACACAGACGCCATTAAACAAAACCTTATCCCAGACGAATTAACAGTACAACAAATTAGCATTATTTATGCCAATGAAGCAGACGTTCTAAACATGGCTCTTTGGGGGCTTACAGCTAAAGAATGGCGTGATAAGAATCCTGACTTAAAAGGTAATATGAGAGATTATGCTAGTATTAATGAACTAATTTGTCTTTCAAATTTAGAGAATATTAATTCCGTATTAATTAATGAAAGCGTGCTACAGTCTGAAAGATTGCTTAAACTCAATAAAATAGCTATTCAACAGATGACACTATTGAATGATATTGAGAATAGAAAATATTTAAAATAAAATGAATATTGCGGAATAGGCCTATTTTAAGAGGTTGAACTAGAGAATACCATTACCGATTACGGTTATTTCTTGTTCTCGTTTCAGTTCCATAAGAATTTAAACCTTAGAAACGTCATCGATCCAAGAGTTTTGAGATGAAAAAAGTAAATTTTAGGGTTTGTAGGAATATAAAGAAGAAAATTGAGATTACTACGAAAGACTATCATTAATAGAATAAAATCATGAATGCAAATTTAATTTTAGATAAAGAGTTGTTATCACCTCCGGGAGACACTATTCAGGAAACTATTGATATGATGGGAATGCGTCAAAATGAATTAGCTGAACGCATGGGTAAAACCGAAAGCAAAATTAATGATATCATAAAAGGGAAAGAGCCTATAACTGTAAACACAGCTCTACAATTAGAACTTGTTTTAGGTATTCCTGCTAAATTTTGGCTTGCCAGAGAAGCTAATTACAGAGAAGAGCTTGCACGTATTGAGCAGCAAGAAGCAAAGGAATTCTGACAGATACAAAACAAACGATCACTTTTGGTTTGCTTTTTTCCATGAAGTAGCTCATGTATTACTTCATTCAAAGAAAGATATTTTTCTGGAAAATTTAAAAGGTGCTGAAATAGACAAGCAGAAAGAAAAAGAAGCTGATGCATTTGCTTCCGATCTTCTTATACCCGATAAGTACCTGAAAAATATAAAGGGTGAAATAACGAAAGAAATGATTCTAGATATTGCCCATAAAGCAAACATTCATCCTTCTTTTGTTGTGGGGCGCATGCTACAAGATGGAATACTACACTTTAGTAGATTTAATGAAATAAGGATTCCTATTTCTATAGATCAAATTTAAACATTGTAATTATCTCAACACTGGTGAGACAATTACAATAATATAATTCAGGTGGCAAACTTTTTTTCTAAGGTGCCACCTGAAAATAAAACTAATTTGTCTTCTCCACTACTCTATTATATTCATTATACTTTATTGTAGTTGTTTTATCTTGCATAATTTGCAACCCAATTTCTTGGTAATAATATTGCGTAGAGTAAGGCTTAATTAAATAATTACCTACATTAAGAGGCATAACTAAAGTGCCGTCCCATTCAGGAGTTACTTCATAAATAGGTGTGTCCTTATCCTCTAAAGAGTAGATTGTTACCGTCAGATCTGTGGGATGATTATAAAAAGTCATTTTCAGATTTCCTTGTAATGATAATATATCTTTTTCACAACTAGTATTTAAACAACAGACAAATAGAATAATAAAGATCCTTTTCATCAAGGACATAAGCTTAGTTTTTTGCATTTCAATTTTTAATTTTAGCGATTAATTATACATACAATAGTTTTCTGTTATGCTCTTTATTAAGACAATTACAATTAAGAGTTTCTCATGAGATCCTAGTTTATGTATTACGAGAAAGGATGACTACTAACCTCACAATCAATATTAAATCCTTCTTGATCAATTGCTTTCTTAAATATTTCTACACTTTCTGTTTTAGGTGCAAAATAGATCTTTTCTACATACTCAGTAATAGGCTGGTATTCTATATACATTTGCGCATAATCAGGCGTGAATTTTACGTCTCTATTGTCTTTGTCTTTAAGTTTCTCTTCTTGCAAATCCTTTATATCAAAGATCCGGCATTCTTGTTCTTCTTTATAAGCTACATGCTTAACTAAATAACGTAACGGTAGGAGTAATTCACAAATAATATCCCTACCAAGTTCCTTATTTATTGCATCTTCAATGCATTTGGATAATTTATCGAAACATTCATTTACTTTGTTTTTTATCCCATCAAGACTTATGTTATAATCTTCTATGTCTTTCTTAATTCTCTCATCTGCTATATTCTTATATTCTTTAAATTCTCTATAAAAAGAATATTCTTCTTTGTGTCCTAATGAAATTATTTTATGTGTTTCTGGATCAACATAAATACATCGATATAAAGCATATTTTTGTGATTGATTATCATTAATATTTGCATTCTCTTTATTATCATCTTTTAAAATGCAATTCGACAATAAGCCGATATCCATTTTTTCATTAAAGAAATTCTTATTTAAAACAAGACTTATACCAGTAGCCTCTTTATCTGATTCTTTACCGTAAAGCCTGAATTGATTTAAGCTTTCATGATTAAATGTAAAACAACCAATAAAGGCTTGGTAATCATGCTTAAGCTCTTTGTTTTGAGACTCTTTATCTTTATTTATTCTTTCGAGCTTTAAATATTTAAGAAGTGTTTCACCTTCTTGTGGGTCATTTGCTGTGATTGTTGAATTAAGTCTAAATTTAGAGTCCTTAAAAAATAGCAATGTAGTTGCTGTAGCTCTTTTGGTATAGTGTGCAGCTGTAGATTCATTTTTAACATGTAATAATGCTATTATTTTCAACGTTTCAATATAAATATCTTTATATATTTTTTTATCATCTATTAAAACAGTCTGAGAATTAATTGTTTTATTAAAAAAGTCGTCATATTCTACCATAAATTTTATAACCTCATCTATTTTTTTAGATTTTCTAAACATAGACAATATATGCAGTATATCTTTGTTTGCAGCGTTAAAAAATTCAGCAGATTTTTCCCATTCTTTTTGAGAAAAAAAAACTTTTCCTTTACTATAATATGCTCGTTCATAATTAGGATTTAATTCAATCGCTCTGTCATACTCCTGAATAGCTTTATCATACAGCTTTTGTTTATAATAAGCATTTCCTTTATTATTATATACTAAAGTCAAATTAGGATTTAATTCAATTGCTTTGTCATACTCTTGAATAGCTTTATCGTACAGCTTTTGTTTATAATAAGCATTTCCTCTATTATTATATGCTAAAGTCAAATTAGGATTTAATTTAATTGCTTTGTTGAAATCCTGAATAGCTTTGTCGTACTGTCCTAGATCACTAAACGCGGTACCTCTATTATTATATGCTTTATAATAATTACAGTCTAGTTCAATTGCTTTATCATAATCTAATATTGCCTCATTATATTTCTTAAGGTCACATAAAACATTTCCTCTATTAAAATAAAATGTTAGGTCTTTAGGATCTAAATTAATTGCTTTGGTGTAATCCTGAATAGCTTCTTCATATCTTTTCAGATTGTAATATAAATTCCCTCTATTATAGTATCCTAAAGTATAATTAAAATTTAATTCAATGGATCTGTCATAATCTTGAATAGCTCTGTCGTACTGCCCCAACTTATTAAAAGTTATTCCTCTATTAGAATATGCCTTAGAATAATTACAGTCTAGTTCAATTGCTTTGTCATAATCTAATATTGCCTCATTATATTTCTTAAGGTCACTAAAAAGATTTCCCCTATTATTATATATAGTTTTATCATTAGGATCTAATTCAATAGCTTTGGTGTAATCCTGAATAGCTTCTTCATGTCTTTTTAGATTGTAATATAGATTTCCTCTATCAAAATATGCATCTGCATCTTTAGGATTTTCCTCAATGTTCCTTGTTAGTTTTTCAATTTCCTCTTCAGGTTTCAATTCTTCTGCCATATCTTAATGTGTGTTTTATGCCTTTATTCTGAATTTTACATGAGTGCCAGAGCATCCAATTTTCCCTTACCAATTACTCCCGTTAACAAGTCCTTAATAGTTTCTATCTTATCTTTACTTAGTCTAAGATCAGCAATAGGAAACTTGAAGTTACCATTCTTTATAAGATTCTATATATAACCTAATAACAGCTGCACATTCAATTTTTTCATTAGGTTTTGCATTTTGCTGTTCAACTACCACTAATTGAATATAACGTATTAGCTCTTAAAGTTTCACTAGTCAAATATCCTAAACGTTAGGAAATATCAATTAATTCATCTTTAATCAGTAAGTTTTCCTTATTAGTAGTATTTTTAGTTACAATTGATTTAGTAGCTTTAATTCCCTCTACAGCCATCTAGCAACTCCACCATGATGTGAACATGTACCTCTTCGGCTTTGGCTAAAGCTATATGATCCATCTCGACATAAGGCTGTTGCCCCTTCAGGTGCAGAATTGTAGCGGGTAGGAGATTGAACTCTGTTTCCTCTGGAATTTGTATAATGCTTTATATGAGCTTTTGATGTGATTCCAGAATAACTAATTCTATTCTTTGTTAGGTATTTGGTAGATACATATCCTATTTGTCCATCATATCGGATTGGGATCCATTTACAGTTACAATCTTCATCAATGGTGACAGGAGTACCTTGAGGGATAACCATTATAACATGAGAAGACTTATTCGGGGCTGTACGTAAATTAAGATCTACAGTAGCATATTTTACGCTACTTTGAGCATTTATAGCTAATACAAAAATAAGCTGGATAAATAATATTATAAATTTCCTCATTGGTTTTGATTTAATGATTAATCGGTATAATCCTTAAATTATACCGATTAGCTCAAGTTAGTTAATATGCCAGCTTCTATTTAGTATGACATTCACGAGAACAATAATAACAACCATCAACATTTGTATAGTACTTCTTAGCTTCACGAACTGCATCTTTGCAATTTGTAAAATTTCCCAAGTAAATTCGATTGTTTTCATCGGGTAAATAACTACAACTACTGTTGTGTACTTCATGCTCACCAGTTGGTTGAGCATTTTTATTAACATAGTAATTCATAATAAAAGATTTTTATTAATTATTTCAATTCTTTTTCTATAGCAAAGGAAATATCCTTTGTCTTGTTCATGGAATTGATGGAATGAACAATTATATATAAAATCGTAATACTATATAGTTGATTATATCTACTAAACAAAAGTAATCTTTTTTTCTAAAAAAAACATAAATCAAGTAATATTTATTTAATCACCATATTTTCTCAACATCTTGAATTATAAGAGAATTAACGATCTTAATAATGAAATAATAGACATTGTCCAGCTCAAAAAAGCAGTAAAAGCTCATTTTAATGAACCTAATAAAAATAATCGATAATTAATATTATAGAAGATGTAGACTGATCAATACTATTTTCATTAAAGAATAAATTCTTTAACAGCAAATTCTGTTCAACAGATATTTTACGATCAGATAACAAAAAAGCTTGATAATATATAAATAGAAAATGTCTGCATCAAAATAGAAAAAAATCTAATATCTAATATTTATCCTTTAGAATTTAGAAAATATTATATATTTTTGTCTTACTAAATTTTATAAGAAAATGAAAAAGAAGACTGTTATAAGAATTTGTATTATAATTGCTTACTGCATATTTATAAAAATGATGTTCAGTATAGGAGCAGTAAAGAAATACGATGACTTATTTGCGATATTATTTGTATTACTACCTTTATTTTTCAATTTCTTGATCAAAAGAAGCAAGATTTAAAGATCAATATTCTTTCATAAATTACAAGAAAATACAGCTTTTCATGTATCTTTAAGCAAAGTAAGAAAGAAAAGTAATGAAGTAATGTGTACCCAAAATCAAACTTTTGGGTACACATCAAATCTATAACAGATTATTACCTCTCAGCCATATACTTAAACTCACTAAAATCTCCATAAGCTTTAGACTTATTACTACCAGACACAGCATACAAGCCTAGGTAAACACCAGTAAAACCACCTACAGTTTCAGAGCTCAGGTACCTTACATTCATCTTTCCTAATGGCTTGAAGTTCTTGCCATCTGTTGCGTAAAAAAATGAATAGAGCTCTTTGCTTCCTTTGACTTGCAACCTAATTTTGCCTTTCGGTACTGCGATCTCACATTCTGTGTGGTTCAATTCGCCCATACGATACTGCAATATCACTGTTTGTTTGCCTTCGGATGTTTGTTTAAGGTATAAATCGTAATGTGCATCGTTGTTCATGAATACTGTCAATCCGGCTTTATCGCCTGATTGTGCATCGTTAAGGGTCAGCATGGTTTCTGCTGTAAAGTTTATATGTTCCTGTCTGCGTCCTACAAAAGTGGGGGAATCGGTATCATCTAATGAAATTGGAGTTGCTTTAAGGCGCAAAACTCCTTTCTTCTCCTTCAATGAGTAGTTTTCCATAAAAGGATTACGCAGATAGTTCCATTCGAAACCTAAACCTGATTCTTTGAGATCTGTAATGCCGGACTTTTCTTTAACCGGGTACAAAGGCAAAGTGGGTACATCCATATCCAGATTTACTGTTCCATCTCCATTCACCACTGGCCAGGCTTCTTTGTCCCATCTCACCGGAGCAAGGAATGTTTCACGCCCTAACACATGATGCAATGCACTTTGTGGACGAAATGCGAGAAAAACAACCCACCACGAACCATCGTGGGCCTGAATGATATCTGCATGTCCGGTTCCCTGAATGGGATTTGACTGTGCATTCATATTGATATGGGTAAGAATTGGATTGGCTGGGTTCGACTGGTATGGACCATCAATATTCCGGCTTCGTGCAATGGTTACTTTATGTCCGTATTCAGTGCCTCCTTCGGCTATAAGAAGATAGTACCATCCATCTTTTTTGTATATATGCGGAGCTTCGGGATAACGACCACCTGTTCCGGTCCAGATAACTTTGGTTTCTGTAAGCTGTTCACCGGTTTTGGGATTTATTTCACTTAAACAGATTGAGTTATTGGGATTTGAGGTCATATAACATTTTCCGTCTTCAAAGAAAAGAGAAGGATCAATGCCTTGTTGTTTCAGCCATACAGGTTCCGACCACTCTCCTGCCGGATTATTTGTATATACGATGAAGTTTCCTTTGGATGATACATTTGTTGTGATCATATAAAAGGTTCCTTCATTATAGCGAATAGTTGGTGCATATATGCCTCCTGATAGCCAGCATTTATTTAATGATAACTGCGAAGGACGTGTGAGGCAATGCCCTATCTGTTCCCAATTTACCAAGTCTTTACTATGAAAGACGGGCACTCCGGGAAAATAGGCAAAGCTACTGGTTACCAGATAATAGTCATCATTTACCCTACAAACACTTGGATCGGGATGAAAGCCTGGAATAACGGGATTTTTATATCCTGCCGGAGTACTTCCCCAGCATGTACTTGCAATTACTAATAATAACAATAAAACTTTTTTCATAGATATAGCATTTATTTCGTGTTTATATTTTTAACGAAACAAAGCTAGGACTTATTTATCTGAAAAAGAAGGATCACAAGACATAAAAAAGGCCATTATGTTTCGGATATAGGGTTAATATGTTTCAAACAGGCTTATTTCTTAAGATAGAACTCTGGTGTTATATTTGATATTTTATACACTGAATCATGCCGTAGACTAAGATCTCCCAAAATAAGCAAAGCAGATTTGAGTTGTATCTTCAGTAGAGCTGAATAACGGGATTTCGGTATAGTGTCTGACTGAGTAAGACCTGCCTTCTTCATTTGTACTGTCAATAATGAGTCCAGATTAAATCTGTAAAGCATAACGCCTTTTTCTGAATATAAATCAAGATGGTTATCTTCGTAATTGAAATACATAGCATCCGAGGTTTCATATTGAAAAATTTTATTCAGAGAACGATATCCTTGCAGTGAAACTGGCTCCAACAACTGTACATCCAAATATGTGGCAGGAGGCGCTACCTCTACCTGAGGTCTATTACTTTGAGATATCCGCTCTATGTCCAGAGCTCTTATGCCGGGTATATAAGTTACTACTCCAAACAGCAGGATGGCAAGCAACATTACATACAGATAGCGACCGGTTCGTTTGGCAAGAAACAAAATTGCGGTCAAAGATATTACTAGTCCGGCAATCAGTAAATACACCCGTTCTTCTGTAAATCCGTATTGATTGATTCTGTATATGATAGCTATCCAAAACATGATATATGCAGGGAACACAATAAAGCTGGCTTTGTCATAAAACCATTTATACGGACATTTATTTACTAGCAACACACATCCTTTCAGGAAAAACAGACCGATAGAAAATGCCAGAACAATGGCTGCAACGCCTCCTTTAGGAAGCGACCACACAAATGCTATCTTTATAAAATAGAGATAAAGAATGACTGTATAGATTAGTAAAACAGGAGATAATACATAATTGAGCAATATATCCGTCAGCTTGTTAGCTATTATCTTATCAGATTTATCGTAATGAAAATAGATGAATAAGGATGGAAAGATAACCATGGATACGGCATATCCCGCATAATGAAAGAATCGGGAATCTCCGGACTTCCATATTTCAAATATATATTGAATGGAAAAATAGACAGACGCAAGCAAGGCGTAGGATATTGCAGATAATACAAATGCATAAAGCAAAGAGCGTAACAATTGCAAGACGCTATCCATGAAAGAGGTATTATCTTTCTGCCACCCTGAAGCCAGATAGGTTCCGGTAAGAACTCCGATAGTTACACATAAAAAGAACTCTTCACTTTCCGGCTTACGAAGCCATAGCAATGGAATAATTAATAGTAAACAGCCGTAATATATCCATCGAATCTGCTTTTTGTCGGCAAATCTATTCAGCGTATATGCTATAATCATCAGCATAGGGAAATAGTAATAAAGTGATTCTCCCAGCTTTAGGACTTTTTCGAACAACAAAACATTAATAACGTAGCAAATCAGTGCTATAAGTAATTCTACCGGATTAGAGCGTACTGCCTCATGCCACTTAGACAAAATGTTTCTCATAGATTTTTTCATAATACAGCGTGTTGTTTATATTGCGTTTAAATACGAAGTAACGAATAATTATACAAAAAGCAATAAATTTCTTTATATTTAACACAATAGACGCTGCTTATAAAATGATGAATTGCATCATCTTTGTCGCTTTATATATTCTGACGGAGATACTCCATATTCGTCTTTAAAGCATTGCCTGAAGTAAACTACATTATTAAAGCCCACTTTATAGGCTATTTCCGAAATTTTACTTTCTCCTTCCAAAAGCAATTTTACGGCATTTTGCAGTTTCACTTTGCGAATATATTCATTGGTAGACATGTTAGTTAATGCTTTCATTTTACGATAGAGTGTTGAAGTACTCATACACATTTTATCGGAAAGATAAGTTACATCTATTTTATCAGAACTAAGATCTGCTTCAATATATTTAGTTACTTTATTGATGAATTCATTATCTAATTTATTTAATGTATTGCTTACTGGTTCTTGCTTTAAAACGATGCCTTTATTTCCGGAAAACAGTACAGCCAGCTGCTTTCTTGATTCTAACAGGTTATTAACTCTGCTCCTTAATAAGCTAGCGCTAAACGGTTTGGTTAAATATGAGTCGGCCCCAACGGTGTAACCATATTCTTTATCCTGCATAGAATCTTTCGCAGTAAGTAAAATGATGGGAATATGACTGGTACAAACATCTTGTTTCAGCTTTTTACATAACTCAACACCATCCATTCCCGGCATCATAATGTCACTGATAACAAGGTCCGGAATAATAGTAAGAGCCTTTTCTAAACCTTTTCTTCCGTCCTCGGCTGTTACTACTTCAAAATCCTCAGAGAAAGTATCACTTATGTATTCACGGATATCCTGATTATCTTCTACTACCAGAAGTATTTGTTTTTCAGAATTTAAGTCTTCTTCTGCTGCTTCTACGACTTCTTCCACAGCTTCAATAACTTCGTATTCTGCTTCTCCCTCCGGCTCATCTGTACGCAAAGCATTTGGATAGGTGTTATGAGTCTGGAGGCTAATAAAAAAGTCGCTTCCTTTTCCCACTGTACTTTCTACCCATATTTCGCCTTGGTGCAATGTTGCAAGATTCTTCACTAAAGCTAGTCCTATACCTGTACCCGAAGCTTGATGCTTACTGTTTACCTGATAATAACTTTCGAAAATCCGGGATAAGGCTTCAGCCTCAATTCCATGTCCGGTATCGCTGACTTTTATTTCGGTATATTCCACCTGATCTTTAACTGTTGAGTATAAAGATATGGTTATAGAACCTTTTTCTGTGTATTTAATGGCATTCGATATAAAGTTGTCGAGGATAATGGTAATAACCTCCCTATCGAACATCAACTGCATATCCTCTTTTTCTATAACGACATTAAACTCAACATCCGGATTACGATTCAGTTCTTTATATTTGAGTCCTATTTCCTGAATTAGTTTAGCTATGTTATTTCTGGATACGCATAGTTTACGGTTCTGTGTCTCTGTTTTTCTGAATTCCAATATCTGATTGATCAGATTCAACAGGCGAATAGCACTTTGATGTATCACTGAAATTTTGCGAAGTTGTCTGGTTTGAAGAGATTTTTCTTTCATCAGATCTTCAAGCGGACCTAAAATAAGGGTTAAAGGGGTACGCAATTCATGGGTGATATTGGTATAGAAACGCAATCGTTCGTTATTGAGTTCCTGTTCCTGCTCATGTTTCTTTCTCTCCATCTGGTAGGAACTTCTCCAGCTAATTCTTCTTTTATAGGCACGTAAGGAGACATAAATCAATGTTACAAAGATTATAAAGTAGAGAAACTTTGCCCACCAGGTAAGCCAGAAAGGAGGTGCTATGTGAATAAATACAGAGATAGCCTCATTACTCCAGTCCTGATTATGAAGTCGTGCCTTTATCTGGAATTCATAATCGCCGGGTGCCACGTCTAGGAAAGTAACACTGTTGTGTCCGTCTTCTAAGGTATACCAGGAGTCGTTCAGCCCTTTCAGAATATAGGTGTACTCTACCTGATTGTTCAGTGAATAGTCTAATTCATTAAATGCAATGCTGAAACTGTTTTGTTTATAATTTAGTTCTATATGCTTATTACCTCCCAAAGGAATAACCTTTTCATCATGCTCCAGTGTGGAAAGCTTATTGTATATTTTCACCTCTGAGATAACCGGATGAGGATATTCTCTGCTATCAGTAAACTGTTCCGGGTTGAAGTAACAGACTCCACCCAGAGAACCAAAATAGATGAATCCGTCTTTGTCCTTTGTAATAGATCCACTCATGAAATTGCCCGCAGGAATACCATCTGAAATATCGTAATTCTCGAATTTGCTCTTTGCTTCGGAATATTTACTGAGTCCCTTATTGGTACTAATCCAGATATTCTTTTTATTATCTTCGGTAATGGCTCTGATATGGCTATTGACAAGTCCGTCACTTCTTTTAAATGTTCTATAGTTATAATTGCTCATAGACGGAAACAGAACCAAGCCATCTCCTGTTGCCACCCAGATTCTATTTCGTGAATCTCTGAATATGTAATTGATTGTATTTGAACAGAAACCGGAATGGTCATCGAACTTCTTCAGAAGTTTCATCTTTGGGGAATAAATTCCAAGACCGTTTCCAAACGTACCTATCCACATACGTCCTTTAAAATCCTGAAAGATACTTCTTACCAAATCACCCTGAAGTCCGCTGTTCTTTGAATTATAAGTAGTAATTTTCTGCTGATTTTGTAAATTGATGCAATAAATACCTTCACTACTTCCAATCCAAAGATTATGATGTAAGTCTTCGAAGAAACAACGGACATCCAGTCTGCTTTTTCCTCCCAAAATAATTTGTTTGAACTGCTTACTTTTGGTGTTATAGCAGTTAACACCTCCAAGATAAGTTCCAATCCATACATTATTCTGGGAATCATTAAACATAGACAATACGGCATTGTCACTGAGTTGTTTGTTCTCTTTATTAAAAATGGCTATACGCTTTCCTTTTTCAAAAACATTAATACCTCCGCCATCGGTTCCTACCCATACTTTACCTTGCTTGTCGGTACACATTCCCCAGGCTACCTTATAGTTAAGCTTACTGTTTTTACCAAGTACTGGATTGTAGCTTAAAGTATTAAATAATGGAGGATTATTGCTTATAAAATTAATGCCACCGCCGTATGTACCAATCCAGATGTTATGGAATGAATCCTGAAAAATACTGCGGACTGTTGAAGCAGATAAGTTGTATTCATCATCCCCGGAAGGAATATGTTTAAAGCTTACCTTATCTGCCGACATAATAGAGAGTTGGCGAATATCGAGAATAAAGATGCCTTCAAATTCCGTAGCTATCCATAACTGGTTATTATTTATTTGCTGAATGGAGTAGATGGAATTTGGTCTGGGGGCAAAGAAAGCTGAATTGTTATTTCTAAAGACCGTAAAATTGTTTCTATCCGGATTAAATAAAGCTAATCCGCTATTTGTACCTACCCAGATATTATTATTGCTATCTTTGAAAATACATCTTACCTCATTGCCGGGAATACTTGTGGGATCCTGAGGATTATTCTTAAAATTCCGGACTTTTTTATTTTTTAATGACAGGATACTTAGACCTTCATTTACATGACCAATAAACAGGTTACGTTCATTGTCTTCCATAACCGTCCACACATTTTCATTTGTCAGCCCTGATAATGTGGATTTATTATAATGAGTAAACTTTTTCGTTTTCTTATCGAAATAATCTACTCCACGATAGTAAGTACTGATCCATAAATTGCCATCAGCAGCGTTGGTTACAGAAGTAACATCGTTTGTTATAAGACTATTCTTGTCTGCCGGATTCTTTTTATAGACGGTAAATGTGTTATTATTATAATTATAAGCATTCAGTCCGGAGCGTTGAGTTGCTATCCAGATAATGCTATCTACTCTATCGGCATAAACACGATTTAATTCATTACCACTGATACTTGGAGATTGTGTGGAGTATTTATAATAATTAATAAAGCGGGAACCGTTAAACTTGTTCAGTCCCTCCTCTGTAGCAAACCAAAGAAAGCCTAATTTATCCTGGGTAATACTTACCACATTATTGTTTGATAATCCTAGTTCAACCCCTAAACGCTTTATGGAATAGGTCTGAGCTACAGAAATTGTTGGCAAGCTTACCAAAATTAGATATAGAATTTGTATTAGTCTGTTTTTCATATATTTCGAATCATTAGACTTCACAAAAATAGAAATAAAATCTATCAAAATAGAACAATAAATCGTGCATTGCACGATTTACAATCTATCAATGCACGATTTTTTATATATCGATTTATTCGCCTGATCTATATTTGCCGCAAAACAACTAAGAGTTAAATCTTAAATTAATGTATTATGAACAAGAAACAGCTAACAGGCTTAATGTCATCTTTCTTGCTGTCCTGCTTTTTGGTGGGTTGCAGTAGTGACGATTTTAAAGATGTAGATGGAAAGGTTCCTACTATTGAATTAGTAACTGATCACATCCAGAGCGAAGTAGGCAGAGCATTTAAAATCTCTGGTACGATTACCGACAATGATGGTATTCAAAGCATTCGCTTACAGAATGAAGAATTAGATTTGGATAAAACGATTGATTTATCTGATATTTATGAAAAAACACTTACCTCCTATGATTTAGATTATTCATTTAAAACTCCTTCTAATTTAACAGGGGATAACTTTGCAATTAGAGTTACTGT
>Ga0316605_10000960_pt1 | contig 17626 bp, 14 predicted proteins | sample OWC_soil_day20_n_FD_207666 | JGI IMG/M metagenome (GOLD analysis project Ga0316605, IMG submission 207666) | Wetland soil microbial communities from Old Woman Creek delta, Ohio, United States - OWC_soil_day20_noCT | ecosystem: Environmental > Terrestrial > Soil > Wetlands | place: USA: Ohio...
TACCTGATCGACACCTTCGCCTTCATCCTCTCGGTATCCGCTGCGCGGATACGCGAGACCTCGCCGCGCGGCATGGAGGTGGTCTATGGCTGAAGACCGCCTTTACCTGATCGACACCTTCGCCTTCATTTTTCGGGCCTACTTCGCCAATCCGCGTCTGAAGAACGGGGCGGCCTACACCTTCACGCGGCTGGTGCTCCAGCTGCTGGAGAAGCACAAGCCGACCCACATCGCCTGCGTGTTCGACACGCCGGAGCCCACCTTCCGGCACGAGATCTATCCGGAGTACAAGGCCAACCGCGACGCCATGCCCGAGGACCTGCGGCCGCAGATCCCCATGATCCGGCAGCTGGTGGAGGCGCTGAACATCCCCATCGTGGAACTGCCGGGCTTTGAAGCCGATGACGTGATGGGCACCCTTGCGCGGGAATCCGCCGCCCACGGCCTGCCCGCCGTCATCGTGAGCCCCGACAAGGATCTGCTGCAGCTGGTGAACGACGACCTGCGCATCCAGGTGCTCAACACGAAGGATGGCGAGGTCTGGCACGACCGCGAGGGCGTGAAGGGGCGCATGGGCGTGTGGCCTGAGCAGGTGGTGGACTTCCTTAGCCTCGTGGGGGACGCCTCCGACAACGTGAAGGGCGTGCCGGGCATCGGCGAAAAGGGCGCGGCGCTGCTGCTGGAGAAGTTCGGCAGCCTGGATGGCGTCATCGCCGGCAAGGCCGAGCTCAAGCCCAAGCAGCGCGAAGGTCTGGAGACCGCCGCCGAGTGGCTGGAGCTCACCAGGCGCCTGGTCACCGTGGTGACCGACCTCGAACTGTCCCTGCATCCGAAGGATCTGGCCTATCCCGGCGTGGACGAGGCCAAGGCCCGCGAGACCTTCAAGGCCCTGGGCTTCCAGACCCTCACCAAGGAGTTCACCCAGAGTGCCCAGGCCGCGGGCAGCGAGCGGAAGTACCGGGCCGCGGCCTCCCTCGCCGACCTGGAAGCCGCCGTGGCCGCCTGCCGCGCCGCAGGCCGATTCGGCCTGGACACGGAGACCACCAGCATTGATCCCACCCGGGGCCACCTCGTGGGCCTGAGCCTGGCCTGGGCCCCCAACGAGGGGCTCTACGTGCCCCTGGCCCACCTCAAGCCGGCCACGGCCGATACCGAGGGCTCATTGCCCGGACTGCTGCCGGATTCCGGCCTGCCCGAGGCGCTGCTCGACCTCCGGGGCGACGCCGCGGCCTTCTTCGCGGAGCTGGCGCCGCACCTGGATCCCCGCAACCTGCCTTTCGCGGAGGCGCGGGCCATCCTGGCGCCGCTGCTGGCCGATGCCGCCGTCGGCAAGTGCGGCCAGAACCTCAAGTACGACCTCCAGGTGCTGGCCCGCCATGGCCTCCCCGTCACCGGGCTGGCGGATGACAGCATGATTCTCAGTTTCCTGCTGGAGAGCGGCGTCCGCCACAACCTGGATGACCTCTCGGTGCGCCTGCTGGACGTGAAGCCCATCGCCTTCGAAGAGGTGGTGGGAAAGGGCAAGGGGCAGAAGCGCTTTGATGAAGCCAACTTCGAACACGCGGTGCAGTACGCCGCCGAGGATGCGGACCTGGCCCTGCGGCTCTGCGACAAGCTGCGGGCCACGTTTCCCGACGACCAGCTGAAGCGCCTTTACGCGGAGGTGGACCTGCCCCTGGTGGAGGTGCTCGCCGCGCTGGAAGGCCACGGCGTCCGCCTGGACCTGCAGGTGCTGGCCCGGTTGGCTGGAGAGATGAACGGCGAGCGGAAGCGGGCCGAGACCCGGGTAATCGAGCTGGCGGGCGGGCCCTTCAACCTGAACAGCCCCACCCAGCTGGGTGCCGTCCTCTTCGGGAAGCTGGGCTACAAGCCCGTGAAGTTCACCGGCAAGACCAAGGCGCCCAGCACGGATGAGGACGTGCTGCTCGAACTGGCGGAGAAGCAGGGCGCGGAGATCGCCCAGGAGCTGCTGCGCCACCGCCAGATGGTGAAGCTTCTGGGCACCTACGTGGAGGCCCTGCCGCAGATGGTGAATCCGGTCACGGGGCGGGTGCACACCAAGCTGCACCAGGCGGTGGTGGCCTCGGGGCGGCTTGCCTCCAACGATCCCAACCTCCAGAACATCCCCATCCGCACCGAGGAGGGCCGCGCCATCCGCGGGGCCTTCGTGCCCGAGCCCGGCTGGGTGCTGCTGGACGCCGACTACAGCCAGATCGAGTTGCGGGTGGTGGCGGCCCTGGCCGAAGACCCCGTGCTGCTGGGCGCCTTCGAGGCGGGCGAGGACATCCACCGCCGCACGGCCTCGGAAGTGTTCAACGTGCCCATGGACCAGGTCACCTCCGACCAGCGCAGCGCCTCCAAGGCCGTCAACTTCGGCCTGCTCTACGGCCAGGGCGCCTTCGCCCTCGCCGCCAACATCGGCGTGAGCCAGAAGGAGGCGAAGGCCTTCATCGAGCGCTACTTCGAGCGCATGCCCAAGGTGGCCGCCTGGATCGAGGGGGCCAAGGAGAAGGCCCTGGCGGAAGGTCTTGTCCGCACCCACTGGGGCCGCATCCGCCGCATCCCCGAGCTGGAGAGCCCCAACAAGCAGTTCCAGGCCCAGGGCCTGCGCGAGGCCGTGAACACCATCGTGCAGGGCACCGCCGCCGACCTCATGCGCCGGGCCATGGTGCGCCTGCATCGCAGCCTCCAGGCCGAGGGCCTCCGGGCTCGGCTGCTGCTCCAGGTGCATGACGAACTGCTCATGGAAGCGCCGCCGGAAGAAGTGGACCGGGCCTCCGCCCTGCTGAAGCAGGCCATGGAGGGCGCCGATGACCTGGGGGCCCTGGGTGTGCGGCTCGCCGCCGAGGTGCGCGCTGGCGACAGCTGGCTGGCCTGCAAGTAGCGGGACCGGTTTGACAGTTTGTCGGGCAGCCTCCCTCGATCATGCGATTTCGGGGGGTTTTGTGATGGCGGTCCGGGCTCAAACTTAACGGGGAGGTCATGATTGGGCGATTCCGGCGCGGTGGCGCCGATCCCCTGTCCCCTTCCTGCAGGAGCCCGATCATGAGCCAGTTCAACATCGCGTGGTTGCCCGGTGACGGCGTGGGCATCGAGGTCATGGAGGCGGCGAAAATCTGCCTCGACGCCCTGAAGTTCGACGCCAAGTACACCCACGGCGACATCGGTTGGGAATTCTGGTGCAAGGAGGGCGAGTCCTTCCCCCAGCGCACCATTGACCTGCTGAAGAACAGCCACGCCGCCATGTTCGGCGCCATCACCTCGAAGCCCGTGAAGGATGCCGAGGCCGAGCTGGCGCCCGAGCTGAAGGGCAAGGGCCTCATCTACCGCAGCCCCATCGTGCGCATGCGGCAGATGTTCGACCTCTACACCTGCCTGCGGCCCTGCAAGGCCTACCCGGGCAACCCCCTGAACTACAAGGACGGCATCGACATGGTGATCTTCCGGGAGAACACGGAAGATCTCTACTCCGGCGTGGAGTTCACGCCCGTGCCGGATGAACTGAAGGCCACCCTGAAGAAGCTCAGCAAGCCCTTCGGCCACTTCGCCGACATCCCCGGCGATCAGTTCGCCATCACCTGCAAGATCAACACCCAGCGCGGCTGCGATCGCATCATCCGGGCGGCGTTCGAGTATGCGAAGACGTTCGGCTATCCCAAGGTCACCATCATCCACAAGGCCAACGTGGTGCGCGCCACCGAGGGCATGTTCCTCGAGACCGGCAAGCGCATCGCCAAGGAATACCCCGGCATCGCGATGGATGACGCCAACGTGGACGCCATCACCATGTGGATGCTGAAGAATCCGAAGAACTACGGCGTGATGGTGGCCACCAACCTCTTCGGCGACATCGTCAGCGACCTCGCGGCCCAGATGGTGGGCGGCCTGGGCTTCGGCTGCTCGGGCAACATCGGCGAGAAGCTGGCCGTGTTCGAGCCCAGCCACGGCAGCGCGCCGAAGTACGCGGGCCAGTACAAGGTGAACCCCATCGCCACCATCCTCGCCGCCAAGATGATGCTCGACTGGCTGGGCGAAACCGAGAAAGCTGCACGTCTCGAGAAGGCCGTGGCCGCCGTCATCGCCGAGGGCCAGGTCCGCACCTACGACATGGGCGGCAAGGCCACCACGCTCGAGATGGGCGAGGCCATTGCCAAAAAGGTTTGAGTTGAAACCGCAGATGACGCAGATGGCGCAGATGAAATACCTTCGAAGTCCCATCTGCGAAATCTGCGTCACCTGCGGTTAAAGAAAAGAGTTCTCCCATGAGCCACATCCTTATCCACGAAGTCGGTCCTCGCGACGGTCTCCAGGCCGAAGCCACGGTGGTTCCCACGGACGTCAAGCTGGACTGGATCCGTCGCGTGGCGGCTTCGGGCGTGGACATCGTCCAGGTGGGCTCCTTCGTCCGGGGCGACAAGATGCCCCAGATGGCGGACACGGACGAGCTGTTCCGCATCCTCGTGAAGGAATCGCCCCGGGCCCTGCTTTCAGGACTCGTGCTCAACGAGAAGGGCCTGGAGCGGGCGCTGGACGTGGGCGTGCCGCTCATCTGCATGGGCGTGTCCGCCTCGGAGACCCACAGCCGGAAGAACACCGGCATGGGCACCGAGGACGCCACCCGCCGCATCATCGCCACGGCCCTTGAAGGCAAGAAGGCCGGCCGCAAGGTACAGGTCAGCGTCCAGAGCGCCTTCGGGTGCGGGTTCGAAGGAGCCATTCCCGAGGAACGCGTGATGGGGATCGTGGCCGCCTACCTGGAAGCAGGCCTGACTTCGATCAGCCTGGCGGACACGGCGGGCCACGCCCATCCAGCCCAGGTGCGGCGTTACGTTCAGAAGGTGCTCGAACTGAATCCCTCCGCCGAGATCACGGCCCACATCCACGACACCTACGGCCTGGGCATGGCCAGCGTCTACGCCGCCATGGAGGCCGGCGCCAGGGCCATCGAGACCAGCTTCGGCGGGCTCGGCGGATGTCCCTTCACCAAGGTCGCGGCAGGCAACGTGGCCACGGAGGATCTCGTCCACGGCCTCCAACGCACGGGCCAGCGGCTCGATATCGACCTGCCAGCCCTCATCGGCGTCACGAAGGATGTGGCGCGGCATTTCGACCGGGACCTGCCCGGCTGCGTGTACAAGACCGGACCGATCGTGACAAAGGTGATGGCATGACCCGGAAGATCCTCGAAGGCATCAAGGTCCTCGACCTCACGAACGTGCTGTCGGGCCCTTTCACCACCTTGCACCTGGCCCTCCTCGGCGCCGAGGTGATCAAGGTCGAGAACCCCAAGGACGGCGACCTGGCCCGCAAGCTGGGCATCGTGCCTGCCCTGAACAAGCAGCTCATGGGCACCAGCTTCCTGGCCCAGAACTGCAACAAGCGCTCCATCACGCTGAACACCAAGTCCCCCGAGGGCAAGGAGCTCTTCCGCAAGCTGGTGAAGGACGCCGACGTGGTGGTGGAGAACTTCCGTCCGGGCGTCATGGAGCGCCTGGGCCTGGGCTACAAATCCTTGGCGGAGCTCAACCCGCGGCTCATCTACTGCGCCATCTCCGGCTTTGGCCAGACGGGCCCGGATGCCCTGAAGCCGGCCTACGACCAGATCATCCAGGGACTTTCCGGCGAGATGGCCGTGAACGGCGACGAGCGCCTGAACCCGCTTCGCACAGGCTTTCCCGTGTGTGACACCGTGGGCGGCCTCAACGCGGCCTTCGCCGTCATGGCGGCGCTGTTCCACCGCGAGCGAACCGGCCAGGGCCAGTCCATCGACGTGGCGTTGCTGGACAGCATCATGCCCCTCATGGGCTGGGTGGCGGCCAACCTGCTCATCGGTGGCGAGCAGCCGGTGCTCATGGGCAACGACAACTTCACCGCGGCCCCCAGCGGCACCTTCCGCACCCAGGACGGCCACATCAACATCGCAGCCAACAAGCAGGAACAGTGGGAGTCGGTCTGCGACGTCCTCGAGGTGCCGGAGCTGAAGACGGACGCCCGTTTCCAGGAACGCGACACCCGCAAGCAGAACCGGAAGGCCCTCACGCCGCTGCTCGAGGCCCGTCTGGCCCTGAAGCCTACAGCCTTCTGGGTGGAGGCCCTGAACGCCAGGGACGTGCCCAGCGGTGAGATCCTGGACCTGGAGGCGGCCCTGCGCCAGCCCCAGGTGCGGCATCGGGAAGTCCTGCGCAAGGTCCAGGTCGAGAGCGTGGGCGAGATCGAAGTGTTCGGCCTCACGGCCCATTTCGAGAAGACGCCGGGATCCGTGGACGCGCCACCGCCCGCCCTGGGCGAGCACAACGGGGCCATCTACGGCGCCCTGGGTCTGTCGGACGCGGAGCAGGCTGAACTGAAATCCAAAGGTGTCATCTAAGGAGGCTGTATGGGCATGACCGTCGTTGAGAAAATCCTCGCCCGGGCTTCGGGCCTCGCCTCCGTGAAGGTGGGCGATGTGGTGGAGCCGAAGGTGGACCTCGCCATGTCCCACGAGAACGCGGCGCTGGTGATCAATCAGTTCCAGGAAGTGTTCCAGGGCACGGGGATCACGCCGAAGGTGTGGGATCCCTCCCGGATCGCCATCATCTTCGACCACCGGGTACCGGCGGAGTCCCCGAAGACCGCCACCAACCACAAGAAGATCCGGGGCTTCGTGGCCGCCAACGGCATCACGAAGTTCCACGACGTGCGCGGCGATGTGGGCGGCATCTGCCACCAGATCCTCCCCGAGTACGGCTACGTCCGGCCCGGGTTCGTGGTGCTGGGGACCGATTCCCACACCACCAGCCACGGGGCCCTTGGCGCCTTCAGCTTCGGCGTGGGCGCCACGGAGATGGCCTCGGCCTGGAGCCTGGGCATCGCCGTGAACATCGAGGTGCCGGCGACCATCAAGGTGGTCGTGAACGGCGAGTTCCCGCCCTACGTGGGACCAAAGGATCTCATCCTTCACCTCATCGGGAAACTGACGGCCCAGGGCGCGAACTTCAAGGTGCTGGAATTCCATGGCGAGACCATCCGGAAGATGAGCACCAGCGGTCGCATCGCCATCTGCAACATGAGCGTGGAGGCCGGCGCCACCTCGGGCATCGTGCCGGGAGATGAGGAGACCGTGCGCTACCTCCGGGAGGAGGCCGGCGTGCTGGATGCGATCCCATGCGTCGTGCCTGACGCGGATGCCCAGTACGTGCAGACGGTGGAGATCGACGTGTCCGCCCTGGCGCCGCAGATTGCCTGCCCGCACATGGTGGACAACGTGAAGCCCATCGATCAGGTCATCGGGACGAAGGTCCAGCAGATCGTCATCGGCAGCTGCACCAATGGCCGCCTGGACGACCTGGCCGACGCCGCGGCCATCCTGCGGGGCCGCAAGGTCGCGGAGGGCACCCGCATGCTGGTGTTCCCGGCGTCGAGTAAGATCTTCGCGAAGGCCCTCGACATGGGCTACATCCACGACTTCATGCGGGCCGGCGCGGTGGTGATGAACTCCGGCTGCGGCCCCTGCCTGGGCGTGCACGAAGGCGCCCTGGGCGACAACGAAGTCGCACTGAGCACCACCAACCGCAACTTCAAGGGACGCATGGGCAACCCCACTGGCGAGGTCTACCTTTGCAGCCCGGTGGTGGCAGCGGCTTCCGCCATCACCGGTGTCATCACTGATCCTCGACGCAAGAACTAGTCCGCCGCGGAGGCACGGAAGTCACCGAGAAAAACACGGAGATGAATCTGAACAACCCCTTCCTCCGTGATCCCTCCGTGTCCTCTGTGCCTCCGTGGTGAATCCTTTCCAAGCCACGGAGACTCCCATGCCGAAGGTCATCATCAAGCTCGAGAACGACATCAGCACCGATGACATCTACCCGGGCCGCTTCATGGCCACGGTGCTGCCCACCGAAACGCCTCAGTTCGCCTTCTTCGACCGCACCGAGTTCAATGCCCAGCTGAAGGCCAAAGCCTTTCCGGCGGGATCGATCATCGTCGGCGGCGAGAACTTCGGCTGCGGCTCCAGCCGCGAACAGGCCTGTTCCACCCTCAAGGGCCACGAGGTGGCCGTGGTGGCCCGCAGCATCTCGCGCATCTTCCTGCAGAACAGCATCAACCTCGGTCTGCAGGTCGTGATCTGCCCCAGCATCGAGGCCAGCGAGGGCGATGAACTGGAGATCACCGCGGACCAGGTCATCAACCGCACCACCGGCCGGACCTTCGACCAGGTGAAGCTGCCCGCGGCCCGGAAGGGCATCATGGACGCGGGCGGGCTGATCCCCTACACCCGTGCCCGGCTCATGGCCAAAAAGGCCTGAATCCGTGCGAATGCGACGAACGGCTGGAGCCCTCGCCCCGGCCGTTTCGTTTCACTCCGTGGTTTCCAGCGCGTCCTCTGGGCAGGGGTGGTGGTGGTTGCGGATCGCGTGGATCGCCAGGTCGTAGTCGGGTTCGCGGCCGAGATCGGGCACCAATTCCGTGTGCACCACGGTGCCGTTCTCGTCCAGGGCCACCACGGCCCGGGCGAAGAGGCCGCGCATGGGACCATCCAGGAGGGTCACGCCGAAGGCGGTGCCGAATTCGGCATGGCGGAAGGCCGAGGCGGGCCTGGCGCGGGAGAGGCCTTGCGCGCCGCAGAAGAGCCCCTGGGCGAAGGGCAGGTCCATGGAGACGCACAGCAGCACCGTGTCGGTGAGGTCTTCGGTGAGGGCATTGAAGACCCGCATGCTCTTGGCGCAGATGTCCGTGTCCAGGCTCGGGAAGATGCTGAGCACCACCCGCTGGCCCTCGAGGTCCACGCTGGTGACCTCGCTGAGGTCCGGACGGGTCAGGGTGAAGGGGGGCGTCGGCTGGCCTGGGAGGGGCAGCTCGCCGCAGGTGTGGATGGGGTTTCCGTTGAGGGTGACGATGGCCATGGGAACCTCCCGGGGGGCATCCTACTCCCTTCCGCCAGGACCGCATCTCCATTCCTGACCCGACGATCCGTTCGACCCGGACGGTCGCCCCGTGAAACCCTCGTCTCGCCCCAGGATGGCTGGTGGGATCCTCCTCTCGCGACTAGGCTTGTGCCATGGAAAGCCTGCGTCCGAGGTGGGGCTGGTACTGGGGCATCTGGGTCCTGCTGGGCCTCTACATGGCGACCTGGGACCTGGCGATGTACCCCTCGGCGTCCATTCCCCAGCTGCTGCTCATCAACCTCTTGCAGAACGGAACCTGGGGCCTGCTGGGGCTCTTCCTGGTCTGGCTGGCGAACCGGCGGCCCATCGAATCCTTCGCCTGGTCCCAGTGGCGGACGTGGTGCATGCACCTCTTGGCCAGCGTGCTGGTGGCCGCCCTCGGGCTCTTCCTGGCCTACCTGATCTCGCTCTACTTCGGTTCCCGGGAGTGGAAGGAACCCCTGAGCCTGGACATGTTCCGCAAAGGCCTGCCGCGGTTCTACCGGGCCTACTTCCACACCAACCTTCTGTTCATGTGGGCGGTGGTGGCGGCCTTCCACGGCCTGCGGATCTACCGGAAGTACAAGGCCCGGGAGGTGGAGGCCGCCCGCCTGGAAACCAGGTTCGCCGAGGCGCAGAACCTGGCCCTGCGCATGCAGCTGCAGCCCCACTTCCTGTTCAACACGCTGAATTCCATCTCCGCCCTGGTGCACGCCAATCCGGACGGCGCCGACGAGATGATCAGCCGCCTCGGGGATTTCCTCCGCACCACGCTCGACGCCCCCCCCGACCAGATGGTGCCCCTCCGGCGGGAACTCGCCTTCATCCAGGACTACCTGGCCATCGAGCAGATCCGCTTCCAGGATCGACTTCGCGTGGTGTCGGACATTCCGGCTGACCTCATGAGCCTGCCGGTCCCCAGCTTCATCCTCCAGCCTCTGGTGGAGAACGCCCTCAAGCATGGGCTCGCCGATCGACCGCAGGGCGGGACCCTCCGCCTCCGGGCGCGGCGCGATTCCGACCACCTGGTGCTGGAAGTGCAGGATGACGGGGAGGGATACCTCCCGGGACGGGAAGGCGTGGGGCTGGCCAACGTGCGTTCCCGCCTGGGCCTGCTCTACAAGGGGCGGCACCAGCTGGATATCCTGGGCCTGCCTGGACGCGGCACCCTCGTGTCCTTGCGCCTGCCCGTCAACCCCGATGTGGAGGCTGGATCGTGAAGCTGCGCGCCCTGGTGGTCGATGACGAAGCCCTGGCCCGCCAGCGCATCCGTGATCTCCTGCGCCGATCCGGCGACATCGAAGTGGCCGGAGAATGCGTCAACGGACTCGAGGCGGTGAGGGCCATCGAAGAACTGGCGCCGGACCTGGTGTTCCTGGACATCCAGATGCCTGAACTGGATGGCTTCGGCGTGGTGGAAGCCCTGGGCGCAGAGCGAATGCCGCCCACGCTGTTCATCACGGCCTACGATCAGCACGCCCTCCGGGCCTTCGAGGTGCACGCCCTCGACTACCTGCTGAAGCCCTTCTCGTCGCAGCGCTTCCACCAGGCCCTGGAGCGGGCCCGGCGCTGGTGTTCCCATTCGGCCACGGACAAGGGGCCGGATCTGGAAGGCCTGCTGGCGGGCCTGCGCCGGGAGCGGCCCTGGGTGGACCGCCTGCTGGTGAAGCAGGGTGACCGCCACATCCTGGTGAGGACCTCGGCCATCCAATGGATCGAAGCCGAAGACAACCACGTCCGGCTCCATGTGGAAGGCACTTCGCACCTGCTCCGGCAGACCATGACCGGCCTGCTGGCCCGTCTGGATCCCTCGCAGTTCCGGCGCATCCACCGCTCGGCCATCGTGAACCTCGACTGCATCAGGGAGTTCCAGCCCTGGACCGGGGGCGACCACGTGGTGTTCATGCGCGACGGCACCCGCCTCACCCTGAGCCGCACCTTCCGCGATCAGTTCGACGAATGGCTCTGAACAAGAAAAGGCCCGGCGCTCGCCGGGCCTTTGTCTCGGGTGTGACAGCCTATTCGGCCTTGTGGAGGGCGATGGTGGCCATGCCCTTCTGCGCCAGCACGAGGGTGGCCTTGTGGTTCACCAGGCTGCGCTCGGGCAGGATCACGTCCACGGTGCCGATGAGGCGGTCGGTGACCAGGATCTGGCCCTCGGTGCCGTCGCCCACGCTGAAGACCGCGCCCTGCTGCAGGGCCCGGGGCGTGGTGCCCAGGGCGGGAACGCCGCGGCTGGCCAGGCGGTTCACGGCCACCGTGGCGCCGAAGGAACCGTCGCGGAACAGCCGGTCATTGGGCAGGAGCACCACGTAGTCGGACTTGTGGCTCGCCAGGAGGGCGGCGGCGGCGCTGGCCTGGTCGGGCACCCGCGCGTCGGCCACCGTGATGAGGGCCCCTTCGCCCGCGGCCTTGGCCAGGGCCATCACCTCGGCCTCGCTGAAGCGGTAGTCGCAGATCACGCCAATGTGCCGCTTCTCGGGCCAGGTGGTTTGGGTCACTTTCATGAGGGGCGTGAAGTCTTCCGCGCAAAGCGCGAGGCCGGCGAAGGCCATGGCGACCACGCCGAGGGATGTCGAAAGGCGGTTCATGGTGCCTCCTGGGATGGGGCCGGGGACGCCCGGCGCGGGGGGGATGACGCCACCCAACATGGGAAGGCGCCCCCGCCCTGGCCAGGATTCCGGGGCAGCCCGGCGAAGGGCCGGGCAGGAGGAGACAAATGCGAGGCGAGCCGGAGGCGTCACCAGGCGAGGGCCGCCACGCCGATCAGCAGGGCCAGCCCCCCGCCCGCCAGGGCCACCGCCAGCAGCCTCCGGCCCGCGAGGCGCGTCCAGAGCAGGGTGCCGCTGAGGGTGAGGAAGAGGAGGGACCCCGCGAAGGCATCCGCCAGAAGGATCCAGGGGGCATGGCCGGCGTCGGCCTTGTGCATCCGTTGGAGGGCGCCAAGGAAGTCCGCCTGGCGGCGTTCGAGGTCCACGATGAGGTTGCCCGGAAGGTGGGTGGCCCGGACCTGCCGGGTGTGGGTGCCCAGGGTCACGGTCCAGACGGCTGCCGCCGTGACAGGCTTGCCCCCGAACTGGACGGGCCGGGGGGGCTGCACCTGCCAGCGGGCCTGCCCCGGCTGGAAGCCCAGCTGGGCGGCCAGCTCCTGGGCCAGGCGTTCCGGCGATGTCGGTGCCTCCGACAGCTGCAGCTGGACCTTGTCGGTCTCGATGCGGCCGCCGGGGATTTTCATCACGGCCCGGTGGTTCAGGAGGAAGCCGGTGAGGCCGAACAGCAGGCCCAGGGCCGCGCCCGCAAGGCCCACCCAGGCGTGGACCTTGCGAAGCCAGACGAGGAAGCGGCGTGGGCGCAGCATCGCCTAGAGACGGAAGCGGAGGCTGAGGTCGGCGCTCACCGGAGTTCCAGGCACGAGCAGCAGGTCGCTGGCTCCGTGGCCCGCGGCGATGTACTTCTGGTTGGTCAGGTTCTTCAGGTTGAGCGACAGATCCCAGCGCCTGGCGCGGTAGTAGACCGCCCCGTCCACGGTGGTGTACGACCCGAGGCGCACCAGGTTGCTGTTGGAGGCGAAGCGATCGCCGGAGGCGTTGATGCCGAGGCCCGCGCCCCAGCCTTCGGTGATGTCCCAGGTGATCCACAGGTTGCCGCTGTCCACGGGGGTGAGGCTCGGGCGGTGGCCTTCGATGGCCACGCCGCTTACCTTGGTGCCGGGGGTGGAGCCGGTGATGCGGCCGTCGAGGTGCGCGTAGCCCACGCGGATCCTCCAGCCGTCGGCGATCTCGCCGCCGAGGCTCGCCTCCAGGCCGTTGGTGCGCTGCGTGCCCACGGGCAGCAGCACGGTGGGGTTCGCGGGATCCACGCTCTTGATGCCCGTCCGCTCCAGGTTGAAGAGCGCCACGGTGGCCGCGCCCTTGCCGGCGAAGAGGTCGTACTTGGCGCCCAGCTCCCAGTTGCGGGTCCGCTCCGGGTCCACGCCCACGTTGTTCGCCGCGAGGGCCAGCAGCTCGGCCGAGGGCTGGAAGCTGCGGCTGAAGGACAGGTAGTAGGACTGGACGTCCGTGGGCTGGAAGACCAGGCCCGCGCGGGGGCTCCAGGCCGTGTCAATGCGTTCCAGAGTCTTGAAGGCCTTGAAGTCCTGGGTGGACTGATCGAAGCGATCCCAGCGCACGCCGAGGAGCGCCTTCCACTGGGGCGTGAACTCCACGAGATCCTGGATGTAGCCGCTGAGGCTCTTCTGGTGGCTCAGGCTGTCCCCGGCGGGCACCGCGTAGTTGAAGGCGGGCAAAGGCTTGAGGACGGGATCGTAGAGGGAGACGGTGACCGCGTTCGCAAAGGAGAAGTTGCGGGCGCCCTTGCGCTGCAGGCCCAACTCCACGCCGTACAGCAGCTGGTGGTGGATCGATCCGGTGGCGAGGCGCTGCACCAGCTCCAGCTGGTCGAAGAGGCCCTCCTCCTGGCGGCGGAGGTCGCCGTGGGTGAGGGACACGGTGCCGGCGGCCTCGTTCACGCTGCCCACCAGGGTGTTGTGGCGGTCCAGGTCGAAGTCGTAGGCCCGCGTGGCGTTGCGGAGGCTGAGGCTGGGGCTGAACCGGTGTTCGAAGGTGACGGTGGTGCCATGGACCCGCGAGCGGCTGTAGTCGTCGTTCCGGGCGTCGGAGGAGCCGTAGTAGGTCTCGCGCGGCACGTCCACGGGGCGGCCGGTGCTGAGCAGGCCCGGAATGCCGAAATCCGTGACCCGGGTGTCATGCAGGTAGTCAAACTGCACCGTGAGGCGGGTGTCCTTCGAGAAGCGCCAGCTGAAGGAGGGCGCCAGGGCCTGGCGTTCCAGGAAGGACTGGTTGCGGAAGCCGTCCGAGTCCTCCAGGGCGCCGGTCAGCCGGTAGTTGGCGCCGGCGGCCGCGCCGCCCAGGTCGAAGCTGCCGCGGCGCTGGCCCAGGGTGCCGGCCGTGAGCTCGACCTCGCGGACGAGCTGGCCGTCGGGCTGCTTGGTGATGCGGTTGATCATGCCGCCGGAGGACCCGCGGCCGTAGAGCACCGAGGCGGGCCCCTTGAGGACTTCGACGCGCTCCACGTTGCTGAGGTCGCGGAAGTACAGTCCGTCATCGCGGATGCCGTCCACGAACTGGTCGCCGATGGCGGTGAAGCCGCGAATGCTCACCTGGTCCCGCTGGCCGTCCCCGCTGCTGAAGCCCACGCCGGGGACGTTCTTCAGGGCGTCCTGGAGGGAGCGGGCCCCCTGGTCCCTGAGCAGCGCCGCCGGAACCTGGTCCACCGTCTGGGGGATGTCCTTGAGGGGGGCTTCGATCTTCGTGGCCGTGCGGGCCGTCACGGCCTGATATTCGCGGGATTCGGCCTTGGCCTTGGTGGCCTTCACCTTCACTTCGGAAAGGGTGGGCGATGCCTGCGGTGCGGGTTCCTGGGCCGGCTCCTGGGCCCAGAGGCCGACGGGGCCGAGGGCAAGGAGGGCGGCCAGGCAGGGCAGGGCTCGGGCGGGAAGCATGAAGGCTCCGGATGCAACAGGTTGGGGATGGATGGTCGATCCTGGCGGTCAGGACTCGAGGTTGAAGCGGATGGGGACGAGCACCCAGGCGGAGAGGGCCTCGTTGCCGCGCATGGCGGGGACGAACCGCCACTTCCGCACGGTCTGGAGCGCGGCCTGGTCCAGGCGGGCGAAGCCGCTGCTGGCCTGGAGCTGGATGTCCTTGGGCAGCCCCTCGGGGGAGATCAGGACCCGCAGCAGGGTGCGTCCCTCCTCGCCCAGCCGGCGGGAGAGATTGGGGTACTCGGGGGCGGGATTCTGCAGGTAGGCGGCGTCAAAGCGAGGGGGCAGGGTGGCTCCGAGGGTGCCGCCGACGGTTCCGCCCACCGTCCCGCCGGCCACCCCTCCCGCCACACCGCCCGGGACCCCCGCGCCCTGGCTGGGCGCGGCACCCGTGACGGCGATCGCCGCCTGGGGCAGGCTCGGCGTGGGAACCGCCGTGGGCAGGGGCTCCTGGGGAACCTGGGCCGTGGCGCCGGCCTGGGTCTGAGGGGCGGGGCTGCCCGCCGGGGGAGGCGGGGGGGGCGGCAGCTCGGCCATCTCCTCCAGCAGGCTGACGGTGACGGTCTTCGGGGCGGTGGCCACCGCGACCGCCGACTGGAGGCCCAGCAGCAGGAGGGCGGCGCCGAGGCTTCCGTAAACCGCGAAGCTCAGGCCGAGCACCTTCTTCCGGTCGACCCGGCGCAGGGGAGAATCCTCCGACAGGAGGGTGGACCGGTAGACCAGATCCTCAAGGGAGGGCTGGGGCGTCCGGGGATTCCGGGGTTGGGGGGTGTCGAAGATGGCGGGGAGGGTTTGATCCATGGGGGTCAACCTGTAGTGAGATAGAGTCTCAATACAGGAATTGTGCGATATCCAATTCGGGTGTCAACCGCAAACCTTCCAAATTGGTCACAACACGGTTCTGAACGAGGGATGGGGCCCGCGCCCACTTCGCCGTCCACCGGGCCCGGTTCTTTCCTGGATACTGGAGGATCGGAGGCTCCATGAAGATCCTGCTCCTCGGCTCCGGCGGCCGGGAACACGCGCTGGCCCTGAAGCTCACCTCGGCGGCGGGCGCCGTGGACCTGGTGTCGGCTCCGGGCAGCGATGCCCTGGGAGAACTGGGGGCCTGCGTGAGCCTGGACCTGGAAGCCCCCGCCGCGGTGGCGGCCTGGTGCGCGGCCCACCGGCCCGACCTGGTGGTGGTGGGGCCCGAAGTGCCCCTGGTGGCCGGGGTGGGCGACGCGGTGCGGGCCCTGGGCATTCCCGTCTTCGGCCATGACGCCGCGACGGCCCGGCTGGAGGGCAGCAAGGCCTTCGCCAAGGCCTTCATGGCGCGCCACGGCATCCCCTGCGCCGCCAGCCACACGGTGACCGATCTCGCCGCCGGCGAAGCGCTGATCGAAGGCTGGGCCCACGGCTTCCCCATCGTGCTCAAGGCCGACGGCCTGGCGGCGGGGAAGGGCGTGGTGCTGGCGCCGGACAAGGCCGAGGCCCTGCGGACCTTCCGCGCGTTCATGGCAGGCCAGTTCGGCGAGGCCAGCCGCACGGTGGTCTTCGAGGCGCCCCTGGTGGGGATGGAACTCTCCCTTCACGTGCTGGTGGATGTGGATGCCCGCCATGCCGCCTACGCCATGCTGCCCGCCTGCCAGGACCACAAGCGCATCTTCGAGGGCGACCGGGGGCCCAACACGGGCGGCATGGGCGCCTTCGGCCCCATCCCCTTCCTGCGGCCCGAGGACGTGGAACGCATGCGCCGCGACCTGGTGGAGCCCACGGTGCGGGGCCTGCAGAAGGACGGCCTGACGGCCCGGGGCGTGCTGTTCCTGGGCGTGATGTGGACGGCCTCGGGGCCGGAACTGCTCGAGTACAACGTGCGCTTCGGGGATCCGGAAACCCAGGTGCTCATGCAGCTCCTCGACGAGGACCTGGCTGGCCTGCTCATGGAAGTGGCGGAAGGACGGTTCCGGGCGCGGGACCTGAAGGTCAAGCCCCACACCGCCATCACTGTGGTGCTGGCCGCCGAGGACTACCCGGAAGGCGCGAAGAAGGAGGTGCCCATCACCGTCGGCGCGCCGGCCGTCACCCTCATCCACGCGGGCACCCGGAAGCAGAATGGCCAGTGGGTGACGAACGGAGGCCGGGTCATGAACCTGGCGGCCTCGGCGCCGGATCTGACCGCCGCGCGGGCCGCCGTGCTCGAGGCCCTCGGCGAGGTGGGCTGGTCGGGCATGCAGGTGCGGCGCGACATCGGACTCAAGGCCCTGGCCCACGCCCAGGCCGGCAAGACGGTCCAGGATCCCTGGTGATGACCCGGGGCCTCAGCTCCGGTCGCGCAGGAACCACACGGCGAGCGTGAAGGCCGTCAACAGCAGCGTGAAGGCCCCCGCGGCGCGGTGGAGGCGCGGGAGGCCGGCCCGCTGGCTCCGCCCCTCCCGCCAGGCGAGCGCCGCGCGCCCCAGCAGCAGCGTGCCGCCCGCCGCGCCCAGGAGGACCAGCCAGAGCGTCAGGTGGTGGGCGGCGAGCGTGCGGGGGTGCAGCAGCACGCGCAGCAGGACCACGGTGACTGTGGCCACCATCAGATGACCATGGAGCCGGTGCTCGCCCCGTCGCACCGCGCGGAGGGCCAAGGCCAGCAGGAGGGCGGCGGGAATCAGGAGGAGGTCCAGCATGGCCGCCAGACTACACCCGGCGCTCAGAGCGGGAGGGCCTCCATCCGCTTCTCGCCTTCCCAGCGGTAGAAGCCCGACCCGGATTTGCGGCCCAGGCGGCCCGCGGCCACCAGCTGGCGCAGCAGGGCCGGGGCCTTGAAGCGGGATTCGCCGAAGGCATCGAAGAGCACATCCGCGACGCTCTGCATGGTGTCCAGGCCGATGAAGTCGCTCAGGTGGAGCGGGCCCATGGGATGCCCGCAGCCGAGCTTCATGCCCTGGTCGAGGTCGTCGACGCCAGCCAGCCGCTGTTCGGCGCAGCGCATGGCGTCCAGCAGGTAGGGCACCAGCAGGCGGTTGACGATGAAGCCAGGGGCATCCGGTGCCAGCACGCCGGTCTTGCCGAGCTTCTGGACGAAGGCGCGCAGGGCGGCCAGCGTGTCGTCTCCGGTGGCGAGGGTGCGGACGATCTCCACCAGGGGCATGGCGGGCACGGGGTTGAAGAAGTGGAGACCCGCCAGCCGGGGCAGCCTTTCCGGCGACAGGGC
>Ga0316605_10000961_pt1 | contig 17626 bp, 17 predicted proteins | sample OWC_soil_day20_n_FD_207666 | JGI IMG/M metagenome (GOLD analysis project Ga0316605, IMG submission 207666) | Wetland soil microbial communities from Old Woman Creek delta, Ohio, United States - OWC_soil_day20_noCT | ecosystem: Environmental > Terrestrial > Soil > Wetlands | place: USA: Ohio...
TAGGACATGCAGGGCAAGGTATGGCTGCTCAACGTCTGGGCGTCGTGGTGCGTCTCCTGCCGGCAGGAACACCCGGTGCTGGTCGAATTCTCGAAGAAGGTCGACGTGCCGCTGATCGGGCTGAATTACAAGGAAGTGCGCGGCGACGGCGGCTTCGACATGGGCAAGATGGCGGCCGACGAGGAAAGAAAGCTGGCCTTCCAGCGCGCCAATCAATGGCTGAATGAACACGGCGATCCCTACAGGCTGACCGTGATGGACCTCGACGGCCGGGTCGGCATCGACTACGGCGTCTATGGCGTGCCGGAGACCTATGTCATCGATAAGGCCGGCCTCATCCGCATGAAGCATACCGGACCGATTTCGCCGGAAGTGCTGGCCAAGAAGATCATGCCGCTGCTGGCGGAGCTGAACAAATGAAGCGCTGCCTGGCCCTGGTTTTTGCGCTGTTTTTGACGTCGACCGCAATCGCCGTCGATAGCGCCACCGAAGCGGCCATGGCCGCCGACCCGGTGGCCGAAAAGCGCCTGCAGAAACTGTCCGAGGAATTGCGCTGCCTGGTCTGTCAGAACCAGACCATCGCCGACTCCAATGCCGAACTGGCCCAGGATCTGCGCCGCGAGGTGCGGACGATGATCAAGGACGGCAAGACAGATAAGGAAATCGTCGATTTCATGGTCGTCCGCTATGGCGATTTCGTCCTCTATCGACCCCCGGTCAAGGGCATCACGCTGTTGCTGTGGGGCGGCCCGGTCGCCCTGATGCTGCTCGGGCTGTTCATCCTGGTCCGCTACCTGCGCCGCCGGGCCAGCCGGATCAATGCCGAAGAGCAGCCGTTGTCCGCCGATGAAGCCAGCCGCGCCGACGCGCTGCTCAAGGAAATCAACCCGAAATGACCCAGTTCGCCATTTTTGCCACCCTGTTGATCGTGGTGGTCTCCGCCTTCATTCTGCCGCCGCTCTGGCTCGGCCTGCGCGCGCCCAAGCCTAGGGCCGGGCGCAAGGAAGCCAATCTGGCCATCTTCCGCGACCAGCAAGCCGAACTCGAACGGGAAAAGGCCGAGGGCACGCTGGCCGAAGCCGATTTCGCGCAGGCCCATCGCGAACTGCAGCGCCGTCTGCTCGAAGAGGTCGAGCCCGAAGGCACCGAGCCCGCACCGGTCAGTCACGGCCCCAGCCGCAAGACCGCGCTCGCCATCCTGTTGCTGTTGCCCGTGCTGGCCCTGCTCGGTTACGGCCTGCTCGGCAATCCGAAGGCGCTCGACCCTGCGCAGACGGCGGCCCAGCCGCAGATGACGCCGGAACAGATCAATGCCATGGTGGCCAACCTGGCCGAAAAGATGAAGGCCAACCCGGAAGACATGCGGGGCTGGCTGATGCTGGCCCGCTCGTACAAGGCGATGGGGCGTTACGACGAGGCGGTGCAGGCTTACGCCAAGGCCGAGAAGGTCATCGATCAGGATGCCGACCTGCTCGCCAGTTACGCCGAAGCCTTGGCCATGGCCGGCGGCAAGGGCCTCAAGGGCAAGCCGCGCCAATTGGTCGAGCGTGCCTTGAAGCTCGATCCCAAGCATGCCCATGCCCTGTTCCTGGCCGGTGCCGCCGCCATGGAGGCCGGCGACAACAAGCAGGGCGCCGACTATTGGGAGAGACTGCTGCCGCAGGTTGAACCCGGTTCGGAAATCGAGCAGATGCTGAAGAACGGCATCGACAAGATGAAGCAGGCCAAGTAGGGCGTCGAGCATGGTCGATGCCAGTCGTCGCGGTTTCTTTCGCGGCCGACCGCTGCAGCCGGCTCAGCTCCGGCCGCCCTGGGCCTTGTCCGAAGCGGGGTTCCTCGACGCCTGCACGCGCTGCAACGACTGCCTGAACGCCTGCCCGACCCGGATTCTGGTCAGCGGTGACGGCGGCTATCCGACCGTCGATTTCCAGCGCGGCGAATGCACTTTCTGCGGCGACTGCGTTACCGCCTGCCGGCCGCGCGCCTTGCAGCGCGCCGATGGGCAGGTGGCGTGGACCTACCGGCTGAGCATCGATAATGCCTGTCTGCCCCAACGCGGCGTCGAATGCCGGGTGTGCGGCGAGTTCTGTGAAGTGCGGGCCATCCGGTTTGCCCCGCGTCTCGGTCAGCCGGCGCTGCCCGACGTCGATCCGGCGGCGTGCACGGCCTGCGGTGCCTGCGTTGCACCTTGCCCGACCGGCAGCATCCGGATTGTGCTTTAATAGCCGTTACGCATCGAAACTCCGGAGACACCAAGGTATGAGCCAAGAAAAATTCCGCCTCGTCACCCGCAGCGACTTCGACGGCCTGGTCTGCGCCGTGCTGCTCAACGAACTGAACCTGATCGACGACATCAAGTTCGTCCATCCGAAAGACATGCAGGACGGCAAGGTGGACATCACCGGCCGTGACATCACGACCAACCTGCCGTACGTGGCCGCTGCCCACCTGGCTTTCGACCATCACCTGTCGGAAACCATCCGCAATACCGGCGAGCGCAAGAATCACATCATCGAAGCCGATGCGCCGTCGGCGGCCCGCGTGGTCTACAACTACTACGGCGGCAAGCAGGCCTTTCCGAGCATTGCCGACGACATGATGGAGGCGGTGGACAAGGCAGACGCGGCGCAATTTTCCCGCGACGAAATCCTCAATCCGACCGGCTGGGTGCTGCTCAACTACCTGATGGATGCGCGTACCGGCCTCGGCCGTTTCCGCGAATTCCGCATCAGCAACTACGCGTTGATGATGGACCTGATCAAGTACTGCCGTGATCACAGCATCGAGCAGATTCTCGACCTGCCGGACGTCAGGGAACGCGTCGACCTGTATTTCGAGCAGGCCGAGAAGGCCAAGGAACAACTGCTGCGCTGCACGACCGTACACAAGAATCTGGCCGTGCTCGATCTGCGCGACGAGGAAACCATCTGGGCGACCAACCGCTTCATGATCTATGCGCTGTTCCCGCAGACTAACATTTCCATCCACGTGCTGTGGGGGGTGCAGAAGCAGAACACGGTCTTTGCCACCGGCAAGTCCATCCTCGATCGCGGCAGCAAGACCAACGTCGGCGAGTTGATGCTGCAATACGGCGGCGGTGGCCACCATGCGGCGGGCACCTGTCAGGTCGCCAACGACCAGGCGCGGGGCACACTCGATGCGCTGATCGCCCGGATCACGGCCGACGGTTGATTTAATCGGTGGAGGCGGGCGGGATGAGCGGTGGCGGGGTGAAACCCAGGTCGATCATCTCCGCCTCCAGTTTAATGCGCAGGATCAGCAGACCATGCAGGGTTTCACGGGCCTTGTCGCTGGCCCAGGTGTCGTGATGCTGGCGCAAACAAGCATCGACCTCGCCGCGATTGGCCAGGTCCACGCCGCAGACCGCCGCGTAATGACGAATTTCGTGGTCGAGGCTGGCCAATTCCTGCGCGTAGTGTTCAAATCCACTCATAGCATCAGCATAACCTGAAACGAGGTGTCTATGCACTGGCTTGAACTTCCCCCCCCCGGTAGTAACGGCGTCCCGGCTTTTCTGGACGGGGCGGGTGCCGCCGCCTGGCTGGCCAGCCAGCCGCAGGCCCAGCCCTTGCGGATGCTCGAAGCGCTCGGCGAGCAGGTGCGGGCGATCGATGCTGCCGCCTGGCCGGGGGCCCGCACACTGGCCGTGCTGGAGGCCTTGCGGCACAGCATAGTGACCCTGGTCGCTGCGGTCGACAGCCGATTTCTCCGTAAATCCCTGCCGCTGCTGGCCGAGGATCAGCGGGTTTTCACCAGCACCCAGCAGTTGCTGAGCGGGCTGGGTGTTGCTTATCTGCGTCTGGCGGCCCATTTGCCCCCGGCCGAAAAGCTGGTGCCGCTGCACCGGGCGGCGATTGCGCTGCGCCAGGCCGAGTTTTGCCATTTCCAGGCGGCGCAGGAAATGCCGCCGCAGCTTGACCGCTGGCTGTTCGGGATTTTGGCCCAGGCCGAAAGTGCCGGCATCCAGCGCCAGCCGATCCGCGATCCTGAATTTCCCGAGTTCGCCGAGTCGAACATTGCCGGGCATGTGGCCTGGGCCTTCCTGTTGCGTCTGGTCGATCCCTACCACCTGTCGGCGGCACAATTGGCGGTGACCAATCGGGCGTTCAGTCGCTGGCGGGAAATGGCCGGCTTTCAGGCCATGCCGGACGACGATCCGAAGGCGCGCGCGGTACCGCTTGAGCCCCTGTTCGGCGCCAGCCTGCCGGAAGGCGTGCCGCGCTGGCTGGACGTGCGGCCGGTGGCGCGCAAGATGCGCCAGCGGGTCGAGTCGCTCAATGCCGGCGAATCGCCGGAGAGTCTGAAGCTCGGCCGGGAATTGTCGGTGGCCGCTTGCATCCGGCTATTCCACGACCTCGACGAACAGCTGCGCCGCCAACTCGGTACGCCGGCGACCGAGGTCGGCGAGATCGAGTTGCTGTTCGGTGCCGACAACGCCTACGCCTTGTTGGCCGGCAAGTCGCTGGAGGTGCAGACGCTGACCGACAAGAGCAAGGCCATTTCCCGGCAGCGCATGGAGGTATTCGGTTTCGACCGGGTGTCGCAATTGCCGAACGCCGTAAAGCGACTCAATCTGCCGTCGGAGGTTTGGCAGCAGATCGATGGCCAGGTAGTACGTTCGCCGAGCCTCAAGGCCCGGCGCCAGTCACCCTGCCTGGTTGCGACGCCGGGCGAAGGCGGGGCTCGCCTCGGGGTGTTGAGCGCCTTGCGGGCACGCGCCGATGAAAGCCTGGTCGCTCGCCTGTACTGGTATCCGTGGCGGATCGAAGCCTGCGTACTAAAAGCGGCGGCGGGCGGCTCCGGCCGGTTGCCGGCTTTTCTGATGCACGAGGAGGAAGGCCTGGCTCTGTTGGTGTCGCCCAGTGCCGGCGTGCGCCTGAACGGAGAACTGGCCCTTGACGAGGCAGCGGTCGAACGGGTCGTACCCTTCGAAGTGCTGGAGCGGGGCGCCGATTTCGTGCGTTACGCCTGCGCTGCCGTTTGAGTTGGCCGGCCGGTGAGGTGGATGAAAAAAAGCCCGTCGAGTGACGGGCTTTTTGCATTGCTGCGGTCGACCGGTAGAACCGGCCGAAATCCCGCTTATTCGAACTCGATGATGATCTGATCGACCGACAGGCTTTCGCCGGCAGCGGCCGAGATTTTCTTCACCTTGCAGTCCTGGTCGGCCTTGAGGATGTTTTCCATCTTCATGGCTTCGATGACCGCCAGCTTCTCGCCGGCCTTCACTTCCTGACCGACCTTGACCGCCACTTCGCGCAGCAGGCCCGGCATCGGGGAAAGCAGGAACTTCGAAAGGTCGGGCGGCAGCTTCTCGGGCATCAGGGCCAGCAGTTCGGCAGCGCGGGCGCTCATCACCATGAAGTCGGCACGGGTGCCCCAGTGGAACAGCGAGTACTTGGTCTTGTGGCGTTCGACTTGCAGCGTGAATTCCTCGCCGTTGCAGGTGCCGTTGAACAGCGACTCACCCAGTTTCCAGTCGGACAGGATTTCGTACTGCTCGCCCTTGTACTCGATGTGGTAGCCGCCGGGAATCAGACGGGCGGTGACCGGGTGATGCTCGTTGCCTTCCTTGTTCAGGCGGACGACCATCCACTGGTCGCCGACGATGCGCTCATGGCCCTGCAACTGGCCGGTGATTGAGGCGGAACGGTCGGTGAAGGCGCGATAGACATAGGCAGCGACTGAAACCAGCAGGGCCGGATCATCGTGCGGCACCATCGAGGCATCGAAGCCGGTCGGGTAGTGCTTGGGGATGAAGCCGGTGTCGAAGATGCCGGAATGGAAGACCGGATGCTGCATCAGCGCGGCCTGGAACGGAATGTTCGAGGAGATGCCGCGGATGACGAAGCCGTTCAGTGCGTCGCGCATGCGGGCAATGGCCTGCTCGCGGGTGGCGCCGTGCACGATCAGCTTGGCGATCATCGAGTCGTAGTACATCGAGATTTCGCCGCCGTCGTAGACGCCGGTATCGACGCGTACATGGCCATCGATTTCCTTCGGCGGCTGGAACTTGACCAGACGACCGGTGGACGGCAGGAAGCCGCGGAACGGGTCTTCGGCGTTGATCCGGCATTCCATGGCCCAGCCGTTGATGGTGACATCGGCCTGGCTCAGTGGCAGTTTTTCGCCGTAGGCAACGCGGATCATCTGCTCGACGAGATCGAGGCCGGTGATCAGCTCGGTGACTGGGTGTTCGACCTGCAGACGGGTGTTCATTTCCAGGAAGTAGAATTCCTTGGTCGCCCCGGAGACGACGAACTCGACCGTACCGGCCGACTCGTAATTCACGGCACGGGCCAGGGCCACAGCCTGCTCACCCATCGCCTTGCGCATTTCCGGATCGACGAAGGGGCTCGGCGCCTCTTCGATGACCTTCTGGTGACGGCGCTGGATCGAGCAGTCGCGCTCGTTCAGGTACACGTAGTTGCCATGCGAGTCGCCCAGCACCTGGATTTCGATGTGACGCGGCTCAAGCACGTACTTCTCGATGAAGACGCGGTCGTCGCCGAAGGAGTTGCGCGCTTCATTGACGCAGGACGAGAAGCCTTCATGGGCTTCGGCATCGTTGTAAGCGACGCGCAGGCCCTTGCCGCCGCCGCCGGCGGAGGCCTTGATCATCACCGGATAGCCGATGCCCTGGGCGATCTTGACGGCTTCGTCAGGACCGGCGATGGCGTCGTTGTAACCCGGAATGGTGTTGACCTTGGCTTCGATGGCCAGCTTCTTGGACTCGATCTTGTCGCCCATCTTGGCGATGGAGTAGTGCTTCGGACCAATGAACTTGATGCCTTCTGCTTCCAGGCGACGCGAGAACTCGGCGTTTTCCGACAGGAAGCCGTAGCCCGGGTGGACGGCCTGGGCACCGGTCTGCTTGCAGGCAGCGATGATCTTGTCGGCAACCAGGTAGGACTCTTTCGAGGCGGCCGGGCCAATGCAGACGGCTTCGTCGGCCATATCGACGAACAAGGCGTCCTTGTCGGCTTCGGAATAGACGGCAACCGTCTTGATGCCCATCTTGCGGGCGGTCTTGATGACGCGGCAGGCAATTTCGCCGCGGTTTGCGATCAGAATCTTGGTGAACATATTCCTTTTTCTCCCTGACGCTTACAGAGGAATGTTGCCGTGCTTGCGCCACGGGTTGTCGAGTTTCTTGTCGCGCAGCATGGCCAGCGAGCGGGCGATGCGCTTGCGGGTGGCGTGCGGCATGATGACGTCGTCGATGAAGCCACGCGCACCAGCCACGAACGGGTTGGCGAACTTGGCCTTGTATTCGGCTTCGCGCTCGGCCAGCTTGGCCGGATCGTTCTTTTCCTCGCGGAAGATGATTTCCACTGCGCCCTTCGGACCCATGACGGCGATTTCGGCCGACGGCCAGGCCAGATTGACGTCGCCGCGCAGGTGCTTCGACGACATCACGTCGTAGGCGCCGCCGTAGGCCTTGCGGGTGATCACGGTGACCTTCGGCACGGTGCATTCGGCGTAGGCGTAGAGCAGCTTGGCGCCATGCTTGATGATGCCGCCGTATTCCTGCTGGGTACCCGGCATGAAGCCCGGGACGTCGACGAAAGTGACGACCGGAATGTTGAAGGCGTCGCAGAAGCGTACGAAGCGGGCAGCCTTGATCGAGGACTTGATGTCCAGGCAGCCGGCCAGCACCAGCGGCTGGTTGGCGACAATGCCGACCGGGTGGCCGTCAACGCGGCCGAAACCGATGATGATGTTCTTGGCGTAATCCGGTTGCAGTTCGAAGAAGTCGTTGTCGTCGACCACCTTGATCAGCAGTTCCTTCATGTCGTACGGCTTGTTCGCGTTATCCGGCACCAGGGTGTCGAGCGAATAATCCATGCGATCGACCGGGTCGTTGGTCGGCGTGACCGGCGGCTTTTCGCGGTTGTTGGCCGGCACGAAATTCATGAAGCGACGCAGCATGGACAGCGCTTCGACATCATTTTCGAAGGCCAGGTCGGCCACGCCGGACTTGCTGGTATGGGTGATGGCGCCACCCAGTTCCTCGGCGGTGACGTCCTCGTGGGTCACGGTCTTGACCACTTCCGGACCGGTCACGAACATGTAGGACGAGTCCTTGACCATGAAGATGAAGTCGGTCATCGACGGGCTATAGACCGCGCCGCCGGCGCAAGGGCCCATGATCATCGAGATCTGCGGCACGACGCCGGAGGCCATCACGTTGCGCTGGAACACGTCGGCATAGCCGCCCAGGGAGGCGACGCCTTCCTGAATGCGGGCACCGCCCGAGTCGTTGAGGCCGATCACCGGGGCGCCGACCTTCATCGCCTGGTCCATGACCTTGCAGATCTTTTCGGCGTGGGTTTCCGACAGCGAGCCGCCGAACACCGTGAAGTCCTGCGAGAAGACGAAGACCAGGCGACCGTTGATGGTGCCGTAGCCGACGACAACGCCGTCACCCGGCGTCTTTTCGGCTTCGTTCATGCCGAAATCGACGCAGCGGTGTTCCTTGAACATGTCCCATTCCTCGAAGGAATTGGGGTCGAGCAGCAGCTCGATACGCTCGCGGGCGGTCAGTTTGCCCTTCTTGTGCTGGCTGTCGATACGCTTCTGGCCACCGCCGAGGCGGGCCAGTTCACGCTTTTTTTCCAGCTGACGGATGATGTCGTGCATAAAAACTCCCTAAGTGGATCGGGTGATTAGTGTTTCAGATAGTCGAGCAGGGCATACGCGGCAGCCGCCGGTGTTGTATGGCCGGCTTCGACGGATCGGGTGAAGGCGGGCAGGTTTTCCTGCACGCGCGGGTGATGGCGGAAATGCTGGCGCAGACCGGAGTCGATCAGTTGCCACATCCAGGACAGCGCCTGGTGCTGGCGCTTGGCCGCAAACTCGCCGGTCGGCTTCAGCGCCGCCTGGTATTTCTCGATCTGTTCCCAGAAATCGGTAATGCCTTCCTTGTGCAGCGCCGACAGCGCGATGACCGGCGGCGCCCAGTTCGGCGACGCCGGGCGCAGCATGTGCAGCGCATTGCGCCACTGGGCACGGACCACCGCCGTGGCCTGGCGGTCGATATCGGCCTTGTTGATGACCACCAGGTCGGCGATCTCGACGATGCCCTTTTTGATCGCCTGCAAATCGTCGCCGGCATTGGGCAACTGCAACAGGCAGAACAGGTCGACCATGCCGGCCACGGTCGTTTCCGACTGGCCGACGCCGACCGTCTCGATGATGATCACGTCGTAGCCGGAAGCTTCGCAGAGCAACATCGCCTCGCGCGTCTTTTCGGCGACGCCGCCCAGCGAACCGGCCGACGGACTCGGGCGGATGAAGGCTTCCTCGCGCTGGCTCAACAACTCCATGCGCGTCTTGTCGCCGAGGATGGAGCCGCCGGAGACGGAGGACGAGGGGTCGACTGCCAGCACGGCCAGTTTCTTGCCCTGTTCGATCAGCCAGACGCCGAGCGCCTCGATGAAGGTCGACTTGCCAGCGCCGGGTACGCCGGAAATGCCGATGCGGATTGCGTTACCCGTTTTCGGCAAGAGGGCGGTCAATACCTGTTGCGCCCGCTGCTGGTGGTCCGGTCGGGTCGACTCGATCAGCGTGATGGCCTTAGCCAGCGCACGGCGCTGGCCGGCCAGCACGCCGTCGACCAAGGCCTGATCGGCGGCGGACAGGAGATTGGCACGCACAGGAGCTTCCCCCAGATTCATCCGGGTTTAGCCGCGGGCCTTGCGGATTTCTTCGAGCACCTTGATCGCGGAATCCTCGATCCGGGTGCCCGGACCGAAGACGGCCTTGGCGCCGGCGTTGAACAGGTAGTCGTAGTCCTGGGCCGGGATGACGCCACCGGCGAACACGATGATGTCGTCGGCACCCTGGGCCTTCAAGGCCTGGACCAGTTGCGGCAGCAGAGTCTTGTGACCGGCCGCCAGTGAAGAGACGCCCACGGCATGCACGTCGTTTTCGATAGCCTGGCGAGCGGCCTCTTCGGGGGTCTGGAAGAGCGGTCCCATATCGATGTCGAAGCCGAGGTCGGCGTAGGCGGTGGCCACCACCTTGGCGCCCCGGTCATGGCCGTCCTGGCCGAGCTTGGCGATCATGATGCGCGGCCGGCGGCCTTCTTCTTCGGCGAACTTGGCGACATCGGCCTTGATCTTTTCCCAGCTTTCCTGGCCTTCTACGACACCGCCGTACACACCCGAAATGGTCTGGTTGTTGGCGCGGAAACGACCGAAAACCTTTTCTAGCGCATCGGACACTTCGCCGACCGTGGCGCGCAGGCGGATGGCCTTGACGGTCAGGTCCAGCAGGTTGCCTTCGCCTGTTTCGGCGGCCTTGGTTAATGCCTCCAGAGCGGCGTTGACCGCAGCGCTGTCGCGGCTGGCACGGATCTGCTTCAAGCGGGTGATCTGTGATTCACGGACGGCGTGGTTGTCGATATCGAGAATGTCGATGGCGTCTTCCTTGGCCAGCTTGTACTTGTTGACGCCGACGATGACGTCCTTGCCGGAGTCGATGCGCGCCTGCTTGTCGGCGGCGCAGGTTTCGACCTGCATCTTGGCCCAGCCGGATTCGACCGCCTTGGTCATGCCGCCCATGGCTTCGATTTCCTGGATGATGCCCCAAGCCTTGTCGGCCATGTCCTGGGTCAGCTTTTCCATCATGTAGGAGCCGGCCCACGGATCGACGACGTTGGTGATGTGGGTTTCTTCCTGGATGATCAGCTGGGTGTTGCGCGCGATGCGCGACGAGAACTCGGTCGGCAGGGCGATGGCTTCGTCGAGCGCGTTGGTGTGCAGTGACTGGGTGCCGCCGAAGACGGCCGCCATGGCTTCGATGGTAGTGCGCACGACGTTGTTGTACGGATCCTGCTCGGTCAGCGACCAGCCGGACGTCTGGCTGTGCGTGCGCAGCATCTTCGACTTCGGGCTCTTGGCGTTAAAACCGGTCATGATGCGGTCCCACAGCAGGCGGCCGGCGCGCATCTTGGCGATTTCCAGGTAGAAGTTCATGCCCACCGCCCAGAAGAAGGACAGGCGGCCGGCGAAGGTGTCGACGTCCATGCCGGAAGCGATGCCGGTGCGCACGTATTCCATGCCGTCAGCCAGCGTGAACGCCAGTTCGATGGCCTGGTTGGCACCGGCTTCTTGGATGTGATAGCCGGAGATCGAGATCGAGTTGAACTTCGGCATGTGCTGCGCGGTGTAGCCGAAGATGTCGGCGATGATCTTCATCGACGGCTTGGGCGGATAGATATAGGTGTTCCGCACCATGAATTCTTTGAGGATGTCGTTCTGGATGGTGCCGGACAATTTGTCCTGCGACACGCCCTGTTCCTCGGCAGCGACGATGTAGCCGGCCAGGATCGGCAGCACGGCCCCGTTCATGGTCATGGACACCGAAATCTTGTCGAGCGGGATGCCGTCGAACAGGATCTTCATGTCTTCGACCGAGTCGATGGCCACGCCAGCCTTGCCGACGTCACCCGTCACCCGGGCGTTGTCGGAGTCGTAACCGCGATGCGTCGCCAGGTCGAAGGCGACCGACACGCCCTGGCCGCCGGCGGCTAGCGCCTTGCGGTAGAAAGCGTTGGAAGCCTCGGCGGTGGAAAAGCCGGCGTACTGGCGGATGGTCCACGGCTTGACCGCGTACATGGTCGGTTGCGGGCCGCGCAGATAGGGTGCGAAGCCGGGGAGGGTGTCGGCGAATTCCAGACCCTCGACATCCTTCTTGGTATACAGCGCCTTGACGGCCAGACCTTCCGGGGTGTTCCAGACCAGATTGCCGACATCCCCACCTGGCGACTGTTTGGCGGCAGCCTTTTCCCAGGCATCCAGATTATTGGAATCAAAGAACTTTTCAGACATGACACACCCCTCGCCGATTCGATTTTTTCAGGCCGATGATGCAGAATTCAAAATTCTACGCTTCTGGCCCATGCTTGACATACCAAGTTGCACATAATACTGTATCCATAATTATGGAGGCAAGTCGGCAACGCATCGACCCGCCCCGAAACTCTACACCACCACCATGACTCATATCGCACCAACCGCGCTCTATCAGGAAGTCGCCGAACGCTTACGGCAGCGCATCTTCGCTCACGAACTGACGCCGGGAACCTGGATCGACGAGCAGAAGCTTGCCGAGCAGTACGGTATTTCGCGGACGCCCTTGCGCGAAGCCCTCAAGGTGCTGGCTTCCGAAGGTTTGGTCGAACTCAAGCCGCGCCGCGGCTGTTACGTTACCGAAATTTCCCGCCAGGATCTCGACGACATCTTCCCGTTGATGGCCATGCTCGAAGGCCGCTGCGCGGCCGACGCGGTGAGGCGGGCCAAGGCGGCGGACATCAAGGATTTGCGGGCGATTCATGAACGGCTTGAGGCAGCGGCCAGGGAGGGGCGTATCGATGCCTTCTTCGAGGCCAACCAGGAATTCCACCGGCGCATTCAGGAGTTGGCCAACAATCGCTGGCTGTTGTCGGTGATTCAGGATTTGCGCAAAGTGCTCAAGCTGTCGCGGCTGCATTCGCTGTCGCTCGAGGGCCGCTTGCAGCAGTCGCTGGAGGAACACCGCGGCATCATGGCCGCCTTCGAGGCTGGCGATGTGGCACGAGCGGAAAAAGGCATGCACGACCATCTGCTGTATGGGCGCGAGGCATTGGCCAAGATGGAGGCAGCCGCCAAGGCAGCGGCATGATCCGCCGCTTCAGCGCATCTGCATTTCGATGTTGGCAAACAGCTGGTCGTAGATGTCGACCAGCGCCTCCCGGTCGTCGCTTCCCTTGATCCACTGACGCGAGCGGGCGATGGTCACCGCCTGTTGCTCCATTTCGGACAGGCTGGAAATATTGATTTCATGCCCGTTGAGTATACGGTTGGCGTCGGCCCGGGCATTTTGCGCGGTGGCGACCAGGTGCATCGACGATTCCATGGCGCGGGCGCCGCTGCCGATGGCCAACGCCAGTTCGCTGGCCCGCTTGGCCGAGTCGGCGGCCATTGCCAGTTCTTCGCCGAATTCGTCGGCGGTGATGCGGGCCCCGGAGACGGCTTCGTTGAGTTCGCCGATATGGCTGGTGGCGCTGTCCATCGAATTGCAGATGGCAGAAATGGCGCGCGCGATTTCCTCGGCCGAGCGCTGTGATTGGTCGGCGAGCTTGCGGACTTCGTCGGCGACCACGGCGAAGCCACGGCCGGCTTCGCCGGCGCGGGCCGCTTCGATGGCCGCATTGAGCGCAAGCAGGTTGGTCTGCTTGGCAATGCCGTCGATATGGCTGGTCAGGCTGCGGATGGCGCTGGCCTTGGTGTTCAGGTCGTCCAGCGCGTGAGTGCTGGCTTCCGCTGCGTGCTGGGCATGACCGAGCGCTCCAGACATCCGTCCGGCTGCTGCCGACATCGAACTGGCTGATTCGGCAAAGGTGCTGGCCAGGGCTTCGGACTGGGCGGAGTTGCTGCCTACTTCATCGAGCGCACTGCTGACGTGGCGCACCGCCATCGACAGGCCTTTTTCCGAGCGCAGGAAAATTCTCGACAGCAGTGCTTCGCGTGCGACCGACTCCTGGGCGGCGTCCAGTCGGTCGAGCAGCAATTGCATCTGGACCAGAATGTCCTTGAAGGCCCCGTGCAATCCGGTGGTTTGCAGGCGCCGCCAGCTGCGGTTTTCGGACGAGGCTTCGAGGCCGCCGAGAATTTCCCGGAAAGTGGTTTCGGTTTGGTCGAGAACCGAATTCAGATTGGTCCGGATGGTTTCCAGCGTTGGGTCGGCCAGCGTGTTGGGCAGGCGGGCGACCAGCTTGCCTTCGCCGACCTTGTGCAACAGGGCGTCGAGTTCATTGAGCGGGGCGAGGTCGGCGGTCGGCAGGAGGATGACGATAAAGGCTGGCAGCAGGCAGGCCAGGGTGGCCCACGGGCTCCAGAAGGACGCACCGACGCCGCCGGCGATGAGGAGTGCGGCGATCAGGCGCCGGTTAAAGGGAGAAGATGAGCTCTTCATAATTCGTTCCTGTCTGTTTCAACAGATTGACCAGTACCTCGGTGCCGGCAGCGATGGCGTCGCGGGCTCCGGCGGCGCGTTCGGCTTGCAGCATTTGCTGGTAAACCGGGACGATCTTGGCGATGGCGTCACGCTTGGGGCAGCGGCGTACCGAGGTGTAGCCGAGAATTTCGCGGTTGCTGCCGAAATCGGGGGCGATATGGGTGAATACCCAGTAGTAGGCGCCATCCTTCGACATGTTCTTCACATAGCCGAAAAATTCCTTGCCGGACTGGATGGTATCCCAGGCCAGCTTGAAGGCGGCGCGGGGCATGTCAGGGTGGCGAATGATGTTGTGCTGGGTGCCGATCAGTTCGCGCTCGGTGTAGCCGGAGAACTCGATGAAAATGGGGTTGCCGTAGGTGATGATCCCTTTCGGGTTGGTCTTGGAGACGATGAAATCGTTCTCCCGCATGACCCTTTCGACGCCGGTCGGCGTAATCTCTCGTTTCATGGTCGGTCCTTGCCGCTTTTTATCTGCTGTGAAATCCGACAGGTTTGTCTCCGGACCGTCACGAAAGGGCTGGGCCGTCCGGATGGTCAGGCGCTAAGGATACGACTTTGACGGTGTTTTTTCACTAGCTTGTAATAGTTTGGCGACAAAAAAGCCCTGGCGGATTGCTCGGCCAGGGCTGCAAGCATCAATGTTGCTTAGTGGTTGGATGCCGAGGCGGCACCGTAGCCGGTTTGGGCGCGCACGTACTGATCTTCGAAAGCCTCGATTTCAGTCTGGGCGCGGGCGCTGCTGTCGCTCTTCGACACGAAGTAGGCGAGCAGGAAGGCGATCGGCATGGCGAACAGGGCCGGTTGCGTGTAGGGGAACAGCGCGGCCTTGTTGCCGAGCACGTCGACCCACACAGACTTCGAGAACAGCACGAAGAGCACGGCGGAAACCAGGCCGCCGTAGCCGCCCCACAGGGCGCCACGGGTGGTCAGCCCCTTCCAGTACATCGACAGGATGAGCACCGGGAAGTTGGCGGCGGCAGCCACGCCAAAGGCTAGGCCGACCATGAAGGCGATGTTCTGCTTTTCGAACAGAATGCCGAGGATGATGGCAACGAAGCCGAGACAGATGGTGGCGATCTTGGAGACGCGGATTTCTGCCGCTTCCGAGGCTGTACCCTTCTTGATCACGCGGGCGTAGAGGTCGTGCGAGATGGCCGAGGCGCCGGCCAGGGCCAGGCCGGAAACGACGGCCAGGATGGTGGCGAAGGCTACCGCCGCCAGGAAGCCGAGCAGCATGTCGCCGCCAACCGCCTTGGCCAGGTGCATGGCGACCATATTGCCGCCGCCGATCAGTTTCTTGCCGATTTCGCCGCCTTCGAAGAATTCCGGATTCTGGCCGACGATGATGATGCCGGTCAGACCCATCAGGAAGATGACGTTGAAGAAGTAGGCTACGAAGCCGGAGGCGTAAAGCACCGACTTACGTGCTTCCTTGGCGTCGGTGACGGTGAAGAAGCGCATCAGGATGTGCGGCAGACCGGCGGTACCGAACATCAGGCCGAGACCGAGCGAGATGGCGGTGACCGGGTCGGCCAGCAGGCTGCCCGGGTACATCAGCTTGTCGCCCAGCTTATGCACGGCGGTCGCCTTTTCCAGAAGGGTCTGGAAGGAGAAACCGAACTGGCTGAAGGCCAGGAACATGACCAGTGTGCCGCCACAGAGCAGCATGCAGGCCTTGATGATCTGCACCCAGGTGGTGGCGACCATGCCACCGAAGGTGACATAGACCATCATCAGGATACCGACCGCGAAAATCGCGACGTTGTATTCCAGGCCGAAGAGCAGCTTGATCAGCTGGCCGGCGCCGACCATCTGGGCGATCAGGTAGAAGCAGACGACGGTCAGCGAGGAAATCGCGGCCATGGTGCGCACCTTGCCCTGGTCGAGGCGATAGGCGGTGATGTCGGAGAAGGTGAACTTGCCCAGATTGCGCAGGCGTTCGGCCATCAGGAAGAGGATGATCGGCCAGCCGGCGAAGAAGGCCAGCATGTAGATGTAGCCGTCGTAGCCCTGGCCGTAGACCATGGCGGTCAGGCCGAGCAGGGTGGCGGCGGACATGTAGTCACCGGCGATGGCCAGACCGTTCTGGAAGCCGGTGATGCCGCCGCCGGCAGTGTAGAAGTCGGCGGTTGACTTGGTGCGGCTGGCTGCCCAGTAGGTAATGCCCATCGTCATCGTGACGAAGATGCAGAACATGATGATGGCGTGCCAGTTGGTGGCCGATTTTTCCAGGGCGCCTTCGACAGGCGGGCCGGCGTAGGCCATGGCGGCAAGGGCGAACAGGCCGAGACCGGCGCTGAGTTGGGTCAGGCGACGCATTATTTGTTCTCCTTCCAGGCATCCTTGACGATTTCCTGGGTCAAGGCATCGAATTCGGTATTGGCCCGTTTCACGTAAACGGCGGTCAGGGCCCAGAAGAAAATGAACATGAACAGTTCGGCGGCGACGCCGACGGTCAGCATGGAGCCTTCGCTGATCGGCTTGCCGAGGGAGGCCGGATTGAAGGCCACCACCATCACGAAACCGTAGAACATGGTTAAAACAATCAGGGCCAACGTCCAGGCGAAACGTCCCCGTCGGGCGACGAGATCCTGGAATTTCGGGTTGGCCCGCATCCGCTCATACATTGCGCTGCTCATGGCTGTGTTCTCCCTAATTAATAATTACCGCTATTTCGGCGGGCTGTATTATATCTTATATAGGACTTGCTATAGTTGATTCGCATCACTGAACCTATAATTGGCGCCCCGAATCCGGAATTCTGCAATGGCTACGGTCGACCTATCGACAAGCGGTGAAATCGCTACCCTGACCCTGAACAACCCTGGCAAGCTCAACGCCATCGATCTTGGCATGTGGCAGCAACTGGCTGAAAACATGGCGAAATTGGCGGTTGACCGCAGCATTCGCTGCATTGTCGTGCGCGGCGCCGGCGATGATGCCTTTGCGGCGGGCGGCGATCTGGAGGAGTTCGTGACCCGGCGGGCGACTCTCGATCAGGCCCTGCATTACCACGGGCAGGTGGCTGCCGCCCTCAATTCCATTGCCAACTGCCCGCAGCCGACGGTGGCCTTGATTCGTGGTCCCTGCATCGGCGGCGGTCTGGAAATCGCCGGCGCCTGCGACCTGCGCATTGCCTCGGAAGGCGCCCGCTTTGGTGCACCGATCAACAGGCTGGGTTTTTCGATGTATCCGGGCGAAATGGAAGGCCTGCTCAAACTGGCCGGAGCGGCGGTGATCAAGGAAATCCTGCTCGAAGGCCGCATCCTGGATGCACGAGAGGCCTACGACAAAGGGCTGCTGACCCGGGTGCTGCCGGATGCCCAGGTCGAGGACGAAGCCTACGCCACGGCGCGCCGCATTGCGGCCGGTGCGCCGTTGGTCGCCGGTTGGCACAAGCAGTGGATACGCCGTTTGCTGGATGGGCAGCCGCTGAGCGACGAAGAAAAGGTGGCGTCCTTCGCGTTCCTGCAAACCGACGACTACAAGGAAGGGCTGGCCGCCTTCTTGGAAAAGCGCAAGCCGTTGTTCAAGGCGCGCTGAGTAGTCCCCACATCATCTTGCTGGCGAGTAGCAGCAGAATACCGGCAAAGACTCTCTT
>Ga0316605_10000962_pt1 | contig 17621 bp, 20 predicted proteins | sample OWC_soil_day20_n_FD_207666 | JGI IMG/M metagenome (GOLD analysis project Ga0316605, IMG submission 207666) | Wetland soil microbial communities from Old Woman Creek delta, Ohio, United States - OWC_soil_day20_noCT | ecosystem: Environmental > Terrestrial > Soil > Wetlands | place: USA: Ohio...
GCGGTTGCCGAGCCTGGTCAGAAAGTCGATATAAGCCAGTTTCTCTGCGGCGCTGAGGCCGGCGACGCCGACTTGCTGGGCCTTGATCTGCAACTCGGCGAAGGCGCGTTTCTGGCCGCCTTCCTGCAAGCGGTCGAGCGTGTCGCGGAATTCCTTCTCGGCCTCTCCTTCGTCAAAAGGCAGGGCAAGAAGTTCCGAGGCGGCATTCTCGATTTGCGCCTCTTCCGGCAGGCCGCGCAACTGTTCGCGCAGGCCGGCGTAGCTCGACGTTTCGCGGTTGGCGGTGACCAGGCCGTGCAGGCGGATCAGCGCCGGCCGCTCCAGCGTGTCGGGCAGCAGATGGGGGGGCAGTTGTGCCGCCAGTTGCGGCTTGTGCAGCACGATGCGCAGCAGGTTGCGGGTCAGCGACGGGGCGGCGCGCTTGGCTTTGGGCGGGGCGGCCGGGGTGTAGGACTTCAGTTCGCACAGCCGTTCGACCTCGCTCTGGGCAAAGCCGCTGGCTTCGGCCAGGCGCTTGACCAGTTGCAGGCGGAGCAGTGGCGTCGGCAGCTTCAACAGCAACGGCTTGGCTTCGTAGATCAATTGCGCCTTGCCTTCCGAACTGGTCAGGTCGCAACGCTGGCCCAGTTCGCGCAGCAGGAAGTCGGACAGCGGCATGGCCTGTTTGACCAAGCGGTCGAACTCGGCCTTGCCGTTGGCGCGGATGTAGCTGTCCGGGTCTTCGTCCTGCGGCAGGAAGACGAAGCCGAGGCGCTTGTTGTCGGCCAGCGCTTCCAGCGAATTTTCCAGGGCGCGCCAGGCGGCCTTGCGGCCGGCGTTGTCGCCGTCGAAGCAGAAGACGATGCGGTCGACCTGGCGCAGCAGTTTCTGCACATGCGTCGTTGTGGTCGCCGTGCCGAGCGCCGCCACCGCGTTGCCGACGCCGTTCTGGGCCAGCGCGATGACGTCCATGTAGCCTTCGGTGACGATGGCGGTGTCGGTCTCGCGCAGCGCCTGTCTTGCTTGCGGTAAACCGAACAGTTCGCGGCCTTTTTCGAACAGCGGCGTTTCCGGCGAATTCAGGTATTTCGGTTCGCCCTGGTCGATGATGCGCCCGCCGAAGGCGATGATGTCGCCCTTCTGGTTGATGATCGGGATCATCAGCCGGTCGCGGAAACGGTCGTAGCGCCGGCCCGCCTCATTCTCGATGACCAGGCCGGCCAGTTTCAGTTCGTCGGCGTTGTAATCGGGGAAGACGGCCTGCAGGTTCTGCCAGCCGTCCGGCGCGTAGCCGATACCGAAGCGGGCGGCGATCTCGCCGGACAGGCCGCGCTTCTTGCAGTAGTCGATGGCGCGCGGCGAGGCCTTCAGCTGATCCTTGTAGTACTGGGTGGCGCGCGCCATGATTTCGATCAGCACCCGGGTCTGGCCCGGCTTTTCATCCTTGAAGCTGCGTCCTTCGCTTTCCGGCACCTGCATGCCGGCCTTGCTGGCCAGTTCCTTGACGGCATCGACGAAGCCCATGCCCTGGTATTCCATGACGAAGCTGATCGCCGTGCCGTGCGCGCCGCAGCCGAAGCAGTGATAGAACTGCTTGGTCGGACTGACCGTGAAGGACGGCGATTTTTCGTTGTGGAAGGGGCAGCAGGCGGCGTAATTGGCGCCGGCTTTCTTCAGCGGTACGTAGCCGTCCACCAGGTCGACGATGTCGACCCGGGCCAGCAAATCCTGAATAAACGAATCAGGAATCACGGGGTGTTAACCGGCCAGCGCGGCCTTGACCAGTTTCGACACTTCCGCCATGTCGGCCTTGCCGGCCAGTTGCGGCTTCAGGATGGCCATCAGCTTGCCCATGTCGGCCGGCCCCTTGGCGCCGGTGGCGGAGACGGCAGCAGCGACGGCAGCGGCGGTGTCTTCGGCGCTCATCTTTTCCGGCAGGTAGGCGGCCAGCACCGAAATCTCGAATTTCTCGGCCTCGGCCAGTTCCTGGCGACCGGCGGCTTCGTACTGGGTGACGCTGTCCTTGCGCTGCTTGGTCAGCTTTTCGATGACGGCGACGACGGCGTTGTCGTCGAGTTCGATCCGTTCATCGACTTCCTTCTGCTTGACGGCGGCGAGCAGCAGGCGGATGGCGCTCAGCTTGGCGCTTTCCTTGGCCTTCATGGCCGTCTTCATGTCTTCGGTGATGCGGGCTTTTAGGCTCATTTCGGTATTTTCAAAGAAAAAAGCCGCCTGCGGTGAGGCGGGCGGCTTTTGGCTGCATGCGAAAGCTACTGGATTAGTAGAGTTTCGGCGGCAGGGTCAGGCTACGGAGGCGCTTGTGTTGACGTTTAACGGCAGCGGCAGCCTTGCGCTTGCGCTCGGCGGTGGGCTTTTCGTAAAACTCACGGGCGCGCAGCTCGGTCAGGAGACCCGTCTTTTCGACAGTGCGCTTGAAGCGGCGAATGGCCACCTCGAACGGCTCGTTTTCCTTGACGCGAATGTTCGGCATATAAATCACCCCCTTCCGTTAGGCGCCTGTCAGGTCAAGTAAACGACAGTGCGCGCAAAATTTGTATCCGCATGGTTGCGGAAAGCCGAGCAGTATATTGCAAAAAACCTTTTTGCTTCAAGTGTTAAAATGCGCGCCGATGTTGATCCTCGGTATTGAATCCTCCTGCGACGAAACCGGCATCGCGCTCTACGACAGCGCGGCCGGCCTGTTGTCGCATGCCCTGCACTCGCAGGTGGCGATGCATGCCGAGTACGGCGGCGTCGTCCCGGAACTGGCTTCGCGCGACCATATCCGCCGTGTCGTCCCCTTGCTGCGCGAAGCGCTGGGCCGGGCCGGCAAGTCGCTGGCCGAGGTCGATGCCATCGCCTACACGCGTGGGCCGGGGCTGTCCGGCGCGCTGCTGGTCGGCTGCGCCTTCGCCGAGGCGCTGGCCGTGGCGCTCGACAAGCCGACCATCCCGGTCCATCACCTCGAAGGCCATCTGCTGTCGCCGCTCTTGTCGGCGACGCCGCCGACCTTCCCGTTCGTCGCCCTGCTGGTTTCCGGCGGTCACTCGCAATTGATGAAAGTGACCGGCGTCGGCGAATACGAACTGCTCGGCGAAACGCTGGACGATGCGGCCGGCGAAGCCTTCGACAAGAGCGCCAAGCTGCTCGGCCTGCCTTACCCGGGCGGCGCCTTGCTGTCGAAACTGGCCGAACAGGGGACGCCCGGCGTGCACGAATTGCCGCGCCCGATGCTGCATTCCGGCGACCTCAATTTCAGTTTTTCCGGCCTGAAGACGGCGGTGCTGACCCTGGTGCGCAGCCAGGACGGCGAACTGACTGATGCCTTCAAGGCCGACGCGGCGCGTGCCTTCCAGGAAGCCATCGTCGAGGTGCTGGTCAAGAAGGCGCTGAAAGCGATGAAGCAGACCAGCCTGAAACAACTGGTGGTGGCCGGCGGCGTCGGCGCCAACAAACAGTTGCGGTCGACGCTCGACGACGAGGCAAAACGCAAGCGCTTCCGCGTCTACTACCCGGAGCTGGAGTTCTGCACCGATAACGGCGCGATGATCGCCCTCGCCGGTTGCCTGCGCCTGCAGAGCGGCACCCCGGCCAAGCCGGCCGGTCAGTTTGCCGTGCAACCGCGCTGGCCGCTGATGGACATGTCGGTCGGCGTGACGAAGTAGGAATCTGGCCGGTATTTACCGTCGACCGCAGCGATTGCCTATTTCTTGCGCTGCGGGCAATGCTTGCAGCGCGGCTTCTTCTTGCAGCATTTCCCCACGTCAGTTGCGCCGCGCAACCCAGTAGCCGGCACCGGCCTGGCCGTAGCGCTCGGCATGCGGCACCTCGCGTTCCAGCGCAAACGCGTCGCCGGCTTGCAGGTGGCGGGTGTCGCCGCCGACCGTCAGCCACATTTCGCCGTACACGACGACTGCCTTGAGCGCGAAGGGATGGGTGTGCGTATCGAAAACGGTATCGGCCGGCCAGTTGCGTTCAAGCACCTCGTCGAAGCCTTCGGCGAGGGCTTGTGCTTCGAATTCCTGGAAGGTGCCTGAACGCATGGTGGCGAATCAGAGTGCGGCCAGTGCGGCGGCGTAGTCGGGTTCGTGCTTGATCTCGCCGACCAGTTCGCTGTGCACCACCTTGTCGTTTTCATCGAGAACGACGACGGCACGGGCGGCAACCCCGACCAGCGGGCCGCTGGCGACGGCGACTCCGTAGGCTTCGAGAAACTCACCGCCGCGCATCGTCGACAGGGTGACCACGTTGTCCAGACCTTCGGCGCCGCAGAAACGGGCCTGGGCGAACGGCAGATCGGCCGAGATGCACAGCACGACGGTGTTCGGCAGGGCATTGGCCTTGGCGTTGAACTGGCGGACCGAGGTGGCGCAGGTCGGCGTGTCGATGCTCGGGAAAATGTTCAGGATCTTGCGCTTGCCGGCAAAGCTGGCCAGCGTGACGTCGGACAGATCTTTGGCAACCAGCGAGAAGGCGGGCGCAGAATCGCCCTTTTGCGGGAAGCGGCCGGCGACGGAGATGGCTTTGCCGCCGAGGGTAACGGTTTGCGACATGAGTTTTCCTTATTGGAATTAAAAGCGGAGGCCCCGTTTGACGAGGACGGTCCGCATTGGTTCAGTAGTCGGCGCGCGAGGCTAGGCGCGTTGGTCTCAGCGGCGCGGTAGGCCGTCGGCAAGTCCGGTCAATTGCGGGGATTTGCCCTGCATGGAAGCGCGATGCAGTGGCCTGGGCCGATCAGGCGGTCTTCTTGCTACCGATCTTCGATTCCTGCCCGGCCATCAGGCGCTGGAGGTTCGGCCAATGCTTGCCGATCAGCGCCATGGCCAGCACGCCGACGACAATGGTCTGGCCGGTAGCGCCGTGCATCAAGGCGGCGAAGACCGGGGCCAGGCCGGCGGCCAGCACGGCGGCCAGCGACGAATAGCGGGAGACGTAGGCGACCAGCAGCCAGGTGCCGAGCACGGCCAGGCCGAGCAGTGGGTCGAGCGCCAGCAGCACGCCGGCGGCGGTGGCGACGCCCTTGCCACCCTTGAACTTCAGGAAAACCGGGTAAAGATGGCCGAGGAAGACGGCCAGCGCGACCAGCCCGACCACGGTGTCGGTCAGGCCGACGCGTTGCGCGACGAACACCGCGACCCAGCCTTTCAGCGCGTCGCCGAGCAGGGTGAACAGCGCCGCCTTCTTGTTGCCGCTGCGTAGCACGTTGGTCGCCCCGGGGTTGCCCGAGCCGTAGGTGCGCGGATCGGCCAGGCCGAAAATCTTCGAGGAGATCATGGCGAAGGGAACGGAACCGAGCAGGTAGGCAGCGAGGAGGGCGAGGGCGGTTTGCATGGGGCGGTCTGGGCGGTGGGGTACAATCGCGCCAAATTTTACACCGCCAAGGCAGCCGGACCCCGCATGGACATCATTTTCATCGAAGAACTGCGCGCAGAAACGTGGATCGGCATCTATCCGCGCGAAAAAGCCATGGCGCAGACGGTCGAGATATCCCTGCACATCGGCGTGTCTACCGCCTCGGCCGGAGCCAGCGACGATATCCGCGATACGGTGGACTACGCGGTAGTCGTCGAGCGCCTGCGCGCGGACCTGGCCGGCAGCCACTTCAATCTGCTGGAAAAGCTGGCCGAACATGTGGCCAGCTGGCTGCTGGAAAATTTCGCCGCCCACTGGGTGCGCGTCTCGGTCGCCAAGCTGGGCATGATGCCCGGCGTCAAACGGGTCGGCGTCATCATAGAACGTTCGCTGTAGGCCGGCACAAAGGTTAAAAGGCCTCGGTCGGTAACGGCCGGGGCTTGTTTGCGTTCAGAACACGCCAGCCAACACCGTCATCAGCGCGAAGCCGACCGCCAGACCGGTGGTGCCGGCCGCCTCGCGGCCCGGCCGGTGCGAGGCCGGGATCAACTCGTGGCTGACCACCCAAAGCATGGCGCCGGCGGCGGCCGCCAGGGCGAGCGGCAAGGCATCGCCGGCCACGCTGCTGGCAATCACCCCGAACAAACCGCCGACCGGTTCGACCAGGCCGGTGCCGAGGGCCAGCCCGGCGGCACGCCAGGGGGTGGCGCCGAGTGCGAGCATCGCGCTGGCGACAATCCAGCCTTCGGGAACGTTCTGGATGGCGATGCCCAGCGTCATCCCGTGATCGGCCCCGGCCGCCGCCGAGACGCCCACGGCGAGGCCTTCCGGCAGGTTGTGCAGGGCGATGGCGGCGACCACCAGACCGAGAGCGGGCATCGTCTGGCCGTCCTCCAGCCTTTCGACATGGGCGTGGGCGGTGCGCCGGTCCATCTGCTGCATGGCCGCTACCCCGGCCAGGAAGGCGAGGGCGGTGGCGATGCCGAGCGGCCACGGCGCGCCACTGGCGCCGACCGTCTGCACGGCGGGCACAAGAAGCGAGAACAGGCTGGCGGCCAGCATCATGCCGCCGGCTAGGCCGAGCATTGGCGCCATCATCGATGCTTGCGGTCGACGCAGAAAAAGCACCGGAATTGCCCCAAGGCCGGTGGCCAGTCCGGCCAGCAAACTGGCGGCAAGCCCCTGGGCGGCCGGCGGATGAGCGGCCAGCCAGAGTGCCGACTGCTCGGCGGCGAAAGCGGTGGCGACAACGGCCATGAGCAGGCCGACCCACAACGGGCGGCGGCTGGCGGGCTGGGCGTAGTGGCGAATGACGAGTTGGCTCATGATGGCTCTCCGGCGTTGATGGAGGCCACTCTATCGAGCGCGGCTTTATAGGGCTAATCGATTATCTAAATACTTTCGATTGGCAATGGCAATCGGCTCTTGGTCGGACGGTACTACCGGTTCAAACCGGCCAGAAGCGGGAATTCACCGCAGCCTAATCGCTTGGCGAACTGGCTATCTGAGCCACTCCCTTGCTTCCTGTAGCGTGGCAAAAAACTTAACGGGATAGGGGCTGAGCCCTGTATTTAAATACTGGCTAACCATCTCGGCGACCCCCGCATTGGCGGCCACAATAGCTATTTTTAGCACTTTGCTTGTCATGCCCGCGGCGCCATCTATGGCCGCTGAAAATTCAACGTCACGGCGGTTAGGCGTAAAACTCTCACACTTGCTGAAATCGTGGATTGAATAGCGCACGCTGACATCAAACCTAGGATCGCAATGGACTCGCTCCTGCATCTGAACCATCTCAGTGTTTGTAGCATGCCCAGACCACTCAGTCAGCAGTCCGTGCGTCTCCCATGTTGTTTTGAATGGCATATGCGCTATCTTGGCCAAGCGGATTCTTCAACAACCGTGATGATAGCAGTCTGTAAGACTGCTCCATTCAGTTGACTGCCGTTGAACTGTCTGAAACACAAAAGTCGGGTATGGGTACTGTCCTGCCGGACAACCCTGCTTTTCGGGCGACTGAACCCGCTAAACCAGCGCCGCCTCGACCACCTTCGGCTTCAGTACCAGCAGCAAATCGTGCGGATGGACGCCGACCAGGTAGCCGCGTCTGCCGCCGTTGATGTAGATCAGCGGCAAATCGAGGATGGTTTTTTCCAGGTAGACCGGCATCACCTTCTTGGTGCCGAACGGGCTGGTGCCGCCGACCAGGTAGCCGGTGTGGCGGTTGGCGACTTCCGGCTTGCACGGTTCGACTTTCTTGCAGCCGATCTGGCGGGCCAGTTCCTTGGTCGATACCTTGCAGTCGCCGTGCATCAGCACGACCAGCGGCTTGGCGTTCTCGTCCTCGAAGATCAGCGTCTTGACCACGGCGTGCTCGTCGACGTTGAGTTCGCGCGCCGATACCTTGGTGCCGCCGTGTTCCTCGTAGGCGTAGAGGTGGTTGGAGAATGCGATCTTGTGGGCCTTGAGGAACTTGGTGGCTTGGGTTTCGGGGGCGTGGTCGGCTTTGCTCATCGGGGCGTGGCGAAAGGTCAAAACAAAGGCGCCCGCTGCGCGGCGGGCGCCTCAGAGATGTAGAGGGTTCGCTATTTGACTTGAAGGCGGTTGAGGTAGTCAATCAGTGCCAGGATGCGCGAGCGGACATACATCTCCATGTTGTAGGGCATGAAGGCATAGTGCTCTTCGGCCTTGGCGGTTTCCAGGCTGTAGTCCTTGCCCCAGATCGGCATGTCGCGCGTGCCGTGTCCCTTCACCGCCTGGCGTCCGTCGATGACGGCATAGACCCGGTCGAACGGGAAAACCCCGCCGTTCTTCTTGCTCAACTGGGTGAGGTCGGGTGGTGCCGTTTTCAGGATATCGATGGCCCCGCCGTCACCCTTGCCGCCGGGGCCGTGGCAGACGGCGCAACGGTTCTGGAATTCGTTTTTGCCGATATCGAATTTGTCCCGGTCGGCGGCGTTGGCCGGATTGCCGGCCGCCAGCGCCAGGGCGGTCAGCAAGATGAATTTCATGGGGTTGTTCGCGTTCATGGTTTTCTCCCGCAGGCAGAAAATTCGATGAATGTCGTTTTGGCCGGTGCGGACGGACGACGGAAGACGATGCCAGACTGATCGTTTCCAGCATAGGCATCGGCTACCGGGAAGCAAGGTCGAACGGCCGGAAAAGCCGTCTACAAGGCCATTCGGCGCATATTAATGCGCTGCGCGGAGTGGCTGGGCTACTTCTTTTGGCTCATCGGCTTGGCCTCGAAATAGAGGCAGTGCTGGCCGGAGGAGGCGATGACGTCGGCTTCCGGCGGGCGCCGGCTCTTGAAGTCGAGCGCCCGGCAGCCGTAGCGGAAATGCAGGTCGTGGGTGATGAAGTAATGGACGCAGCGGTTGCAGCGCGGGGCCGTGGGATTCATCGCGACTTACTCGCCGACCTTGCTGCGCAACAGCTTGACCTGGCCGCGCTTGACCTTGCTGTCTACCCGTTTGCGCTGGGAACTGCGGGTGGGCTTGGTCGCCCGGCGCTGGGGCGGCACGAAAGCGGCGGCGGCAATCAGTTCGCGCAGGCGGACCAGGCCGTCCTCGCGGTTGCGTTCGAGGCTGCGGTGCTTCTGGGCCTTGATGACGACGATGCCGTCGCTACTGATGCGCTGGTCGCGCAGGGCCAGCAGTTTTTCCTTGATGTCGTCGGGCAGGCTGGAGGTGGCGATGTCGAAGCGCAGATGGACGGCGTTCGACACCTTGTTGATGTTCTGGCCGCCGGCGCCCTGGGCGCGGATGGCGGTGAATTCGACTTCGTCTTCGTTGAGGGCGATCTGGGGCATGGGGTTCAGCCGCGCGGGTGGTGCATGGCGTGCAGGGTTTTCAGGCGTTCGCGGGCGACGTGGGTGTAGATCTGCGTCGTCGAGATGTCGGCATGGCCGAGCAGCAACTGGACGACGCGCAGGTCGGCGCCGTGGTTCAACAGGTGGGTGGCGAAGGCGTGGCGCAGCACGTGCGGCGACAGCTTGGCCGGGTCGATGGTGGCCTGCGCGGCGTAGCGCTTGATCAGTTGCCAGAAGGCCTGGCGGGTCATCGCCCCGCCGCGGGCGGTGACGAACAGCGCTTCGCTCTGCTGGCCTTTCAATATGTCCGGGCGGGCTTCGTCGAGGTAGCGGTGCAGCCAGTCGATGGCGAGTTCGCCGAGCGGCACCAGGCGTTCCTTGCTGCCCTTGCCGAGGGCGCGCAACACGTTGTCGTTGAAGCTGACTTCGTGGATTTGCAGATTGACCAGTTCGGAGACGCGCAGGCCGGTGGCGTAGAGCGTTTCCAGCATGGCCCGGTCGCGCAGGCCGAGCGGGGTTTCCAGGTTGGGCGCGTTGAGCAGGGCGTCCACCTGCTTTTCCGACATCACCTTGGGCAGGCGCGACGGGCGGGCCGGGTTGGCCAGGCTCAGCGTCGGGTCGGCGACGATGCGGCCGCGGCCGAGTTGCCAGCGATAGAAGCGGCGCAGCGTCGACAGGTAGCGTGCCTGCGAGGTGGCCCGGGTGTGGCGCGACAGGTGAGCTATGAAGCCTTGCAGCGTCGCCTCGCGCAGGTCGAGCAGTGGCTCGTGGCTGTGCTCGGCCAGCCAGCCGGCCAGGCGGCCGAGGTCGGAGCGATAGCTGTCCAGCGTCGCCTTGGCCAGGCCGTCTTCCAGCCACAGGGCATCGCAGAAATTGTCGATCTCGGCGAGGTCAGGCGGGCGGATTGGCAACAGCGATGCCCTCATGCCGCAGCAGCCAGCGTTTGACCTCGAGCAGGAAACCGCCGCGTTCGCGGGCGAAGCCGCCCAGGCCACCGCCGGTGGCGACGACGCGGTGGCAGGGTACGACCACTGGATAGGGGTTGGCCCCGCAGGCCTGGCCGACGGCGCGCGGCGCATTTTTCAGGTTTTTGGCCAGTTGACCGTAGGTATGGGTTTCGCCGGTCGGAATGGCGGCGATCTGTGCCCAGACCTGGCGCTGGAAAGTGGTGCCGGCCGGCCGCAGCGGCAGGCCGAAGGCGAAATTCGGGTGGGCGATGTAGGCCTGCAACTGGCGCACCGCCTCGGCGGCGAGCGGCGTGCTTGGCGCCTGCTCCGGGCGGGGTTCGAGGAAGTCGATGCCGGTGATTTCGTCGCCGTCGCACTGGATGCCGAGGGCGAAGCCGGGGGCGGCGACGACGGCCTGGTAAATCTGGTTGGGGCGGGTCTGCATGGGCGGCTCCTGCGGTCGACGCGTCAAAACTGCCAAAAATCAGAAGGCCGACAGGCCGGTCATCGCCCGGCCGAGGATCAGCGCATGGATGTCGTGCGTGCCCTCGTAGGTGTTGACCACTTCCAGGTTGACCAAGTGCCGGATGACGCCGAATTCGTCGGAGATGCCGTTGCCGCCCAGCATGTCGCGCGCAGTGCGGGCGATGTCGAGCGCCTTGCCGCAGGAGTTGCGTTTGAGCATGGAGACGTTTTCCGGCGCCGCGCTGCCGTCGTCCATCATGCGGCCGAGGCGCAGCACGCCCTGGAGGCCGAGCGCGATCTCGGTCTGCATGTCGGCCAGCTTCTTCTGCACCAGCTGGTTGGCGGCCAATGGGCGGTCGAACTGCTGGCGGTCCAGCGTGTATTGGCGGGCGGTGTGCCAGCAGGCTTCGGCGGCGCCCAGCGCTCCCCAGGCAATGCCGTAGCGGGCGGCATTGAGGCAGGTGAACGGCCCTTTCAGGCCGGCCACGTCGAGGCGGTTTTCGGTCGGCACGAACACTTCGTCCATGACGATTTCGCCGGTAATCGAGGCGCGCAGACCGACCTTGCCGTGGATGGCCGGCGCCGACAGTCCGGCCATGCCCTTGTCGAGGACGAAGCCGCGGATCAGGCCGTCGTCGTCCTTGGCCCAGACCACGAAGACGTCGGCAATCGGTGCATTGGTGATCCACATCTTGTTGCCGGTGAGCTTCCAGCCGCCCGGCACGGCGCGCGCCCGCGTTGCCATGCTGGCCGGGTCGGAACCGGAATTCGGCTCGGTCAGGCCGAAGCAGCCGATCCACTCGCCGCTGGCCAGTTTCTTCAGGTACTTCTCTTTCAACGCCTCGCTGCCGAACGCAAAAATCGGCAGCATGACCAGCGACGACTGCACGCTCATCATTGAGCGGAAGCCGGAGTCGACGTATTCGATCTCGCGGGCGATCAGGCCGTAGGACACGTAGTTTAGGCCGGCGCCGCCGTACTGCGGCGGCAGCGTGGCGCCGAGCAGGCCCATGTCGCCCATCTCGCGGAAGATGGCTGGGTCGGTGTGCTCGTGGCGGAAAGCATCGCGCACGCGCGGCAGCAGCGCCTTTCGGGCGAAAGTCTGGGCGGCGTTGCGCACCTGCCGCTCGTCGGCGGCGAGCTGGCTGTCGAGCAGGAAAGGGTCTTGCCAGTTGAAGGTCGGCTTGGCCATGGGTAACGCTCCCGGAGTGTGTCGTCCCCGCGCCGGCGGGGACCCAGAGAAATGCTGGATTCCCGCCGCTGGGGGAATCGCGGAGTTTGGTGAGGACTAGCCGCGCACGTGCCCGTCGCCCAGCACCACCCACTTCTGGCTGGTCAGGCCTTCGAGACCGACCGGGCCGCGGGCGTGGATCTTGTCGGTCGAGATGCCGATCTCGGCGCCCAGGCCGTATTCAAAGCCGTCGGCGAAGCGGGTCGAGGCGTTGATCATCACCGAGCTGGAATCGACCTCGCGCAAAAAGCGCATCGCCTTCGGGTGGTTGTCGGTGACGATGGCCTCGCTGTGGTGCGACGAATACTGGTTGATGTGGGCGATGGCTTCGTCGATGCCGGCCACCACCTTGACCGAGATGATCGGTGCGAGGTATTCGGTGTAGTAGTCCTCTTCCGTCGCGGCGACGGCGTTCGGCACGATGGCGCAGGTTTCGGCGCAGCCGCGGATCTCGACGCCCTTGCCGGTCAGCATGTGGGCGATCGGCGGCAGCAGCATGGTGGCGACGCTGCGGTCGACCAGCAGCGATTCGGCGGTGTTGCAGGTGCCGTAGCGCTGGGTCTTGGCGTTCTCGACGATCTTCAGCGCCTTGTTGGGGTCGGCTTCCTCTTCCAGATAGACGTGACAGTTGCCGTCCAGGTGCTGGATCATCGGCACGCGCGCTTCGGCGAGGAGCCGCGCGATCAGGCCCTTGCCGCCGCGCGGCACGATGACGTCGACGAATTCGCGCATGGTGATCAGTTCGCCGACCGCGGCGCGGTCGGTGGTGTTGATGACCTGCACCGATTCGGCCGGCAGGCCGGCGGCCTGAAGGCCTTCCTGGACCAGGGCGGCAATCGCCTGGTTGGAGCGAATGGCTTCCGAGCCGCCGCGCAGGATGGCGGCGTTGCCGGATTTCAGGCAGAGCGCCGCGGCGTCGGCGGTGACGTTGGGCCGGGCTTCGTAGATGATGCCGATGACGCCGAGCGGCACGCGCATCTTGCCGACCTGGATGCCGGACGGGCGGTACTTGATGTCGTTCATCTCGCCGATCGGATCCGGCAGCTTGGCCACCTGTTCGACGCCTTCGGCCATGCTGTCGACGCCCTTCTCGGACAGGGTCAGGCGGTCGAGCATGGCGGTTTCCAGACCGGCGGCGCGGGCGGCGGCCAGGTCTTCCTGATTGGCGGCGACCAGCGCGGCTTTTTCGCGGCGGATGGCGGCGGCGATGTGCAGCAGCGCGGCGTTCTTCTCGGCGGTGGTGGCGCCGGCCAGGCGGCGCGAGGCAGCGCGGGCCTGGCGGCCGACGGTCTGCATGTAGTCCTTGATGTCCATGATGATTTTTGTGCTGGGCAAAGGATCATTATAGCCAGACAAATAACAGGGAACTTCCAGAAGGGGGTAAACTCTTATCCGCTACGATAACAAGGCTTTCCATCGAGGACATGATGGCTGAAAAATTGATTTTGCCGACTGAGGTCAAGGTCTGCGCAACATGCAGCTACTGGGACGGCGAACGCCAGGTCGATCCCGACATGAAGGTGGTGGTGGTGGATGGCGACTGCCAGGGCGAATGCCTGGTGCAGGAGGCCGGCAAACCGGGCTTGCACGACGTGCGTTGCGAATGCGACTGCCTGTGGGAAGACCTCGAGCCGGACAGCGAGTCCAGCGGCGATAGCGAACCGCGCGCCGCTTAATTACTTGGTCGCGCCGAGGCGTAGCCCGAGGCGCAGGAATTCTTCCCAGATGTTGCCCTGGCCGATGCCCTTGGCCAGCCGGTCGATCCGGCCGGCGTGACGCAGCGCCTCTTCGAGGCTTGCAGTCGACAGTCGTTGCAGCGCCTTTTTGACCGGGTTGGCGCGTGGCCCCCAGACCTTGGCGTCCTTCAACAACAGGTCGACCGGCTTGCCGGCGTCCATGCCACTGCGAATCACCGTCAGCGCGCGGATTTCCTCGCTCATCGCCCACAGCACCAGCGGCGGCGCCTCGCCTTCATGCATCAGGCCATCGAGCGTCCGGGTCAGGCGGCCGACGTCGCCGGCGAGCAGGGCTTCGCGCAGGCCGTCAATGTCGTAGCGGGCGACATTGAGTACCGCTTCGCGGATCTGGATCGCCGTTAGCTGGCCGGCCGGGTAGAGCAGTCCGAGTTTCTGGATTTCCTGGTGGGCGGCCAGCAGGTTGCCCTCGACCCGTTCGGCGATGAATTTCAGGCTGTCCGTGTCGGCGCTCTGCTGCTGCCGGCGCAGGCGGCCGGCGATCCAGCCCGGCAGCTCGGCGAGCGGCGGGGCCATCAGCTTGATGGCGACGCCGGCATTGACCAGCGCGGTGAACCAGACGGCCTTTTCCTCGCGCCAGTCCAGTTCGGGCAGGGTGATCAGCAGCAGGTTGTCGGGCGACAGGTGCTGGCACCACTGCTGCAACGCGGCGCTGCCTTCCTTGCCCGGCTTGCCGGTGGGGATGCGCAGGTCGATCAGTTTCCGGTCGCCGAACAGCGACATGTTGCCGCCGGCGGCGAGCAGGGCGCCCCAGTCGAATTGCGGCAGCACGGTCAGCACTTCGCGTTCGCTGTAGCCTTCGCGGCGCGCCTTGGCGCGGATGGCGTCGGCCGCTTCCAGCACCAGAAGCGGCTCGTCGCCGTACAGCACGTAAAGCGGGCGCAGTTCGCGCTCGAGGTGCGCGGCGAGTTGTTCGCCCTTGAGCAGCATTACTCGTCGATTTCGCGGTTGGGGTCGAGCGGCTTGACGATGGACAGCCGGCGCATGATCTGGTTGACCAGGTCCTTGTTCATGTCGCGCCAGAGCAGCCCTTCTTCCTGGTTCTTGGCCAGCACCGTCGAGTCGTCGAAGGTGATGTCGCGCATCAGGCTGATTTCGTTGGGCGGCACCAGCACCTGGCCCTTGGCGTTGACCACGCGGAAGCTGTAGATCAGTTGCAGGCGGTATTCACGCACGCGGCCCTGGGCGTTGACGCTGAGCACGCTCTTGTGGCGGTTGTCGTGCAGCTGCTGGAAGATGGCTTCCGGCGCCGAGGTCTGGTCGACCAGCTCGGTCTGGCCGGTGGCGTTGATGTAGCGCTCCATCCAGATGCGTACGTCGGCCGTTTCCGGCAAGGCGATCTGGAAGGTCTTGTAGGGCAGGCTGGCGCTTTGCGTGCCGCGCAACTGGAAGCCGCAGCCGGTGAGGGCCGCGGCGAAAATCAGGGCGAGCAGCAAACGCATGGCTTTTCCTTAGACGACGATATTGACCAGACGGCCCGGCACGACGACGACCTTCTTCGGCGCCTTGCCTTCCATGAACCTCTGCGCCTCCGGGTTGGCCAGCGCGGCCGCCTCGATGCTCGCCTTGTCGGCCTCGGCAGCCACGCGAATCGAGCCGCGCAGCTTGCCGTTGACCTGGATCATCAGCTCGATCTCGTCCTGCTTCAAGGCGGCCGGGTCGGCCTTCGGGAATGCCTGCGAACCGACATCCTGGCCCGGCTTCAGTTCGGCGTAGAGCGCCTGGCCGATGTGCGGCACGATCGGGAAGAGCAGCAGGGCGATGCTTTCCAGACATTCCTGGGCCAGCGCGCGGCCGGCGGGGTCGGCCAGGTCGCACTTGTCGTAGGCGTTGAGCAGTTCCATGACGGCGGCGATGGCGGTGTTGAACTGCTTGCGCCGGCCGTAGTCGTCGGCGACCTTGCCCATGGTCTGGTGCAGCTTGCGCCGCAGGTCGGCTTGGGCCGAACTCAAACCCTCGTTACCGGTGCACGCGGCGACCAGGCCGGCCTGCACGTGGTCGTAAGTCGTCTTCCACAAACGGCGCAGGAAGCGGTAGGCGCCTTCGACGCCGGCATCGGACCATTCCAGCGACTGGTCCGGGGGCGAAGCGAACATGATGAACAGGCGGGCGGTGTCGGCGCCGTATTGCTCGATCAGCGACTGCGGATCGACGCCGTTGTTCTTCGACTTGGACATCTTCTCGGTGCCGCCGATGACCACCGGCAGGCCGTCGGCCTTCAGCGTGGCGCCGGTCGGGCGGCCGCGCTCGTCGGTGACGACATCGACATCCGCCGGGTTGATCCATTGCTTCTTGCCGCCTTCCAGATCGCGGTAGAAGGTCGGGGCGACGACCATGCCCTGGGTCAGCAGGTTGGCGAAGGGTTCGCCGAGGTCGCCGATCAGGCCGACGTCGCGCATCAGTTTGGTGAAGAAGCGCGAGTACAACAAGTGCAGGATTGCGTGCTCGATGCCGCCGATGTACTGGTCGATGCCGCCCTTGCACCAGTACTGGACGCGCTCGTCGACCATGGCCGTGGTGTTGTCCGGGCAGGCGTAGCGCAGGAAGTACCAGGACGACTCGAAGAAGGTGTCCATGGTGTCGGTTTCACGGCGGGCGTCGCCGCCGCATTTCGGGCACTTGCATTCGTAGAACTCGGGCATCTTGGCCAGCGGCGAACCGGCGCCGGTGATCTCGACGTTCTCGGGGAGGGCGACCGGCAACTGGTCGTCGGGCACCGGCACGTCGCCGCAAGTCGGGCAGTGGATGATCGGGATCGGGCAGCCCCAGTAGCGCTGGCGGGAAATGCCCCAGTCGCGCAGGCGGAACTGCACCTTCTTGTCGCCCAGGCCCTTGGCGGCGAGGTCGGCGGCGATGGCGTCGACGGCGGCTTCGTAGCCGAGGCCGTCGTATTTGCCGGAATTGACGCATGCCCCTGCATCTTTCATTCCATACCAAGCCTGCCATTTGTCCGGAGAGAATTCGATGAACTCATAGCCTTCACGAAGATTCTCTTTGGTGCTTTCAGGAAGGTCGGTGCAATGAAGATGTCCACGAATTTCTGAGGCAACTTTGTAATCTATAACCTGCTTAATTGGCAGGTTGTACTTCAGTGCGAAGGCGAAGTCGCGTTCGTCGTGCGCCGGGACGGCCATCACGGCGCCATCGCCATAGCTCATCAGCACGTAGTTGCCGACCCAGACTTCAACCTGCTCGCCGGTCAGCGGATGGGTGACGTAGATGCCGGTCGGCATCCCCTTCTTTTCCATCGTCGCAATGTCGGCTTCGGCAACGCCGCCCTGCTTGCATTCCTCGATGAATTTCGCCAGTTCCGGGTTGTCGACCGCAGCCTTTTGCGTCAGCGGGTGTTCGGCAGCGACGGCAACGAAGGTGACGCCCATGATGGTGTCGGCGCGGGTGGTGAATACCCACAGTTTTTCTTCCGGGTTATCCGCCAGCGGGAAGGCGAAGCGCACGCCGGTGCTCTTGCCGATCCAGTTTTTCTGCATCAGCCGCACCTGCTCAGGCCAGCCCGGCAGATTGTCCAGTTCGGCGAGCAGTTCCTCGGCGTAGGCAGTGATCTTCATGTAATACATGGGGATCTCGCGCTTTTCGATCAGTGCGCCGGAACGCCAGCCGCGGCCGTCGATGACCTGTTCGTTGGCCAGCACGGTGTGATCGACCGGATCCCAGTTAACGGTGCCGAGCTTCTTGTACACCAGGCCTTTTTCGTAGAGGCGGGTGAACAGCCACTGTTCCCAGCGGTAGTACTCGGGGGTGCAGGTGGCGAATTCGCGGTCCCAGTCGATGGCGAAGCCGAGCGACTTCAATTGCTGCTTCATGTACTCGATGTTCGAGTAGGTCCACCCGGCCGGAGCGACATTGTTGGCCAGCGCGGCGTTCTCGGCCGGCATGCCGAAGGCGTCCCAGCCCATCGGTTGCAGCACGTTGTAGCCCTGCATCTTGTGGAAACGGGACAGTACGTCGCCGATGGTATAGTTCCGCACGTGGCCCATGTGCAGCTTGCCCGACGGGTAAGGGAACATGGACAGGCAGTAGTATTTCGGCTTGGTGGAGTCTTCCACGGCACGGGCGGCGCCGGT
>Ga0316605_10000965_pt1 | contig 17600 bp, 18 predicted proteins | sample OWC_soil_day20_n_FD_207666 | JGI IMG/M metagenome (GOLD analysis project Ga0316605, IMG submission 207666) | Wetland soil microbial communities from Old Woman Creek delta, Ohio, United States - OWC_soil_day20_noCT | ecosystem: Environmental > Terrestrial > Soil > Wetlands | place: USA: Ohio...
ACCATACAAAAATCATAACAAAAGAATCCGAAGCATCTACTGACGCTTCGGATTCTTCATATTATATTCTGTTCTGAAACCTTTAGCTAAATAGCTTTACATTTTTTCTCCAGCCAGTGCTTTTCAGCTTTTGAGAGGTAAGGCGAGAGTTTTTTATACACATTCTTGTGATAATCATTCAGCCATTTTTCTTCTTCGTTTGTAAGCATACTCTTATCAATCAAGCGGGTATCTATATAGCAAAGCGTTAGCGTTTCGAAACGGAGGAATTGTCCGAATTCGGTTTTTTCAGCCAGAACAGTCAACACCAGATTCTCCGTGCGGATACCGTATTCGTCCGTGCGATACATCCCGGGTTCGTTTGATGTGATCATTCCTGTTTGCAGGGTGGCAGGATTTTCATCCATCCTGATATTTTGCGGGCCTTCATGTACATTCAGGAAATGTCCCACTCCGTGTCCGGTTCCGTGTCCGTAATTCAGCCCTCTGTCCCACATGGCTTTGCGTGCCAGAATATCCAGCTGCGAACCGCGAGTGTTCACCGGAAATTTAGCCATAGCCAGATCAATATGACCTTTCAATACGAGCGTATAATCTTTCTTTTGTTTCGAAGTGGGTTTACCCAAAGCGATTGTACGTGTTATATCTGTAGTACCTTCGAGGTATTGCCCTCCGGAGTCAAGCAGAAGTATTCCTTCGGATTTTAGCGTCGATGCCGATTCAGGTGTGGCCGAATAATGCACAATAGCGCCATGACCTGCATAACCGGCAATTGTATCAAAACTTTCACCGATAAAGTTAGTTTGCTCTGCTCTGTATCCACGCAATTTCTCGGCTATCGATACTTCTGTAAGATTTCCTTCTTTCACATGCTCTTCGAGCCAGATAAAAAATTTGGTTAACGCTACTCCATCTTTGATCATTGCTTTTCGAATACCAGCAATCTCGATTTCGTTTTTCAGACTTTTCAGTTTGAATACCGGCGACATCCCTACCCTCTTTTCACAGGCAGCGGGTATTGCTTCAAACAACGACTGATTGAGTTTGTTGCCATCATACATAACTGCTTTATCAGCCGGGATTTCGTGCAGCTTAGTATAAATATCCTGATAGTTGGCTATGACAACACCATTAGCAATGAGATAATCGCACGAAGCATCAGTGCATTTAGCCATATCAACAAAAAGCATTGCTTTTTCCTCATCAACGAGTGCATACGCTATCACTACCGGATTGAAAGCCACATCGTTTCCGCGAATATTGAATAACCAGGCAATATCGTCGAGAGCTGACATCACAAATACCTGTGCATGTGCTTTGCGTAATTCTGCACGCAGCTGAACCAGTTTTTCGGATACGGTTTTACCGCTGTATTTCACATCAAAAACAAAGAAAGGATTATGCGGCAGTGCCGGACGATCGGTCCAGATTTCTTTCAGCAAATCAAGCGAAACGAGTTCAATTCCGCTCATTTTTAGTTCGGCTTTCATGTTAGCGTAAGCATTCACCGAAAACATCTGAGCATTCACGGCAACTTTATCTCCGCTTTTTAGTTCTTCCGACAGCCAGGGAATTATTTCCGGAGTTTCAGGTAATCCCTGTTTCATCAGGTCAATAGTAGTGTCCTTCAGCTGATTGGCTCCCTGCAAAAAATAGCGGGAATCGGTCCACAGTCCGGCTTTGTCGATTGTAACTGCGGCAGTACCTGCAGATCCCGTAAAACCTGTAATCCAAACGCGTTCTTTCCAGTAATCTGCAATATATTCACCTGCATGTGGATCGGTTCCGGGTATGATGCAAGCTGAAATACCCGCACTTTTCATCGACTGACGCAATGCGGCAAGACGTTCTTTAATTTGTGTCATATTTTTATGCTTTTAGATTGATAAATATCGGTTATTCTGATAGTTAAAATTTCGCCGGATGCTTTGTAATTTAGAGAAATTACATGAACCATTGTTTACTTACAAAGATATAAAATATAAATTGTTAAATTTAACCTATTAAATTTGATTAACACAAAACAAATCTGAAATCATTTTTGTTTTTACTCCTTCGGCTCAACGGTGTCGTATTTTTTCTATTAAAATTCTGTATCTTTGCAAGTTATTAAAATTGACAAATTTTGGATACAACTAAAAATATTCATTTACCGGACACTACTGAAAATGTTGATGTTACAGGCGCAAGAGTACACAATCTAAAAAATATTGATGTTACCATTCCGCGCGATGCGCTCACGGTAATTACCGGATTGAGCGGTAGCGGTAAATCTTCACTAGCTTTTGATACTATTTTTGCAGAAGGGCAGCGCCGCTATATTGAAACATTTTCGGCTTATGCACGCAGTTTTCTGGGAAATATGGAACGCCCCGATGTGGATAAAATCACCGGACTTAGTCCTGTTATTTCCATCGAACAGAAAACTACCAATAAAAATCCGCGCTCTACTGTTGGTACTACCACCGAAATTTACGACTTTCTGCGTTTGCTTTTTGCCCGTGCAGGTATAGCTTATTCATATATTACGGGTGAAGCGATGATCAAATATACCGACGATCAGATTATCGATCTTATTCTGAAAAATTACGAAGGAAAGAAAACCCTGCTGCTGGCACCGGTGGTGCGCGGACGAAAAGGGCACTACCGCGATCTTTTTGAACAAATCCGTAAAAAGGGTTACCTTCATGTCCGAGTGGATGGCGAAGTCCGAGAAATCACACACAACATGAAAGTGGATCGTTACAAAATTCATGATATTGAAATTGTAATCGACCGGCTGCTCGTAACCGACAAAGACCGCAAACGCCTGAAAGATTCGATGCAGAAAGCCATGCAACACGGCAGTGGCATCATTATGCTGCTCGAAAAAGATAAAGACGAAGTCAGGTATTTCAGTCGCAAACTGATGTGCCCTACTTCAGGTATCTCGTATGATGATCCGGCTCCTCACAATTTTTCGTTCAATTCGCCTCACGGTTATTGTCCGAAATGTAAAGGACTGGGCTTTATCAACGAAATTGATATGGCTAAAATCATTCCGGATGCATCTGTAAGCATTTTCAATGGAGGTATTGCCCCGCTCGGGAAACATAAAAACAGTACCATTTTCTGGCAGATTGAAGCGATTCTGGCTAAATATGAATGTACACTGAAAACTCCGCTCGCCGATGTGCCTGAAGATGCCATCGATGAAATTATGAATGGTACCGACGAGCAACTTCATATTAAAAATGAGTCACTGGGCAACTCCAACTATTTCCTGAGTTATGACGGTATTATCAAGTACATCGAAATGCAACAGGAAAACTCGGCTTCTGCTACCGAACAAAAATGGGCAAATCAGTACTCAAGAACCATTAAATGTAACGAATGTAACGGCCAAAGACTACGAAAGGAATCATTATATTTCCGCATTCACGACAAGAACATTGCCGAACTGGCTGAAATGGACATCGCTGAACTTACGGACTGGCTGAACAAGGTAGATACCTTCCTCAACGACAAGCAACGCATTATAGCCACCGAAATACTTAAAGAGTTGAGATCACGTCTGCAATTTCTGCTGGATGTCGGGCTCAACTATCTGGCGCTTAACAGAAGCTCTCAGTCACTTTCGGGCGGTGAAAGCCAGCGTATCCGGCTGGCAACACAGATTGGTTCTCAGTTGGTTAATGTACTCTATATCCTCGACGAGCCCAGCATAGGTCTCCATCAGCGCGACAACCTGCGGTTGATCAACTCGCTTAAACAACTTCGTGACACCGGGAATTCGGTAATCGTTGTTGAACACGATAAGGACATGATGCTTTCTGCTGATTATGTATTGGATTTGGGACCTCACGCTGGAAGACTTGGCGGTGAACTGGTTTTTGCAGGCACTCCAGCGCAAATGCTTCAGGCTGATACCCTGACTGCCGAATACCTGACCGGAAAAAAGAAGATTGAAATTCCGGAAAAAATCCGTGAAGGCAACGGAAAATTTCTGACACTTAGAGGTGCCAGAGGCAATAACCTGAAAAACCTTGATGTCACATTCCCGTTAGGTAAAATGATTTGTGTTACCGGAGTATCGGGCAGCGGAAAATCAACGCTGATCAACAACACACTACAACCCATTATCAGTCAGCACTTTTATCGTTCACTACAGGAACCTCTGCCCTACGACAGTATCGAAGGAATTGAAAATATCGATAAAATTGTACAGGTCGATCAATCGCCGATTGGACGCACACCCCGATCCAATCCGGCTACCTACACCGGAGTATTCAGTGACATCCGAAATCTCTTTGCTACCCTGCCCGAAGCAAAAATACGCGGATTTAAGCCGGGACGCTTCTCATTCAATACTGCTGGCGGACGTTGTGAAACCTGCGGAGGTAATGGTTACAAAACCATCGAAATGAACTTCCTGCCCGATGTGTATGTGCCCTGTGAAAGCTGCAACGGAAAGCGATACAACCACGAAACACTCGAAGTTCGTTTTAAGGGAAAATCAATTGCTGATGTGCTTAACATGACCATCAACCAGGCTGTGGATTTTTTCGAAAATCAGTCTTATATTCTCAACAAGATTAAAACATTGCAGGATGTTGGGCTGGGATATATCAAACTGGGACAAAGCAGTACCACACTTTCAGGAGGCGAAAGTCAGCGTGTGAAACTGGCAACTGAACTATCGAAACGGGATACCGGAAAAACATTATACGTGCTGGATGAACCGACAACCGGACTGCACTTTGAGGACATACGGGTACTTCTGGGAGTACTCAACCGGCTGGTAAATCGCGGCAATACAGTCATCATTATCGAACATAACATGGACGTAATTAAAACTGCCGACTACATTATTGACATCGGGCCCGAAGGCGGTAATGGCGGTGGCAGGGTTATTTGTACCGGTAGTCCGCGTGAAGTAGCCGGAAATCATGATAGTGTTACGGGTAAATTTCTTGCTCTTGAATTTTAATATTGGATTCTGAACGAACATCCGTCCGAAACGGTTTAATTCAGGTAAAAAGTTCTGAAAAATGAATTAATTGGTTAACTTTGCATAAACCACTATTATTCGTTGTTTATTCTAATCATTGCTTTGTCATGAATAAAAAATTAAAATTATTCTTATATGGTGCCGGCGTTTTTTGCATTTACGCAATTCTAACCTGGATATTGAAGTTAGTTGCAAAAAAGATGCCCGAAGGGGATGCATTTCTAGGTGTTTTCACCAGTACAGATCTTTGGCTCGGTCTGGCTATCGCCGTGATACTCACCTACTCTCACTATATGAAAATGAAAATTAAATAAACCGGTATGCCTGCTGATCATTTATCGGAAATAACAGATTATATCATTCGTTTTCTGCTCGGGAACGTTTCGAATGAAACTTACAGCAGTATGATTGGCTATACTTCCGATAAGAAACAATTCAGTAAGTATAAAATTGTCATTATTCCTTCCGGTTTTTTTAATGCAGAGATTTTTAATACAGAAAAATCTCTTCCTCAACTGCCACTACCCTTGTGGGAAGAAATACCCCTGCTTTTTGGTGAACCGGTAACAGAAAAATCAGACGAGACACTCATTATTCATGCTGATATTATTGCAAGCAGTTTTTTTCTTTTAAGCCGGTATGAGGAAATCATCAGCAGAAATATCAGAGACAGCCATGGTCGCTTCCCGGGCATAAAATCGTTGCCTTTCAGGGCTGGTTTCCTTCAACGACCTGTTGTTGACGAATACGGAAGACTTTTGAGAAAATTGCTACGCGAAACAGGACTTGACATCTGCGAGCCTGAAGAGAATTTCAGCAAAATCTACCTGACTCATGATGCGGACCAATTAGCTCACTATCGTAATATCAGAGGAATGGGTGGAGCAGTTTTGTGCTTTTTCAAAAATCCTGCGGAATCACTAAAAGCTGTTGAAAGTTTTGCGGGAGGAATAAAAAATGACCCCTGGTTCACTTTTCCCTGGCTATTCGATCTGGCTGATAAACTGAAAAATAAAAAACAGGAAGAGAAAATCGAAAATATAGTTTTTATCAAAACCGGCGGTGGTGAACTGATGACTGACAAGCCACTGCATGATATCAGAGGCAGGGATTTCTACACATTATTCAAGCTATGCAAACAACACGACGTGAAAATCGGACTTCATCCCTCTTATCAGGCCGGGATGAAGCCGGAGTATATAAAAAATGAAAAAAAAGTTCTCGACGAGACTATCTCTCAGAATACGACATATACGCGCAATCACTTTCTGATGAGCCGTGAACCGGAAGATATGCAGGCGCTGATTGAAGCCGGACTGACAGATGATTTTACTATGGCTTACGCAGACATTACAGGTTTCAGGCTGGGCACATGCAGAGCTGTAAAATGGATAAATCCGGCAACATTAGAACTCACCCTGCTAACACTCCATCCACTAACTATGATGGACAACACGCTGAGTGACGGGAGATACATGAATTTAAAAACCGATGAGGCTTTTTTATTCACAAAAACAATGATTGACTTAGTCAGAAAGCACAACGGCGAATTGGTACTACTTTGGCATAATACTTCGGTAGCGAAAAATAATGGACAATATCACCGAGATTTGTACCGATGGCTGATTAACTATCTAAAATAAAATAATTCTAATATGCGTCTACTTATTTTCGGAGAAGCATTTCTGTCGCCTGCCTACTTACCGCGAGTGAGGTATTTCGTTTCCTATTTCAGCAGGAAAGGCTGGCAGGTGGATTTTGTGAACGAAAAATCAGAATACAGTTACGATGTTCCGGAGAAGGTATCGTGGCTTACGATTGATTATTACAAGAATGAAAAAGGAATTTTGGGACGTTTGGAATGGATGATTAAATTTATAATGGATTTATCTATTGATTATAAAGGAAGGTATTTTTACCGGAAATCACAATCTTTCGTTTCCGAAAAAAAATATGATTTAATATTCTGCAGTTCAAGTTTCACTTTTCCACTGACTACAGCTGCGAGGATGGCTCGTAAACTCGATGTTCCGCTATTTGTTGATCTACGGGACATTGCAGAACAGTCGCCGGACGATAATCATTTCATAGCTCATCGTCCGCCATTTTTTTTTGGAAATATACTTATCAATATTTATAAAAGAATAAACATCAAACGGCGCAACACCGTATTGAGAAAAGCGGCCGGTGTTACAACCGTATCACCCTGGCATGTCAAAACATTGTCTATATATAACCCAAATACACACCTGATTTACAATGGCTTTGACGAAGATTTATTCATCCCGGAGATAAGAACCACTTCTCTTTTCACCATTTCATATTTTGGGAGGATTTATAACGAAAAGATTCGCAACCCGAGGCTGCTTTTCGTAGCTTTAGATGAATTGCGCAAAAAAAAGATTATCTCACCGGAAAATACTATAGTTAAATGGTTTGTTGATGAGCAGTCGATAGTTGTTGTAAAGAATATTGCTGAGAGTTATCATTTGTCCGAGTTCATAGAATTTCATAACTTTACCGCTCCGGAAAATCTGCCTGCAGAATTAAATAATAGTTCCCTGTTGTTGGTACTGTGCAATTCTCAGAATACTAAAAACTATTTCGGGATAATGACTACCAAGTTTTTCGAAGCTTTGGGAGCTAATCGCCCGGTAATATGTATCCCCGATAATAATGATAACCTTTCTGAAGTAATTAAAAACACCCACTGCGGACTCGTGAGCTCTGACGCAACAGAAGTTGAGAATTATCTGCAAGACAAGTTTAATGAGTGGCAGCAAACGGGGCTAACTTCAGGACTACTCAGTGAGGAAACTAGATTAGACTTTTCCAGAAAAAAAGGAGCAGAAACGCTCGAAAAGCTATTTGAAAATGCAATAAAAAAAAAGACATTATGAATCCAAAGATATTAATACCTAGAAAAATAATTCTGTTTCGTCGCAATCTACTCCCTGTCTGGAGGAGAATTTCAAAAAGGAATATGCGGATAAGGAAAACAATTCCGATATTACATCTGCATCTGGTAGACCATTGTAATTTGAATTGTCGTGGTTGTGATAATTTTTCACCCCTTGCGCCGGAAGTTTTTGCTGATATCCTCACATTCGAAAACGACTGTGCCCGCATGTCCAAACTCGTCGGCAATCGTGTGGACGAAATACAACTGCTTGGTGGCGAGCCACTTTTACATCCTCAGGTAACAGAATTTATCAGAATCAGTCGCAAATATTTTCCTGAAGTACCTGTAAATATAATTTCCAACGGAATTTTGCTGCCAAAACAACCCGATGATTTCTGGGAAACCTGTCATAAACACAATATTAACATTATTGTTACTAAATATCCGGTAAAAATTGATCACAATAAGATAGAACAACTTGCAAAAAAACATCAGGTTCGCCTCTCATACTACGGAAACACGGAATCCATTGAGAAAAACATGCAGTTGCTTCCGCTTGATCTGGATGGCAAACAAGATGCTCAGGACAGTTTCCTGCGATGCGCACGTGCCAATCGGTGCATATCGCTCGATAACGGGAAACTTTATACCTGCTCGTTGATTCCTTATGTCAAGTATTTCAACCGGAAATTTAATCAGGATTTGAGAATATCGACCAACGATTACATAGATATTTATCAGGCTAAAAATATGGAGGAAATTATGAATTTTGTCAGCAAACCCATGCCATTTTGCCGGTATTGCAACATCAAAGGGATTGAGGACGGAATTTCGTTTGATATTTCAAAAAAACAAATTACCGAATGGACAACAAAATAACAACTAATTACAACCCCAAAACAGTAAATCAAAAAAACCGATAATCAAAAAAAATGCTTTCCATCCTCATACCCGTTTACAACTACAACATTGTCCGATTGGTGAATGACCTTCACCAGCTGGCAATTGAAACATTTGTGGATTTTGAAATCCGGGTAATGGAAGATGGTTCTGCTAGTTACCTGAAAGAAAACAGTTCTGTTGCTAATCTGAAATTCTGCAGATATTCCGCACTGACACATAACATCGGCCGCTCGGCCATCCGGAACCGACTTGCTGACGAAGCCATTTATGAGCATTTACTTTTTATCGACTGCGATGCTGAAGTAAACTCAACCCATTTTGTTGAAAAATACCTGGCTTTTTGTCGCGAAGAAGTGGTGGTTGTTGGCGGTACCGCTTATGATCCGGAGAATAATGACCCTGAATACAGTTTGCGACTGAAATACGGACGAATGCGGGAAGCATGTTCCGCACTTAAACGTGAACAGAACGGTAGATATTCACATTTTTCTTCATTTAATTTTCTCATTTCAAAATCGATATTTAACCGCATCCGTTTCGATGAAAGCATCCGCGGATATGGTCACGAGGATACTCTTTTCGGACACCAAATTGCCGAACTTAACTGCGAAATGCATCACATCGACAACAGCCTCATTCACAAAGGCCTGGACTATAACAAGTTATTTATCAAAAAGACAGAAGAAAGCACCCGAAACCTTTTTCTGCTTTATAAATGTAATAACTATCCATTCCTGGCAAACCAGTCAAAATTATTGCATACTTATATCCAGCTCGATCAAAAAAAACTTACATTTATATTCGCCTGGCTGTATGATCTGCTCAAGTCTGCCATGTTAAAAAACTTATGCGGTGCTGATCCATCGCTTAAGGTTTATGATTTATACAAGCTACTTTTTCTTGCCAAAATTTCACATTTTCACTGACAAGTTGGCAGTATTTTTCCTGACTTTTCAAATTTCAACAATATTATCTGCCAAAATTTCAGTTTTAACCTTCTGGCACAATATTCGCTTATTGAAAGAAACAAACATACATATAAATTTAACTATTAAATATTACACTTATGAACATTAAACCATTAGCAGACCGGGTATTAATCAAACCGGCACCGGCAGAAGAAAAAACAATAAGCGGAATAATTATTCCCGATTCAGCAAAAGAGAAGCCACTGAAAGGTGAAGTTCTGGCAGTTGGAAACGGCACAAAAGATGAAGAAATGATAGTCGCTGTTGGTAATCAGGTTCTTTATGGAAAATACGCCGGAACTGAACTCGAATGGGAGGGTGAAAAATACCTTATCATGCGCCAGTCCGATATTCTGGCAATTATCTAAAATTTGAAATCATATATCTGTAATTAACTGATCTGGAAAATTCAATTGTAAATTGTAAATAATTAAATTGTAAATAAAAAAATGGCTAAAGAAATATTATTTAATATTGATGCCCGCGATCAACTGAAAAAAGGTGTTGATGAACTGGCAAACGCAGTGAAAGTTACACTTGGCCCAAAAGGTCGTAACGTAATTCTGGAAAAGAAATTTGGCGCACCTCACATAACAAAAGATGGTGTGACTGTTGCAAAAGAAATTGAACTCGAAGATTCATTTCAGAATTTAGGAGCACAGCTAGTGAAGGAAGTTGCTTCAAAAACCGGTGACGATGCCGGAGATGGTACAACCACAGCTACCGTTCTGGCACAATCAATTATCAGTGTAGGTCTGAAAAATGTTACAGCCGGAGCCAATCCAATGGATCTGAAACGTGGTATTGACAAAGCTGTAGAAGCTGTAGTAGAAGATATCAAAGCTCAGTCTAAAACAGTAGGCGATAACTACGATAAAATAGAACAGGTTGCCACCGTTTCGGCCAACAACGATGCACGCATCGGTAAACTGATAGCTGATGCTATGCGTAAGGTATCCAAAGATGGAGTAATCACTATCGAAGAAGCAAAAGGTACTCAAACCACCATCGAAATTGTAGAAGGTATGCAGTTCGATCGTGGATATATTTCACCCTATTTCGTAACCAATACCGAAAAAATGGCTGTGGAAATGGAAAAACCATATATCCTCATCCACGATAAAAAAATATCCAACCTCAAGGAACTTCTTCCGGTACTGGAACCGGCTGTTCAATCCGGCCGTCCGTTACTCATCATTGCTGAAGATGTTGAAAGTGAAGCTCTCACAACATTGGTCGTTAATCGTCTGCGTGCGTCACTCAAAATTTGTGCAGTTAAAGCTCCCGGCTTTGGTGACCGTAGAAAAGAAATGCTCGAAGACATCGCTATTCTTACCGGAGGTACAGTAATTTCAGAAGAAAAAGGAATTAAACTCGAAAATGCAACTCTCGAAATGCTCGGCACAGCCGAAAAAATCACTGTTGACAAAGACAATACAACCATCGTAAACGGCGCCGGTGACAAAGAAGCTATTGCAGTTCGCGTAAATCAGATTAAGTCGCAGATAGCAGCCACTACTTCCGATTATGATCGTGAAAAACTGCAGGAACGTCTGGCTAAACTGGCTGGTGGCGTTGCAGTGCTTTATGTAGGTGCAGCTTCGGAAGTTGAAATGAAAGAAATGAAAGACCGTGTCGACGATGCTTTGCACGCTACACGTGCTGCCATTGAAGAAGGCATTGTTCCCGGTGGTGGAGTTGCGTATATTCGTGCTATCGATTCGCTGAACAAAGTGAAAGCAGACAACGACGACGAACAAACCGGTATTGAAATCATAAAAAGAGCCATAGAAGAGCCTCTGCGTCAAATTGTTACCAACTCAGGCAAAGAAGGTGCCGTAGTTGTGCAGAAAGTTCGCGAAGGTAAAGCTGACTTCGGTTACAACGCACGTAGCGACAAATTTGAGAATTTCTTCGAAGCTGGTGTTGTTGACCCGGTAAAAGTTACCCGTGTAGCACTCGAAAATGCAGCATCTATTGCAGGTATGTTCCTTACCACAGAATGTGTTGTTGTAGAAAAGAAAGAAGAAAATCCTGCTCCGCAAATGCCTATGGGTGGCGGAATGGGCGGAATGATGTAATTCCCTTATCATAAAAATGTTTTTATTATCCCACCTGTTAACAATGACAGGTGGGATTTTTTTATTTATATCTGTTATTATCAAACTTTTTTCTTTCCTTTGTAATTATCAAATTCTAATCATATGAAAATAGGAATCCTTTCTTCAGGTGGCGATTGTCCGGGGATAAACGCTACCATTCGTGGTGTAGGTAAAACTGCAATCAATGATTATGGCATGGAAGTAATCGGTATTCAGAACGGATTTTCTGGCTTATTGTACAAGGACATCAGCGCTCTCACCGAATCATCATTATCCGGTATTCTTACCATGGGAGGAACTATTCTGGGTACAGCCCGTGAAAAAGAGTTTCGAAAAATTCTGAAATCCCCTGACAAAAAAGACCAGGAAGTCATCAAAAAAAGTTACAAGGAACTTGATCTGGATTGCCTGGTTTGTATCGGAGGCAATGGCACACAAAAAACAACCTGGGCTCTGTCTAAGTTGGGTTTGAACGTGATCGGCATACCAAAAACCATTGATAACGATGTCTTTGGGACTGATATTACTTTCGGTTTCAGTACTGCCGTCGATATTGCAACAGAAGCTATTGACAGGCTTCACTCCACGGCCAGTTCGCATCAGCGTGTCATGGTCATCGAACTGATGGGGCATCACGCAGGATGGATTACTTTATATGCAGGTATGGCTGGTGGTGCTGATGTCATACTCCTACCGGAGTTAGGATACAATATGGATACCATCATCGAGGTTCTGAATAACCGTAAAAAAAACGGAAAACCCTATTCGATAGTTGCAGTGGCAGAAGGGATTGAAGTGGAAGGTGGAACAGACGGACATCATCCAGCAACTTATTTTGCCCGAGAAATTGAAAAGCGAACAGGTATTGAATCACGCGAGACAGTATTAGGCTACATTCAACGTGGCGGATCACCATCGGCTCACGATCGAAATCTGGGTACCATGCTCGGTGGTTATGCCGCCAAATTAATCGCAGAGAAAAAATTCGGGCGTATGGTGTCCGTTAAAGGGCAAAAAATTACCGATGTTTCACTCGAGGAAGTTGCGGGAAAACTTCGAATAGTTAAACCAGATGATCCTATGGTTCTTCAGGGAAAGAGAATGGGGATTTCATTTGGAATAAAATAAGACAGAAATTCCATCAAATAAAAAACCGCAATACCCTTACAGGTTGCGGTTTTCTTTTTATCTACAAAGTCAGACTATATCCAACTTTTAATTGCTTGATTGTTTAAGCGTTTTTCGCTTTTTTTACGATTGCACTGAATGCTTCAGGATGATTCATTGCCAGGTCGGCTAATACTTTACGGTTCATTTCGATACCTGATTTGTGTAAAGCACCCATCAATTTTGAATATGACATACCTTCAAGACGTGCAGCAGCATTAATACGCTGAATCCATAATGCGCGGAAATTGCGTTTTTTGTTTTTGCGGTCACGATAGGCATACTGAAGACCTTTTTCCCATGTATTTTTGGCTACAGTCCAAACATTACGGCGTCCGCCGAAATAACCTCTGGTGAGGCTTAAAATTCTTTTTCTTCTTTTACGTGAAGCAACGTGATTTACTGATCTTGGCATAATTTTAATGAATTGTGAACGTTAGCGCCGCATTTTCTTGCGATCTTTCAGGCTAAACACTCGATTTTACAATAAAAGAAAATTTGATTAAAAAAATTGATTTTGACTTATTTCAACCGAAGTAAAGATTTAACTTCGTGTGTATCTACACTGCTAACCAAACCAGTCAGAGTAAGATTACGTTTTTGCTTTTTAGTCTTTTTAGTCAAAATGTGACTTTTATAAGCATGTTTTCTTTTGATTTTTCCTGTTCCGGTAAGAGCGAATCTTTTTTTGGCACCGGAGTTAGTTTTCATTTTTGGCATCGTTTCTCTTTTTTATATATTATTGGAATTCAATCATTTTGTTTTTTTGGGAGATAAGAATATAATCATTCTTTTTCCTTCCAACTGCGGGAGCTGATCAACCTTAGCATAATCTTCCAGGTCATTGGCAAACCGGAGCAATAATACTTCGCCTTGTTCTTTGAATAAAATTGATCTTCCCTTAAAAAACACAAAAGCCTTTACTTTGCAACCTTCTTTCAGAAAACTGATGGCATGTTTAAGTTTGAAATTATAATCATGTTCATCTGTCTGAGGTCCGAAACGTATTTCTTTCAGAACCACCTTCGCGGCTTTTGCCTTTTGTTCCTTTTCACGTTTCTTCTGCTGATAAAGAAACTTCTGATAATCAACAATTTTACAAACTGGAGGTACTGCTGATGGCGAGATTTCAACTAAATCCAATTCCAGTTCTTCGGCTATGCGGAGAGCTTCTTCAAACGAAACAATTCCTTGTTCCACATTGTCTCCAACAAGTCTTACTTCCTTTACACCTTTGATTTTCTCATTGATGCGATTAGGCATATCTTTTTCTTTCTGACCTTGCCTTGGCTTGATTATTAATTGTTTAGCTATTGCTTGTTTCCTCCTAAAATTTATAATGAAACATTTTTTGTTTTAGGGTGCAAATATAACACATTTTTTTAAATTATAAAAATAATGCTCTAATGATTATTCATACAACCGATGACATATATCGGGTAAAAGCAATCTGCATCAACTCACAAAACAAATTAACTATTTTGACGTTATTACTATAAGGTGAACAATCTAATTGTGTATAAAAAAAAGCAATAAACTCAAAAATTGGCACAAAAATTGCCTTGTAATGACTTCTTACCTCTATCACATTATAAACTTACTTTTAATGAAATTGTATAAATTTCCTGTCATTTTGTTCTTAATCATGTTAGCAATAGGTTCATACGGCCAGAAGACTGGCAACGCATCCTATTATGGCAACAATCTTCATGGCCGGAAAACTGCTAACGGGAAACCTTATCATCGCGACAGTCTGACCTGTGCACACAGAAGCTATCCGTTTGGCACGCTCCTAAAAATCCAAAATCTAAATAACGGAAAAGAAGTGATTGTAAAAGTTACTGACCGGGGCCCTTTTGTAAGGGGACGAGTCGTTGATTTATCCTACGCTGCTGCCAAACAGATTGGATTAATCGGACATGGAACAGTAAGAGTAGAAGTGACAAAATTTGATCCATTGAAGACTATTGAGGAATTTTATAATATGGATAGTCTGGGATTAATAAAGTTCAAAACTTTTCCCGACTCTATATTTTGGCCCATTAAGTCAACCACTCCTCAATCTGATTATCTGCCTGTCGCTCCTAAAAAACCGTAAACCGGTAAACTCCAGCAGATAAGAAGATGAACATTCTATGTATTTAGGACAAAAAAAGCCGAAATAAATCCGGCTTTTTTTAATGACTATTTAATTAGAGATTTTACTCCTCTTCAATATCATCCAGATCATCTTCTCCAACTTCAAAAACAGAAAGCTGACGTTTAAATATTTCATCAAGCGACAACTGGAAAGTTTCAGTATGACCTACACCATCAATCAAGGTCAGATGTTCCAGGATAATTTGTAACAAATGGCGATTGTCTTTGGCATAAATTTTTATAAACATAGAGTATTTGCCGGTAGCATAATGGCATTCAACCACTTCGGGAATTCTTTTCAGTTCCGAGACTACAGAGTCGAACTTTTTTATGTCCGTAAGTACAATTCCAATATACGCACAGGTTTGATAACCTATTTTGTACGTATCTACAACAAACTCAGATCCCTTTATTATTCCAAGGTTGCGTAATTTTTGTATACGCTGATGAATGGCTGCTCCCGAAACATTACATTCCCTGGCAACCTCTAAAAAAGGTATTCTGGCATCCTTTGATATTAATTGAAGGATCTTTTTATCCAGCCTGTCAATTTGATGATGTCCCATTACTTTGTGTTTTTTATGTTATTTCTTATTTTATTTTTAAATCTTTATACTATCCGACACAAATGTATCAAAATTTATTGATTCAACCTAACTAAATACTTCAAATTATTACTTTAATTTCAATTAATATACATTATCGATATTTTCCGCTTTTACAGTCTTCCATAATACTTAAATAGCTTTGATAGCGCGATTGGCTTATCAGATGTTTTTCAACAGCATCCAAAACAGCACATCCCGGTTCGTGTGTATGCGTACAATTATTGAAATGACATTCTTTTGAGATTCTGAATATTTCTCTGAAGAAATGTCCCACCTCATTTCCCTGCATATCAATCGTTCCGAACCCTTTAATACCCGGAGTATCAATAATAAATCCCTCATCGTCCAGTAGGAACATTTCCGAAAATGTTGTAGTATGCATACCTTTATTATGATACTCTGATATTTCATTGGTACGTACATCAGAGTTTGGTGCAAGCATATTGATAAGCGTTGACTTTCCCACACCGGAATTGCCCGAAAGAAGGGTTGTTTTATGGCTTAAATATTCTTTAAGCTCAGGTACCGAATCGCCTGTAATAGCTGACACCAAAAACACAGGATAACCAATTGTTTCATAAAGATTTTTCAATGCCGCTGCAAATGCCGATTCATCGTCAGAATATCTGTCTGTTTTATTAATTACCAGGCAAGCGGGTACCTGATATGCTTCGGCTGTGGCCAAAAACCGGTCAATAAATACAGTAGATGTTTCAGGGTAATTTACAGTTATAACGAGTGCTACCAGGTCGAGATTAGCTGCAAGTATTTGTGAGTATTTCGAAAGGTTGGATGAGCGGCGGACGATGTAGTTTTTTCGGGTGCAGATTTCGTGAATCATAGCAGTGCCATCGGTACTGAGAGTGAGTTTCACTCTGTCGCCGACAGCAATCGGATTGGTACTGCGAATATCTTTGATGCGAAAATTTCCCTTGATTTTGCAATCAATAATTTCACCCTCATCTGTTCGAACAGTGTACCAACTGCCTGTATTCTTTACTACAAGTCCCTGCATTATAAATTTCTGTTCTGATAAAAAATTTCGGTCATCCCACATCTCCAGGACGACCGTAATTTCGAATACATTCTTTCGGTAAAATTGACCGATTATACTGTCATTATTTCTTTTTCTTTCGCTGCCAGCAGTTCATCAATTTTTTTCACATATTTATCGTGGATTTTCTGAGCTACGTCTTCAGCGTCTTTTTCCATGTCTTCCGGTAAACCTTCCTTAACTAATTTCTTTACATGTTCAATTGCTTCACGACGCGCATTCCGGACACTAATCTTAGCTTCTTCTCCTTCCTGACGGCATTGTTTTACCAACTGTTTTCTGCGTTCTTCGGTCAGTGGCGGAATTCCCAAACGGATCACTTCACCATTGTTCATAGGAGTGATTCCAACACTGGAGTTCAAAATTGCTTTTTCAATAACAGAAATCAGGGATTTTTCCCAGGGTTGAATGGCTATCGTTTTAGCATCGGGTGTTGTTACCGTAGCAACATTTGAAAGCGACACCAATGATCCGTAATACTCAACCTTCACTCCATCAAGTATGCGTGTATTAGCTTTTCCGGCTCGAATATGCGCCAGCGCTTCATCCAGATACTCTACTGATGCCTGCATTAATTCCTCCGCATCCGCGATATGTGTCTTATAATCTACCATAAAATTAATTATTTAGAGGTTATATATTTCAATAGTTCGTTAATCTTTATGTTAAACGTATGATTATCAAGAAAATAGCCTCGATTTTATTTGTATAAGTCATTGGAAATCAGTATCTTTATAGATAATCCAACCCCTATAAAGACATGATTT
>Ga0316605_10000967_pt1 | contig 17588 bp, 15 predicted proteins | sample OWC_soil_day20_n_FD_207666 | JGI IMG/M metagenome (GOLD analysis project Ga0316605, IMG submission 207666) | Wetland soil microbial communities from Old Woman Creek delta, Ohio, United States - OWC_soil_day20_noCT | ecosystem: Environmental > Terrestrial > Soil > Wetlands | place: USA: Ohio...
TTACAGACATTGCCGCAGATAATCAGCAAATTCTTAACGAAAAATTTGCAAATCGCGTGTTTGCATCCCCTAAAAAGATGGGTGCAGAAACCGCAGAGGCAAATGTAAATGCAGGACTTGCTTCAGCGAATCAGATAGTTAAATTTTTTACCTCCGGAGACAAGACCTTTCAGGTAAATAAATAGTAATTCATTATATCGATATTTAAAATGGTAAAAGTTAAACCTTTTGCGGCAATCAGACCACCAAAGGCTATTGCAAATGATGTTGCATCCCGCCCGTATGATGTACTAAATTCTGCGGAGGCTAAAGCCGAAGCAGGAGAAAAGTCGCTGCTTCATATAATTAAACCCGAAATTGATTTTGATCCTATTATAGATGAACATACTCAGCAGGCATACGATAAGGCTGCTGAAAACTTCAGGCTGTGGCAGGAACGCGGCTGGCTGGTGCAGGACAAAAAAGAGATGTACTATGTCTACGCTCAGACGATGGAGGGAAGAACTCAATACGGGCTTGTTGTTGGAGCAAGTGTAGAGGACTACCTCAGCGGCAGGATAAAAAAGCATGAACTTACCCGTAAGGACAAGGAAGAAGACAGAATGATACATGTACGCATCCAGGATGCAAATGTAGAACCGGTCTTTTTTGCATATCCGGATAATTCAGAAATTAATAAAATTGTATCTGAGGTAGTAAATAACAAACCTGCGGAGTATGATTTTGTTGCCGAAGATGGTTTTGGTCATCATTTCTGGGTTATAGAAGATGATGCTGTCAACAGGCGCATTACAGAAATATTTGCAACGGTACCTGCTTTCTATGTAGCCGACGGGCACCACAGAACAGCAGCTGCTGCTCTCGTTGGAGAGGAAAAACGGAAAAATAATCCAAATCATACAGGAGAAGAGGAATACAACTTCTTCCTTGCAGTTGTCTTTCCGGAAAGCCACCTTAAGATTATAGACTATAACCGGGTCGTGAAAGACCTGAACGGAATGTCTCCTGCAGAACTTCTTGAAAAGCTTGGCAGAGAATTTACTGTTGAAGATAAAGGGGCTGAAATTTATAAACCGGCATCGCTTCACAATTTTTCAATGTATATTGGAGGGCACTGGTATTCGCTGACAGCAAAACCCGGAACATATAATGACAATGACCCAATAGGAGTCCTCGATGTTACAGTCCTATCAAACCTTGTGTTTAACAAACTTTTGGACATCACCGATTTGCGCACATCAAAAAGAATTGATTTCGTTGGCGGTATACGTGGCCTGGGAGAGTTAAAGAAAAGAGTGGACTCCGGAGAAATGGCAGCTGCATTTGCTCTTTATCCTGTTTCAATGAAGCAGTTGATAGACATTGCAGATACAGGCAATATCATGCCTCCAAAAACCACCTGGTTTGAGCCAAAATTAAGAAGCGGATTAGCTATTCATAAGCTTAGCTAAAAGTTTCCATTCATAATAGAAAGCTGCCTGAAAAATCAGGCAGCTTTTTTATTCTCAACAAGCAGCAAGAAATAAGAAGTGAGTAATCAGGCTAAGTGATATCCCTGATGATTCATTTCAGATGCAGTAAAAAAAGAGTAGACCTTATGGTCTAACGGATAATCCCAGCACCCCATGCTGTGATAAAGTTTCCCTCCAAAGCCGGTTTTGAACCGGTATAGTCCGTACATCGGGTGTGAAGGATCCTCTTTTGGAGATACTCCAAACAGGTCATACTGGATACATCCTCTGTCTGAAGCAATGTTCATTGCTTTCCACTGAATAGCATAAGTTGCCATTAAATTTCTGTTACTGCCCGATGATGCGCCATATAAATATGTCCCCCTGTTTCCGGAAATTACCAGGAATAATGCAGCAAGCGGCTTTGTGTCTGCCTCAGCAATCAGAAGCAGCACATCTGCAGGAGACAATGTATCACAAGCTCTCTCCGTAAGTATAACCCTGAAATAATCGATGGAGTGCAAATAAAAATTATTTCTGGAAGCAGTTTCTTTATATAGTTCATACCATATTTCAAGACTCTCCATCCCGCATACTCTCACATTTACGCCTTTTCTTTCGGACAGCATAATATTGTATCTGGTCTTTGGTTTCATATTGCCAAGAAGATTTTCTTTGCTGTTATTAAGGTTAACGAAAATAGTGTTGGAAGGAAGGTTGTTGGATCCTGACTTCCTGAAATTACCGAATTGTGTACCTATATTAAACCGCAGCTCCTGCATATCTTTGGAAGGAGGACCCATCCAGATTCCATCTTCATCAAAATAATGGTCATCTCCCGCCCAGAGCGATTTCCATACAAGGTCATATCTTATCATAATACATTTTTGCGGAAGATATTCTCGCATCTGCTCCGATAACTCCTCAAGAAATGCGCCCTGATTTTCCGGATCAGGCTCAATCTCCGGCCCGTATGGCACATAAGCTATAGAGTATTCATTATCGAACCTGTGCAAAAGGAGCAGCAAATCGGTAATAACATATTCCGGACTGCCCGTATCATTGATTTTAAGCGCGGAGCTCTTTACTTTAAAGTTCAAAGCAATTGAATCCATACCAAAACGCCTCTTTACTTTAGACCAGAATGCAGTCTGTTGAATTATAGGCGTTTTAAATACCTGTTCAATTTCTTTATGCTTCACCTCTCGTATCATCAAAATCTCTATTTGTCTAATTTTCAAACAATTTGCAAAGATAGCCCTTATTTAAAACTAAAGCAAACCTAAGTTTCGGAAAGATATTTGCGTTTATGTGAAAAATAAACTTACCTTTGCGCCGAACCGGAGTTTTTTAAGACCGTATTCAAAACATCTCACTTGCCTGTTTACTATTAATGTTGTTAAGTAGACTTTTGTATATAACGCACTCCGGACAGAATTATTTTTTTATTTTAAAGTTTATTTAATGAACATTTTTATTTCCAATTTAAGCTGGGCCGTTAGAGATGCCGACCTAAGAGAATTGTTTGCAGAGTATGGTGAAATTTCATCAGCTAAAGTAATCACAGACAGAGAAACAGGTAAATCAAGAGGATTCGGATTTGTTGAAATGCCAACTGAGGCAGAAGCAAAAAAAGCAATCGAAGAACTTGATCAAGCCGAGTACGATGGTAAAGTTATCAGCGTGAATGTTGCTAAACCAAGAGAAGACAGAGGTGGAAATCGTGGTGGCGGAAGCCGTGGCGGTTTTGGTGGCGGAAGTCGTGGCGGTTTTGGCGGCGGAAGACCAAGCGGTGGTGGCGGAAGAAGAGAATACTAGTATCTGGTATATTCGTTTAGAGGGCTGTCTGATTATTCAGACAGCCTTTTTTGTTATTTCTCCTCCTGCCGAGGCGTAGACCTGCGACGAAGGAGATTATTTTTTATTTTGAACATAAATCAATTATCAGTAATATTGTTTAGAAAAACTTAAATCTAAACTTATATGAACAGATATTGGGCAATGCTCGTTGTCTTCTTCGCTGTTTTAATCTGGTCCGCTGTTAATCCGTACGATTATGGCGTTTGGGTATTGGAAGTTCTGCCGGGAGTCGCTGCCCTTATTTTGTTTGGACTCACATATCGTAAATTCAGATTCACCGACCTGGCTTATGTTATTATCCTTGCCCATTGTCTGATTCTGTTTGTCGGAGGTCACTACACTTATGCCAGAGTCCCATTATTTGACTGGATTAAAGAGGTGTTCGAAACAGGGAGAAACAGTTACGATAAAATAGGACATATTTTTCAGGGCTTTACGCCTGTTTTGGTTGCAAGAGAATTTCTAATCCGTAAAAAAATTCTTGGAAAAGGAGTATGGAACTCTGTTGCAGTAGTCTCTTTTGCTTTGGCGTTTAGTGCTGTTTATGAAATAATCGAGTGGTGGGTTGCGGTATTAAGCGTTGAAGCCGGGCAGGAATTTCTTGGAACTCAGGGGTATATCTGGGACACTCAGGCTGACATGTTTTATGCACTGGTTGGTGCATTACTTATGATTCTCATCTCCGGCCTTCACAACAAGGAAATTGATAAAATGGATAGCCCTCTTGCGAAATAATTAGTTAACTTTAATCTATTACCTATAATAAATTTTGCCATGAAAAAGTATTACTTCTGTCTTGGATTTATTTTAGCGTTTGTGATTGTCGGCCACCCTGCCTATGCTCAGAACGACTACATTGTAACAATTGAGAATGATACCATAAAAAACATTACAATTACCGGGGTTCCCGGCAGCCTCGAGAAATATGGTGTAAATGTTTACAATGAGAACCTTATGCCAAAATATGAAGATTATAAACTTATATATACAACAGCAAAATCAAAAAAACCTCAGGATATCTTATATAATGAAGTAAAATCCTATTATGCAAATGGCATATTTTATAGATCCCTTCATTCAAGAAAAATTCCGCTTGTAGATGGAATGGTTGTTTTCGATACTATTGTTGAAGCACCTGGCAAAACAAAAGAAGAGCTTTACTCTTCGATCCGAAATGCGATTATAATAGGACTCTCTTTAACTGCAGATCAAATTCAGAAAACGCTTGTTGAGGATAAGGAAGGAGGAACAATAATGATACGGAAACTGATTGACTTCTCAATTTCACAAGGTAAGTTCAATAGTTTCATATACTACGACGTTGCCTTCCGGGTAAAAGACAATAAAGCAAGGCTTACTGTAGGCAACATAGCATATCACTACGAAAAAGGACAAATTTTCAACGATGCTGCCCGTTTGGCATATGACGTTAAAGCCGAAGTTTTCACTAAGGGATGGAGATCTGGAAACAATATCAAGAGCCACTACTACAAAGCAACATTACTTACTTTTTTCTCAATCGAGGAGCGGCTGATTGCTAATTTTGTGCAGGTATGTAAAAAGCCAAAAACTGATGATAATTGGTAATTAATTATTCAACATGAAAGCTTTGTTCATTTCTTTATTAACTCTTTTTATTCTTGTTTCATCTGATAGGTTAACCGCTCAGAGCGACTATATAATTACAACCGGTAACGATTCCATTACAGGAATAAATATTGTCCGATACCCTTCAGTTATGAATCTAGAGGCAAATGCATACAACAACTATGTAATTGCTTCCAATAGCGATTTTCATATTGAATATGCAAAAGCGGGAGCAAAGAAAAACAGTTCGATTCTTTACAATGAGGTAAAAAGGTACTCAGTAAAAGGAATCGTATTCAAAACATGGCACTCACGATTGTTTAATTATTCCGAAGGGAAAATTGTTTTTGATAAAATTATCGATATTCCCGGCGTTTCAAAAAAAGAGCTTTGGGCCTTAGCAAAAAGTTGGCTTGTAAATACATTTTCACTCTCACAGGACTCGGTTAATAAAACTCTCGTTCAAGACACCATATCGGGCGTGTTTTCTATTAAACAGATTGTTCCGTGGGTAAGTACAACAAGTCCACAGCAGACTATTTCATATTCAAATTTTATATACTATAATCTTCAGCTAAGAGTTAAGGACAATAAGCTTAGAATTACCATTTCCGACATTTGGTTTCACTATGAAAAGGGAGAATTGTCAGACGTCGTATCATCTAAAGTCAAGGGATTGTATAAATACAACCTTCCTGCTGAAGAGATTGTTACAAATTGGAAAAAAGGGAACAAACTTCAGATCCATTTTTATCAAGGGACAATGATGATATCTTATTTTATAGAGGATTTAATCATTCAAAAATTCGAAAAAATAAATACTCCGGCAAACTCCGACTGGTAGCTCTAAAATTTTTCCGAAATTATCTTTATAAAGGGTAAAATCAATGGCATTAGAACCGATGTAAAAAATCCCATCAATGCTATTGCCAGACCTCCTGCAGCACCTTCAAGAGCACCCAGCTCCAAAGCTTTTGCTGTTCCAATACCGTGAGCAGCAGACCCAAGAGCCAATCCTTTTGCAAAAGGGGTTTTTATTCCTGTCAGTTTGAAAAACCAGGGACCTGCAACGGCTCCGAATATTCCGGACAGAATTACTATTACGGCGGTTAACGATACCATCCCGCCCGATTGTCCGCTTAAAACTATCGCAATTGGTGTAGTGATAGACTTTGGCAATAATGTAATTATTGTTTCGTATCTCGCCCCCATCAAAAGGGATATGCCGGCAACACTTATTATTGCGGCAAGACTGCCAAAAAAAGTTGCGGATAATATTGCTGCACCTCTGGAACGAATAAAATCATATTCTTTATAAAGCAGATAGCCTAACGCAACTACGGAGAGGTTAAGTAAGTAGTTAATGGCTTTCGTATTGGACTCGTAACTGCGAATATCAATCGAAAAAATACTGCAAAATATAATAATCAGGATTGTAGAGGTTATGACTGTATGCAAAAGCATATAACCCGTTTTCCTATAGAGCAACCTCCCCAACAGATAAGCCGAAGTGGTGAGAACTATAAAAAGAATTTCAAGTATGGCAGGATTATTTATCACTCTTCTCTTGTTTTTCAACAATAAAACCAACAAGCCACAATACTAAAAATGAACTCAATACTGCTGCCAATATTATTGTTATGTAATCGTCCTTTATAATTTCATAAGGTATGAGTGCAATACCCACAGTTGCAGGTATAAAAAACAACATCAAATTATCCAGAAGAAGAGTTGCCGGCTTTTCTACCCATTCAACTTTTGTTATTCCCGATTTAAGCAACAGGAAAAGAACAACCATCCCCAGCACTGCAGGCGAAATGAAGCCATTAATTAAATAACTGATTCCCTCACCTGTATAATAGCTTAAAAGCAAAACGGCTATTCCGGCGAGAAACTTTACTATTAACCTTACTTCCGGGAATTTCATCTGTCCCATTAATTGTTTTTCATCCATTCATAAGTTGTATAGTGTTCTCCTGTCATTCCAAGAGCATTGTATACTTTTTGTGCTTTAATGTTTCTTTTATCAACATACAGGCGAAGCCCCCTTATAGTGTCCGAATTTTCCACAACATTTCTGATGTATGTGTACAAAGAACGGAATATCCCGTCTTTTCTGAATTCCTGCTCAACATAAACAGACTGAATCCACCAGACCCAGCCATTCCTCCAGTCGCTCCACTCAAGTGTTATCATAAGCATTCCAACAACCCGTTCGTCTATTCTTGCGACAAAATATCTTGCTTTTGCTGGGTCTTCATAAACAGCCTTAACTCCTTTACTGAGAATTTCTCTGTCTAATTTTAATTCTTCAGTTTCCATTGCCATTTTAAGCTGAAACTCAATCAGAGTATTTAAATCGCCTATCCTGGCCTCTTCAATAACTAAATTCATATTTTGTGGGTTTGTTTAATATAAACGAGGTCTTTTTTTATTTGATTTTGAAAGCATCCATGCTACATCAAAAGCCATCCTTGTGTCTTCTGTAATCCCGGACCAGTCCCAGATGGGATCATAGTTGTCCGCAGGAGTATGATAAACATTCTTTATAAAATTATCCCAACTTTCAACTGCCCATTCTTTACCATGTTCTCTGCTGTCGAAGCATCCGAAGGCCCAAAGAGCGGGCACTCCTTTTTTAAAGAAAGGGAAATGATCACTTCGGAAGAAAAGCCCGGTATGAGAGTTTGGGTCCGGTAAAAGATATCTGCCCTGTTTTTTGGCAACAATTTCATAAAGCGAGTCCAGCGAAGAGTAGCCATATCCTATCATAGTAACATCATTCATCTTCCCTCTCGGAACCATCATGTCGTTGTTTAAACAGGCAATTGTTTTTTCCATTGGAACTATTGGGTGCTCTGTGTAGTATTCACTCCCTATTAAGCCTTGTTCTTCGGCGGTTGGAAAAAGCAATATTATTGATCTTTCCGGTTTCTTTCCTGCTTTTGAAAATGCGCGTCCAATTTCAAATGCCCATGCCATCGTTGTCCCGTTATCAACGGCTCCATTATAAACTGAGTCTCCGTTCTGGACTTCGCCTACTCCAAAGTGGTCCCAGTGGGCAGTAATTACAATAGCTTCGTCCGGGCGTTTTGTGCCCTTCATTATTCCCGCCACATTAGTAGATATGTTTTGCGTAATTTTGTTCTTTATGCTTACAGAAAATGCCGCATCCATCTCAAATGGCTGAAAATCTCTTTTGGTTGCAGCCATCCTAAGATCTTTCACTTTATAACCCAGTTTTGAAAAAATTTTGTCTGCACTTGCTTCGGAAAGCCATCCTGTAGCTTTACACCTCTTTGTGGCACCTTTATCATCGATAAAAAGTCTTGCAGATATTGAGCTGTTTCTGGGAACATTAAATTCGTATCCGGCACCCAGTGACTCATGAATTATTAAAATTGCATCTGCACCCTTTCTTGCAGCCTCTTCAAATTTATATGTCCATCTTCCAAAAATAGTCATCTCTTTTCCCCTGAAAAGTGTTGTATCCGAAGAGTAAAGGCCAGGGTCGTTTATGAGAACAACCAATGTTTTTCCTTTGAGGTCCATCCCCTTAAAATCATCCCATTTGTCATCCGGAGAATCAATTCCAAAACCGGCAAATACCATCTTAGAATTTGATATGGATATGCTTTCCTGTTGGTCCGGAGAACTAACAGCAACTTCATCCGGAGCATTAAATGATAATCTTTCTCCTTTTACGGAAATAGTTACAGGACCCTCTACCTTTGAGGTTGTCTCTATCATTGGAACTGCCTGAAAATAACTTCCTTCAAAGGGCGGTTCAAAGCCAATCTGCTGAAGCTCCTGAGCCAAAAAAGCTATTGTAAGGTTTTCTCCCAAAGTGAATGGCTTCCTTCCCATAAATTCGTCCGAAGAGAGGACTGATGTGACTCTTTTCATTTCGTCCGCACTTATAAGCTTATCAGAATCGGGTGTGCTGTTGCAGGAAGAAAGGACAAACAGCAATATGCTTGTAAACAATAAATTTTTCATATTAAAATATTATCTGGAGTTCTACTGTTATTTTGTCGGAATCCATCTCTTCATATCTTGTAAATTCCGGAAGGATATTTTTCTTGAAATATTTCTCAAAGTCTATACGCAACAAAGAAGAAAAAGGTTTCGAAGTGAATCCGAAAGAGAGACCAAATGTGAGTCTGTTAACACCTATCCCGTTAACAGCAATTTTGTGTCCCATCAAATCCCATCTTAATGCAGGTGTTATATCTTTAAACATCCCTCCGTTCTTTATCGGGAAGGAATATCCTCCCTGCAGGCAAGAAGAAAATAGGTTATCTCCGGTAGACTGATCCTCTCTGTCCAGCACCTCTGCTTCGATTTTAAACCGCTCTTTTCCATATCTCAGGTCGGCTCCCCACAAAAAAAAGTCTGCATCAATTCCCGGATATCTGTAAATTTTTGCTGACGCTCTGAATCCATCCATACTTCCAATTATTGCTCTTGCAGACCATGATAGATTATCCGTCCAAACAGGATTGTTGCTTTTGGATGCATTGAATGCCCCTGCGTCAAACTCAACAGGCACTCCAGAAACAGAAAAATTGTAAGCAGCTAATACTCCAAGATCTCTGGTTCCCGGCACAAAATATTTCGCAAGAAATGTTCTGTTTGCAAACATCATCTGAGCCGGAGTTATCTGAGATGAGTTGTATATTGGTATAGATGTCTGGCCCATTGTGACGGTAAGATTTTTCATTGGTTTTAGTGTTGCCGAAAGATCCAGTACTTCAAACTTACCTTCATTACTTAGCTCTATTTGTACTCTGTATGAAACATATGAATTCATATCGCCGGAAAGGCCCAGTCTTGAATTCCTTACAGAAAACCGTGACATACCCGTCTCTAAAGCGTATTCATATTTTGTTTTTAAGCTTCCGTCAAATTTCATTTTCCGAAGAAAGCTGTTTTCCTGAGAATAAGCTGTTCCAAAAGAAACGATTAACAATGTTAACAATAATGCTTTTACTCCTGATCTCTTTACTGACATATTGCAAATGGTTAATAAAACTACCTTACACTAAACTCTTTTTTATATATGACACCCCTTCCATCCGAATCTATTCCTTCAATTGTAATTATAAATTTCCCTTCATAGTTGGGAGTAATTAATGACAGATCCATACTCTCTCCTTTTCTTATTGAAACCTGAGGATCCCAGTAGATGACGCTTCTCATATCCGGAATTTTTTCTCCGTCCCGCACCTCTTTGCCAATGAATCTGGAAGGGAACTGTACTCCTTTGAAATCCAGAATTCTTGTATTTCTGTTGAATTTAAGTCCGGAATAATCCCTCTTGTATGTTTCAAAAGAGGCAATGCCGTTAAAACTCAGATAGCCTATCAGGAATTCTCCGTTATAAACCGTGATGCTCCTGACTTTAAGCGGGTCATAGTTGAGTATCTTTGAATGGTCAAACACAGGTATGCCATCCAGAAGCACAAGTGTATTATATTTAGATATACTCACATTACTGAGCTGGTCGCTTAAAATCATTTGCAAATAGGTTTTTTCCCCAACTTTCCTGAAACGCAGCTCGGAAATATACTCGGAAACAACCTCTTTCATTACAGGAAACCGGGTATAATCATCGAGTTTGTAAACTTTGTAATTAAGCGTTAAAAGAGGGTCCTTTTTAAGTTTAATTTTTTCGAATAATGTGTCTGCAACAAATCTTCTCCATACCTGCATTTCCTGACTCCTTCTCCTTAATGTTTCCCCTATGTTCCGCTGCAATACAAGCTGAGGCAAAGGTCCAGGCGATGGTTTTACGAAATGGTCTGTCATGTCATAGGTAAGAGTAATATTTGTGTCAGCTTCAGGAACATCAAGAATAAGTTCCCGGTCACCAAAGACTGAATTTGTAAAGAAAGTGGCTCTTCCGTTACTGTCAATAAGTGTTGTATAAATATCCGAAAGCCCGCCTGCTGCCGAAAGACAGATGACTTTGTCTGTGAGCGGTTCCTTTTTTTCAGGTGTGACTTTTACCTTAATTACCTCTCCCTCATAATCAGCTGTAGGTCCATTGGCAAAACTGAAACTTCCGGGATTATAATCAAGGCCTTTAAGAAATGCCAAAAGACCTGTTCCGGCAGGTGCCGGCAGTGAATCATTTCTGACTATCGATATATGTACATCAATGTCAGATGATCCATTATTAGTAATTAATATCGGAATTTTTGATTTTGAAGGGATAACAGTATTGTTTCCATAAATCCTCACATCCAAACCTTTAGCCACACCGTCAAAAGAGGTTTTTTTCTCAAATTCCCCTCTTAATGTGGAATCTTTTTTACCAACCACCACATTGCCCGGTACTCTTTCCGATGTTAAAGTGTTATATACCGAAATTAGTTTTTGCGAGAAAGCGGGACTTACTTCGTTTAGCATTTGTCCTGTGTAGGCTATAATTCTGTAGTTTCCGGTAGCAAGTACAGGCGGGAGTTCTATCCTGCCGGCTCCCCTGCCGTTATTGACAGCAATTTTATCAGTTATTACTGTCCCCTGGACATTTTGAAGTTCAATATACGCAACACTGCTAAATGTTGACAGTTTTCCCTGCCCCTTTGAAATATCAAAACAATAGAGCGATATCCAGACGGGTTCACCGGCAACATAGGCATCCCTGTCTGTTGCAATGTGCACCCTCTCAACAACTCTGCCCGGAACAGTACGTACACCCTGCGCCAGCATTGTCGTAATAAGAAATGTAAGAATTATTCCGGATAATAATTTTCTTCTCATAGCTATTCTTTTATATATGATCATTAGGCCAGAATGATGGTTTGGATTTTGTCCCATAAGTGCGGCAATCTACGCAACGCTTTGATACCCAATAGCTGTCTCCAAATGGAGGATCTCCGGTATAGCTGGTTACATCCAGTCCTTTATCCCACATGGAAGCTATTGGAAGAGGATTGTCCTTATTAATAAAAACGACTTCGCAATTTGTAGGATACTGGTATATACCTATCTCTTTCCCGTTTACAAAAATTCTCTTTTTTGCCGCTTTTGCTGCACTAATATATCCAATAACCTTTTCAGACGGATTACTTATACATTTGATATTTCCCTTTATTTCACTTGGCTGCGGGCTGAAAATCCCTCCAACCTGATCCGAATTTTTTTGAATGTTATCCCAGTATTTGTATGCCTCTTCCGAGATAGCCATCTGAAACAGTTCCATTGAGTAAAGAGCACTTATTCTTCGGTCAGATGAGCCCATTGAAACCAGAGGCTTTTGATATACAATATCCGCAGAAAGGCCGGAAGTGCTGGCAATCAAAACAGAAGAAGAAGTACCTGAAGACCAGCAGTAATAGCGGTTTTTTTCAAATGGAATTGAAATCACTGTTTTTGTTGCCGGCTGATATTCAAAAAGAGATTGGAATTGAGACTGAATTTCCCAGTTTTCATTGAAAAACCACCTGTAATAAGTTGTTTTGTTATCAGGGTCATGGGTATTCACATAGAAAGTGGCACTCATTTTTTCTGTATCTTTTGTGTAGCCGATGGAATCAATAGGCGGAGAAACAAGTACAGGGATAAGTTCTGACTCATATAATTTGCTCTGGATTTTAATGCATAGCTTATATTTTAACGCCGGATCGATACCAATTGTGTTAATCAGAAATATGGGTTTGTTCCGCCTTACTGCGGAAACAGCATTATATTTTGTGCCCTTTTCACTCTCTACCCAAACCGTTGAAGTACTGATGTAATCAACTCCACCCTCTTCATTCACCCCCAGAGAACGGCTTATTGTTATTCTTGTTGTATCATTCTGCATAATGTCGCCTTCAATAACAATAAGACTTTCCATAGAATCCAGACCGGAAGGAGTAAAAGGCTTTATACAACCGGCAATAAGCAGGGCGATTGAAACAAAAAATATATTTAATGATTTTGCCTTCATGTTATATGTCAGAATTTAATATTGTAGTTTATGTAAGGAATAGGTGCTCCGAATATTGAAAGCTGGTAGCCTTGAATTTTATTCCCCTGATTTGTTGTATAATATACAGAAAATGCATTTTGCCTGCCTGTAATATTATATACTCCAATGGTAATTGTACTGTGAGTCCAGAGAGTAAGATTATGGCTCGGTTCAATATTTATTGCAAAGTCCATACGGAAGTAGTCCGGGATTCTGTATTCGTTTCTTTGTGAATAGTAAAGACGGAAGCCTCCCCCGTAGTGATATTTATTTACAGGAATAGTAACCGGGCGACCGGTAGCATAGTCGACGTTTACTGAGATGCTGAATCTCTGTGTAAATTTATAGTTGGCAATAACCTTGAGATCATGCGGTTTGTCATAGGAAGCAGAATACCAGTTTCCTTCGTTGATGCTGTATACTTCTTTATTTCCGCTCTCCCTGAGCATAGTCCTTGAATATGTATATGCAACCCAACCGTTGAGCTTGCCAAGTGGTTTTTTTGCCATGAACTCTACCCCATATGCCCGCCCCTGCGTTTTAAGCACATCAGCTGCAATGTTTTCATTCATATTGAGAATCGCTCCGCTTTTGTAATCGAGATAGTTGTTCATTCCTTTATAATATCCCTCGAGCGAAAGTTCAACTTTCCTGCCCAGGGCATTTTTATAAAGGCCCAATGCGGCCTGCCATCCTGTTTGGGGACATATATCCTTATCACTTAACTTCCATATATCGGTCGGAGAAATTGTAGTTGTATTGGAAAGCATGTGGATATTCTGGCGCATGCTGTTTATCCCGCCTTTGATTGACAAATCGTCACTGAATGCATAACGCGCAGAAAACCTGAATTCGGGTCCGTGATATGGTTTAAAGTTGCCGTCCTGCAATGCGGAATAGATTGTGTATCTGAGACCGAGATCCAGAGAAAGATTGTCGGATAAGCTCCATGTATCTGATGCATATAAAGACATCTCTACTCCTTTTTCATTTTCAATTTTCTTAGGTTCAACAATTGATTCTCCTCCTAAAGGATTCATTGTGCCAGGATTCAGATCCAGATAAAGCGCATTCACTCCGAAGTTTAATGAGTGCTTTTCTCCTACAAGCCAGTTAAAATTAGTTTTGTAAAAGAGCTGATTTATACGGAAACTCATCTCATAGGCGCTAACTGGATTTCCCTTCTCCTGTGTGTTATAGCCATATTGGTCGTAACCTGCGCTCATTACCATACTGCGCCTGTCATCGATAATCCTGCGCCACTTTAATGAGGCATTGAAATTTTTATAACCGTATGTCGTATCTGAGCTAAAGCTGAAATTGTCTCCTGAATAGTATCCGTATGCATAAAGCGAGTTGTGTTCGTCAATTTTATGACTAAGGCCCAGAGTCAGGTCGTGAAACGATGCCTTTCCGTCGCGGTAACCGCTGTTGGATGGCAAAAGCCCGAGCAGCCAGTTTGAATATGTTGTTCTGATTCCGGCAATAAAGTTTGTCTTTCCCTTAACAATTGGCCCTTCGATGTGAAACTTTCCGGTAAGCAGGCCAAGTCCTGCCGAGCCGGTTATTTTATTGCTGTTACCGTTTCTGCTGTTTATTTCGAGAACAGAAGATATCCTTCCTCCAAACTTTGCAGGGATAGTGCTTTTGTACAACTCAATATCGCTCACGACATCAGGATTGAATGCAGAAAATAATCCAAAGAGATGGGTAGGATTATAAATAGTCCCTTCATTAAAAAGTATTAGGTTCTGGTCCGAAGCTCCTCCCCTCACATTAAATCCTCCGGAAGATTCTCCGACTGATTTTACTCCGGGAAGAGTCAGCACAACTTTAAGCACATCTGCCTCCCCAAAAGCAGAAGGTATATGTTTGATGCGGTCTATGCGCACTTTTTCAATTCCTATCTGAGTATTTCTGGTTTTTTGATTACTCTCGGCTGTGAGAACAATACCTTTAAGGGCATAAACCTTCTCTTTCATTACAATGTCCATTTCACCATCGCCGTATACTTCCATCATCAGGCGGGAATCATTTAACCCGTATCCTTTTACTTCAATTACCCGCTCCCCTTTAGGCACTGTAATACGGTAAAACCCGAATGCATCGGTAGTCGCAACCGTCTGTGGATTTTCAAGCATAACAGATACTCCTGCAACAGGTTCTCCGCTGTCGTAGTTTCTCACGTACCCCGAAAGTAAAACTTTACTTCCCTTTGAAGGAGAATTTGGGTCGCCTATTTTGTAAATTTTGTTTTCGGACTTTGCAGTATTATCCTCAAATGTAACTGCTTTAATAAACTCAGATTCTCCTTTGACCCCTGTTTCAGCAGCAAAATAATCCTCCGGGAGGCCGGCAGAGATGCCTGTTCCTTTTAATACAATATAGGAGTTGTTTATAAGAGATATGGAATAGTTCTGACGTTTGAGTATACCGGTAAGCTCCTTAATTAAATCATTGCCGTTACATTCAATAGTAACCTTTAGAGAGTCACCTTTATCTGACGCTTTAAAAAACAAATCTTTGCCGGTGTATTTAAATACTACTTTAGACAGAGAGTCGGCATTAATATTTACTTGCTTGATTCTTGCCGGTGATTGTGCATGCGCCTGAATACTTGTGATGGCAAGAACGAAAAGTACGGCTATTGTCGCTAATTTATTCATGGGCAGCATTTGTTGGTGATTCTGCAAATTTCATTATTGAAGCGTAAATGATGTCAATATCTGAGATGGAATTGAGACCGTTATTTCTTATAAACCGCCTGATTTCAAGCCTCTTTTCCCGGTATTGCATGAGAAGTGAATTCCTGCGCGGGATTTTATGCCACTCTCCAGATTTAAACAGATAATAGGTTTCGACAAGCTCAAATCTTCTTTCAATCTTGCTCCTTGTGACAGGATTTACCGAGCTCCCGATTTTTTCGGAAATAACTTTACGTATTTTTTTATACAATTGTGCCTGTCCGTCGTACAAAATTTCATAAAATCCCGGTTGAGGAGCCCCTTTTTCATATCTTTTACCCATCAGGAGAAAGTTTCTTTTTCCCAGTGAGAATTTATTAATGAATTCCTTATTGAGCATTACTGCTCTCCCTGAATCCGGTACTTTGACATAAAGTTCATCCAAATGACTGTTGAGGTTCATTTCAACACCATGATATACTTTCCCGTTGTAGTACAGATCACCCTTTTCAAATTCTTCTGAAAAAGCATAATATGTTCCAATATGAAGCGTTTTATAAGGCAAAGGAGACGTTCCTCTGTACAGATTAAGATAATCCCCCGCTTCTGCAACGAACTTGTCATAGTCTGTGCTGTTCTGAGAATAGACACAACTATATGAAAAAGACAAAAGAATAAACACAAAGATGCGTTTTACCATAGTTTACACCTTTTAAAATTGTAATGCCGGTTTAGGTTTAAGGCTATTTCGAAAAAGAGGGCCATATAGCATATTCGGTTAATATTGCTTAATGGCCTGCCCTTTTCACAAAAATAATAAAATAATTCATCATTATGCAAAAGATAGTCATTACAGGCACATCCGGCCGAAATTATTTTTTTTAATGGCTGCTCCTGCCCAAGATATCTTTCAATTTATTATCTTTGGCCTTAGGAGCAAGGGGGCGAAAAATCATACAATAATTTACGGCTCCTTACAGTGTTGAGATTATTTGCAAAAATCCTTAAACTTAAAATATTACTTGATGAACACTCAGAAAAAAAACTATGCATTGCCAATTGCAATGATGTTTGCTCTCTTTTTTATGATTGCCTTTGTAACCGGTCTTCAAAACCCTATGGGGGTTATTGTAAAAAACCAGTTTGGCGCAAGCAATCTTCTTTCTCAGCTGGGTAATCTGGCAAACTTTATAGCTTACGCATTTATGGGCATCCCTGCCGGAATGCTTCTGCAGAAAATCGGATATAAAAAGACAGCTTTATCCGCAATTATTGTAGGTTTCTCAGGAGTAGCCATTACTCTTTTGTCCGGACAGGTAGCCAGTTTTGGAGTATATCTTTTGGGAGCTTTTGTTTCAGGACTCGCAATGTGTATGCTGAATGCAGTTGTTAATCCACTTCTTAACGGGCTTGGCTCAAACGAGAAGAAGGGAAATCAGCTTTTGCAGTTTGGAGGAACTATTAACTCTATCGGAGCAACAATAGCTCCCGTTCTTGTCGGTTATCTGATGGGGGCAAATGAGGCTACAAGAACAATTGCAAAGGCAAACCCTGCGTTGTTTCTGGTGATGGGAATATTTGTACTTACATTTCTCGTTCTATACTTTGTTACCATTCCTGAGCCCCACATTACCAAACAAAAAGAAAAAGTTAAAGACAAGCACAGTGCACTGTCGTTCCGCCATTTTGTGCTGGGTATGATTGCCATTTTTATTTATGTGGGTGTTGAAGTAGGAATTCCAAATATTGCAAACCTCTTTATGACCACTTCCCTGATTGACGGCGGCCTTGGAATAGACCCCACCATTGCGGGAACGGTAGTTGGAACTTATTGGTTTCTGATGCTAATCGGGCGTTTCACAGGAGGTATATTTGGTGCCAGGATTTCCGGAAAATCTATGCTTATATCTGTAACTTCACTTGGACTCGTATTTGTCCTTCTGGCAATGTTAATTCCAACAGATTCAATGATAAATATGCCTGTTTTCAAGTCTGATATTTCATTCGGATTTGCTCAGGTTCCTCTTAATATTATGTTCCTTATTT
>Ga0316605_10000970_pt1 | contig 17543 bp, 16 predicted proteins | sample OWC_soil_day20_n_FD_207666 | JGI IMG/M metagenome (GOLD analysis project Ga0316605, IMG submission 207666) | Wetland soil microbial communities from Old Woman Creek delta, Ohio, United States - OWC_soil_day20_noCT | ecosystem: Environmental > Terrestrial > Soil > Wetlands | place: USA: Ohio...
ATCCGCATGCCCATGGGCCCCCTGAAGGCGATTGGCGAAACCCAGTTGCAGGTCGCTCTGCACACGGATGTGACCGCCACCATCACGGTGACCGTGGTCGGCGAATAAGTCGTTCCTGTTTCACCCCAAAAGGCTGCCTGCGGGCAGCCTTTTGTTTTATGCGCTCGGCTTATCCACTGTTGTTTCACGGTTTTATCCCCGGCTTTTTTTATCCACCGCTTGCGCACTGCTGATCCACAGCTTATCCCCCGCTTTTCCACAGGTTTATCCACTGCGGGCGGGGCGTTGCGGGAGTAGACTCCGCGCCTTGTCGAAAAGGAATGGCGTCCATGGCTCAGGCTCGTGCTTTTGCTTCCTCCCAGCCTCATAACGATCCCCAGATTGCGGCGCTGAAACTACCGCCCCATTCGATTGAAGCCGAGCAGTCCCTGATTGGCGGTCTGTTGCTGGATAACGCCGCCTGGGAACGGATTGGCGATGCCGTGGCGGAGAGCGATTTCTATCGCGACGACCATCGGCGCATTTTTCGCCACATCGCCCGCTTGCTTGAAGTGGGTCGTCCCGCCGACGTGGTGACGGTCTACGAGTCCATTGAGAAGGCCAACGAGGTTGAACAGACCGGCGGCCTGGCCTATCTGGGCGAGATCGCCAATAACACGCCCTCCGCCGCCAACATCCGTCGCTATGCTGAAATCGTGCGCGAGCGGGCGGTGTTGCGCAAATTGGTCACCGTGGGCGACGATATTGCCGCCAGCGCACTGAATCCGGTGGGTCGCGACGTCAAGCAACTGCTTGATGAAGCCGAGAGCAAGGTATTCGAGATTGCCGAAGCCGGCTCACGCAACACCCAGGGCTTCGTTGCCATTCAGCCCTTGCTGGGACAGGTTGTCGACCGTATTGAGCAACTCTACGATCAGGAAAATCCCTCCGAGATCACAGGCATTCCTACTGGATTCATCGATCTCGACCGCATGACGTCGGGCCTTCAACCTGGCGACATGATCGTCGTGGCAGGGCGTCCCTCCATGGGCAAGACCGCCTTCGCGCTCAATATCGCCGAGCATGTGGGGGTTGAGTTGCGTTTGCCGGTGGCGATCTTCTCCCTGGAAATGTCAGGTCCGCAACTGGCCATGCGTCTGCTGTCGTCGGTTGGCCGTCTCGACCAGACGCGGGTACGCAACGGCAAGCTCACCGACGAGGAGTGGGACAAGATGACCGTCGCCCTGGGCAAGCTGCACGAGGCGCCGATCCATATCGATGAGACCGGTGCCATCAACCCCACCGACCTGCGCGCCCGTGCGCGCCGCCTGCACCGCCAGTGCGGCAAGCTGGGGCTGATCGTGATTGACTACATCCAGATGATGACATCCACCAAGGAAGGCGAGAACCGGGCTACCGAGGTGTCTGACATCTCCCGTGCCATCAAGTCTTTGGCCAAGGAACTGAAGGTGCCGATCATCGCCCTCTCGCAGTTGTCGCGGAAGGTCGAAGAGCGAAACGATAAGCGTCCGCTGATGAGCGACTTGCGCGAGTCAGGCGCTATTGAGCAGGATGCCGACATCATCATGATGATGTATCGGGAGGAGTACTACAAACCGGACACGCCGGAAAAAGGCGTTGCCGAGGCGATTATCGGCAAGCACCGCAACGGCCCCGTGGGTACCGTCCATCTAACCTTCCTTGGCGAATACACCAAGTTCGTCAATCACGCCAACGCCGGCCGCGGTGACTATTGAGCCGGCCTCCAAGGCCGACTCAATAGCTCAACGGATCGTAATCAAAGCACCTCGGCGGCGTGATCCGCCAGGCGTGAACGCTCGCCCCGCTGTAGAGTGATGTGGCCTGAGTGGGGCCAGCCCTTGAAACGATCCACCACGTAGGTGAGACCCGAACTGCCTTCCGTCAGATAAGGCGTGTCGATCTGGGCGATGTTGCCCAGGCAGACCACCTTGGTGCCGGGACCGGCGCGGGTAATCAGGGTCTTCATCTGCTTCGGCGTCAGGTTCTGCGCCTCGTCGATGATGAGGAACTTGTTGAGGAAGGTGCGGCCGCGCATGAAGTTGAGGGACTTGACCTTGATGCGGCTGCGGATCAGATCCATGGTCGCCGCGCGGCCCCAGTCGCCACCGTAACCCTGCTGGGTGGAAGATCCCTTGTCGCCTTCTTCAACCGGCTTGTTGAGCACGTCCAGGTTGTCTTCCAGAGCGCCCATCCAGGGAGTCATCTTTTCTTCCTCGGTACCGGGCAGGAAGCCGATGTCCTCGCCGACCGGCACGGTGACGCGGGTGAAGATGATTTCGGCGAAGCGTTTGGTTTCCAGGGTTTGGGTCAGGGCTGCCGCTAGTGTCAGCAGGGTCTTGCCGGTACCCGCCTGGCCGAGGAGGGTGACGAAGTCGATCTCCGGGTCCATCAGCAGGTTGAGGGCGAAGTTCTGTTCCCGGTTACGGGCGGTAATGCCCCAGACGGCATTTTTCTGGTGGCTGTAATCCACCAGCGTCGATAGCACCGCCTTCTTGCCCGAGGCTTCGGTGACGATGGCGTGGAAGGGCTTCTCCAGGCTGTCTTCGAGATACACAAACTCGTTGATCAGCATGTTCGGGCAGAGGGGGCCGCTGACCTGGTAGAGGGTGTGGGCGTCCTGCTTCCAGGACTTCATGTCCTTGCCGTGGCGGTCCCAGAAACTGGCCGGCAGTTCCAGGGAGCCGGTGTAGAGGAGGTCGGTATCCTCCAGCACCTTGTCGTTGAAGTAGTCCTGCGCTTCGAGGCCGAGGGCGCGGGCCTTGATGCGCATGTTGATGTCCTTGGACACCAGGATCACCGGGCGCTTGGGGAACTTGCGCGCCAGGTGCATGACGACTGCGATGATCTGGTTGTCGGCCTTGGCGGTGGGCAGCGAGGAGGGCGGTGCGTCGTTGATGGCTTCGGTCTGCAGGAACAGGCTGCCGGAGGCGAGGTCGCGGGAGGGGCCGGCGAGGGGGATGCCCTGCTCGATGTTATCTTCGCCGCCGGAAACGATTTCGTCCAGCATGCGGCTGGCTTGCCGCACGTTGCGCGCCACTTCCGACATGCCTTTCTTGTGGGCGTCGAGTTCTTCGAGGGTCATCATGGGCACGTAGATGTCGTGCTCCTCGAAGCGGAACAGGCTGGTGGGGTCGTGCATCAGCACGTTGGTGTCGAGCACGAACAGCTTGGTGGTCTTGGCGGCGCTGCGTTTGGCGTTCATCGTGACCTTTCGTGGCGGGGTGGGGAAAACTCGTTACAGCGTATCCAGGGCCGCCAGCACCTCGGCGGCGTGACCGTCGGCCTTCACCTTGCGCCATTCGTGGCGCAGAACGCCGCTGGCGTCGATGATGAAGGTGGAGCGCTCGATACCGAGCACCTGCTTGCCGTACATGTTCTTGGTCTTGATGACGTCAAACAGGCGGCAGGCGGTTTCGTCGGCATCGGTGATGAGTTCAAAGGGCAGGCCCAGCTTGGCCTTGAAATTATCGTGGGACTTGAGGCTGTCGCGGGAGACGCCGAACACGGCGCAATTGCGCCGGGCAAATTCGCCGTGGAGGTCGCGGAACTGACCTGCCTCGGTGGTGCAGCCGGGAGTGCTGTCCTTGGGGTAGAAGTAGATTACGACCGCTTTGCCACGCAGGGCGGAGAGGCGGAATTCGCCGCCGGTGGCGGGGAGGGCGAAGTCGGGCACTTCGAGGCCGAGGGGGGAGGGTGTGGTCATGAGGGTTAGGCAGCTTTCTTGTAGTCGGCGAGGAACTCCTCACCCTGGCACAGCAGGGTGCCGGAGCGGCCTGGGATTTCACCCATGCTGATTTCGCAGCGGGGTAAGCGGGCAATATCCAGGGTGGCGCGGATGTCGCCGACGTTGCACAGGGTGTAGCCCTGCTCGCGCCAGCCGGTGAGCAAACGCTCGAAGACGGGCGCCAGCTTCATGCCTTCCAATTCGGCGTGGAGCGTGAATACGTGGCCGTTGATGGGCGGATTGGCGGTGAGCTTGAGCAGATGCTGATCGACGTTATCGGCGGTGATGTCGCCGATGCCGATCAACTCATCGAGGGTGGGCAGCGTGGTGGGAATCTGCGGGCAGGCGATGATTTCCGCATTCCACACCGGCACGAAGGGATGGGTACCGCGGCAGTCGGAGGCCCAGGTAAAGCCCAGGGCCTGGGTCTGGCGCAGGGCATGGATGTTCATTTGCCAGCCGGCGGCGCCGTGGCAGCGGGCCGCTTCGCCGTAGACTTTCTCGAAAGCGGCCGTGGCGAGTTCCATCTCCTTGCGCGTCCAGGCGGCGTCGGCCTCGACCACGCCATCCTGCCATTTGACGTGGTCCCAGCAGTGAATGCCGCACTCGAAGTTGGAGTCACGCACACCGCGCAGAATCTCGGCACAACGGCGACCGATGTTGGGGCCGGGCAGCAGCGTGCCATACATCAGGGTGGTGAGGCCGTAGTGGGACACCACCGAGGTGCGCGATACCTTCTTCATGAAGCCAGGCCGGAAAGCGCGCTTGATGGCACGGCCGGTGTGGTCGGGGCCGAGGGAAAACAGGAACGTGGCGCCGGCCTTGTTGCGGCGCAGGATATCCACCAGCTTCGGCACCCCCTGGAGGGTGCCCCGGTAAGTGTCGACGTCGATCTTGAGGGCCAGCAAGGGCATCGGCTCAATCCATCAGGTTGCGCGCGGCGACGACGTCGCCACGATAGGCTTCGAAGATGCCGCGCAGGGCGTCCTCGAAGGTGACCTTGGGCGACCAGTCGAGATCGGCCATGGTGTTGGTGATCTTCGGCACCCGGTGCTGGGTGTCCTGATAGCCCTTGCCGTAATACTCGGCGGAGGTGGTCTCCAGCACCTTGACCTGGGCCAGGCTGGCAGCGTATTCCGGATACTGCTTGGCCAGATCGAGCATCAGGGTGGCGAGTTCGCGGATCGAATAGTTGTTCTTCGGGTTGCCGATGTTGTAGATCTTGCCGCTGGCGATGCCGTCCTTGTTTTCGATGATCTTCATCAGAGCGTCGATGCCGTCGGAGACATAGGTGAAGGAACGCTTCTGGGCACCGCCGTCCACCAGCTTGATCGGCTCGCCGCGCACGATGTGGCCGAGGAACTGGGTGATGACGCGGCTCGAACCTTCCTTCGGGGTGTGGATCGAATCCAGGCCCGGCCCAATCCAGTTGAAGGGGCGGAACAGGGTGTATTCGAGGCCTTCCTGCTGGCCGTAGGCATGGATCACCCGGTCCATCATCTGCTTGGCGCAGGAGTAGATCCAGCGCGGCTTGTTGATCGGGCCGAGCACCAGATCGGAGTTTTCCGGATCGAACTCCGGGTCCTTGCACATGCCATAGACCTCGGAGGTGGAGGGGAAGATCACGCGCTTCTTGTACTTCACCGCCTGGCGGATGATGGGCAGGTTGGCCTCGAAGTCGAGTTCAAAGACGCGCAGCGGTTCCTTGACGTAGGTGGCCGGCGTGGCGATGGCCACCAGGGGCAGGATCACGTCGCACTTGCGCACGTGGTATTCGATCCACTCCTTGTTGATCATGATGTCGCCCTCGAAGAAATGGAAGCGAGGGTTGCTCATCAGGTCGGTCACGCGCTCGGAGTTCATGTCCATGCCATACACCTCCCAGTCGGTGGTGTCGAGAATGCGCTGGGAGAGATGGTGGCCGATGAAGCCATTGACGCCGAGGATGAGGACTTTTTTCATGATGGGATCAGACAAGGGAAATGATGCGGTTGCCGAGGTCGGCGGCGGTGAAGGGCCGGCCGTCGAGTTCAAGGTGGATCAAGCGTAGCAGTTTGCCGTCGCCGCATTGGGCGAAAAGGCGGCCATTTTCCCCGTATAGACTGGGTTTGTCATGGCGCGGTAACACTGGGTTTCCGGGAAGGCTGCGCAGCAGTCGCAGGTGGCCGAGGGCACTATCGCAGAATGCGCCGGGGTAGGGCGGGGCCACGGCGCGGATCAGGTTGTGGATGGCGGCGGCGGGCTGCATCCAGTCGACGCGGCCATCTTCCGGCTTGCGGCCGCCGAAGTAGCTGCCGGCGGCGAGGTTCTGCGGCGTATGGGCTGCGCTACCAGCGAGCAGGGCGGGCAAGGCGCGGTCGAGGGCGATTTCGGCGGCCAGGGTGACTTTCTGGAACACCTCGCCGGCCGTGTCGTCGGGCAGGATCGGCACCGCCTGCTGGGCGACGATTTCGCCCGCGTCGGGTTTTTCCACCATGCGATGCAGGGTAGCGCCGGTTTCCCGTTCGCCGTGGATGACGGCCCAATTCACCGGCACCCGGCCGCGATACTTGGGCAGCAGGGAGCCGTGCATGTTGTAGGCGCCCCGGGCCGGAATCGCCAGCAACTCCGGCTTCAGCATCAGGCGGTAGTAGAAGGAGAAGATGAAGTCCGGCTTGAGTGCGGCGAGCCGGGCCATGAACTCCGGCGTGTTCGGGTCGTCCGGGGTGACGACCGGAATGCCATACTCGGCAGCCGTGGCGGCGACGCTGTCGAACCAGATGGTCTCGCTGGGGTTGTCTTCGTGGCTCACCACCAGGGCCACATCCACGCCGTGGGCGAGCAGCACCTTGAGGCAGCGTACGCCGACGTTGTGATAGGCGAAGACGATGGCGCGGGTCATGGTTTGATGGGGCCCAATCGGCAATCGGCCTGGAAGGCGCGCAAAATGGCGTTTTCAGGCATGGCATGGCAGGAATGCCCGTAAATAGGCGCTTGCGTAAGGCATTGGTCTGTAATTGCCATTTGACGCGGCTTGCAGCGAATGGTCATTCCTTCTCCGCATTGGTCTGCGTCGAGACCTTGTTTTCCAGCACGGCGTCGATCAGGTAGCGGGGCCGGCGGCGCACTTCCTGGTAGATGCGGCCCACGTATTCGCCCAGGAGGCCGACGGCGAACAGCAGGATGCCGAGGAGGAAGAAGGCGATGCCGAACAAAGTGAACAGGCCTTCCGCCTCGGGGCCGACCACCAGTCGGCGCACGGCGAGAAACACCACGAACAGGGCCGAAAGAAACGAGAGCACGATGCCGCCGAAGGAAACCATCTGCAACGGCACTACCGAGAAGCCGGTCATCAGGTCGAAGTTGAGGCGGATCAGGCTGTAGAGGGAATACTTCGATTCCCCAGCTTCCCGCTCGGCGTGTTGCACCACCACTTCCACCGGATTACGGGCAAAGGTGTAGGCCAGGGCCGGCAGGAAGGTGTTCACTTCCTGGCAACTATTGATGGCATCGATAATGTTGCGGCTGTAGGCGCGCAGCATGCAGCCCTGGTCGGTCATCTTGATGCGGGTGATCTTCTCCCGCAGCCGGTTCATGGCGCGCGAGGCCCAGTGGCGCCAGAGCGCGTCGTTGCGCGCGTGGCGGATGGAGCCGACGTAATCGTGGCCCGCGTCCATTTGTTCCAGCAGCTTGCCGATCTCTTCCGGCGGGTTTTGCAGATCGGCGTCGAGGGTGACGATCTTGCTGCCGCGACAGTGTTCGAAGCCGGCCATGATGGCCTTGTGCTGGCCGAAATTGCCGTTGAACAGCACCACGCGGGTGACGTCGGGGCGCTGCTCCCATTGTTCGCGCAGCATCGCAGCGGAACGGTCGCGGCTGCCGTCGTTGATGAAGACGATCTCGTAGCTGCGGCCGAGGGCGTCCAGAGCCGGATAGAGACGGGCAAAAAGCGAGGCGAGGGTGGCTTCCTCGTTGTAAACCGGAATGACGACGGAGACTTCGGGACTGGGCATCAGATGCATTCGGGCAGGACTTGGGCGAGGGCCGCGCAGACGCGACTCACGTCGCTATCCAGCATGGCCGGGAACAGAGGGAGTGTAACGATTTGGCGGCCGATGCGCTCGGCCACTGGGAAGTCGCCCTCCCTGAAGCCGAGACCACGATAGAGGCTGAACAGATGCAGGGCCGGGTAATGGACACCGATGCCGATGCCGCGCTCTTTCATGGCGGCGATTAAGGCGCCGCGTTCCGCCGTTGCCGGCAGGGTGACCTGGAACATGTGCCAGTTGGAATTCGCGAAGTCGGCCAGGGGCAGGCCCAGGCCCCGGTCGGCGGGCAGCTCACTGAAATACCGGCGCGCCAGCTCGCGGCGGCGGGCGGTGAAGTCGGCAACGTGCGGAAGCTGGCCGAGGCCGATGGCGGCGGCGATGTCGGTCAGGTTCCACTTGCCGCCGAGGACATCCACGTCCATGGAGCCGTCGGGGAAGCGCTGCACCCCTTGCAGGCGCAGGCGTTCGCACAGGGCAGGGTCAATGTCCGCCGGCAGCACCAGGGCGCCGCCTTCGCTGGTGGTGAAATTCTTGTTGGCGTGGAAGCTGAAGGAGACGAAATCTCCGATGGTTCCAATCAGCTTGCCGTTCCACGAGGCGCCGAAGGACTGGGCGGCGTCCTCAACGACCCGCAGCTTGTGGCGATTGGCGATGGCGTAGAGGGCATCCCGATCCACCGGCAGGCCCGCCAGATCCACCGGGATGATGGCCTTGGTGGCGGGTGTAATGGCGGCCTCAATGCGGGAGAGGTCGATGTTGCGTGTCACCGGATCGACGTCTACCAGTACCGGCTTGGCGCCGACTTCGAGAATCACGTTGGCGGTGGCAACCCAGGTCAGGGGCGTGGTGATGACCTCGTCGCCGGGGCCGACGCCGGCCAGGCGCAGGGCGACTTCCAGGGTAGCGGTGCCGGAGTTGAAGGCCCGTACCGGACGCCCGCCGCAATGGGCCGAGAGGGCGGCCTCGAAGGCTTGCACCTTGGGGCCGCTGGTAATCCAGCCCGAGCGCAGCACATCGGCCACGGCTGCAATGGTGGCCTCGTCGATGCTGGGGCGGGTGAAGGGAAGGAAGGGCTGAGTCATGAGCGGGCCACCAGCCAGACGCCAATCACGATGAAACCGATGCCTAGCAGCTTCTGGCTCGCCAGGGCCTCGCCGAACCAGTGGTGGGCGACGAAGGCGTTGATGACGTAGCCGATGGAGAGCATCGGATAGGCAATGCTGACCGGCACCCGGGAGAGGGCCATGATCCACACCACCAGACTCACCGCATAACAGGCCATGCCGCCCATGATGTAGGGCTGGAAGGCGATCTTCATGCCGATCGGCACGAGATTGTCGAGGTGAAATTCAAAGTGACCGACGACATTGGTGCCGGCCTTGAGCAGCAACTGGGCGGCGGCGTTGAGCAGGACGCCGGTAAGGATCAGAGCGAAACTGATGGCGGTCATGGGGTGCTCCGGTTGCGGACGACGACAAAACGATTCGGGGTCCTGGCAACGATTTCCAGGGGCCAGTTCTGGGCGGAAAGCAGGTTGTACTGGTGCTGCTTCATGAAGGCCAGGGCGGGTGGTCCGTTCACCCAGAGGGGCTTCCAAGCGGCGACGGAGGGAATCCATTTTGCCGGTTCCAGTTGCTGGCCGAAGCTGAATTCATCGGTGTAGGCGACCAGGGTGACGGTGCGGTTCAGATAGAAAGGCAGGGTTTGTTCATAGGTTTCCAGACTGTAGACGACCGTGTCGTCCTTCAGCAGAGGGCGGATTTGCGCCGCCATGTCGTGGGCGGAATTGACCGGCGCCAGGCTGTCGTGGCCTTGCAGCAGGGCCATGTTGGCGAGAAAGCCGCCGGCGGCCAGCGCCAGCAGGGCCGCCAGGTTGCCTTTGCGGCGGGCGAGATACAGGCCCAGGCCCGCCCCGGCCGCAGCAAAGCCGCCGGCGGCGATGAACCAGTGACCGTAGTCCCGGTAAAGGGCGCGCAGTTCCACGTTGTCATGGCCGTAGGTCTCGGCCATGAGTCCGAGAGGAATCAGACACACTCCCGCCAGGGCCACGAGAATCAGATGCCAACCCAGACGTGGCGTGGGATGCTGGCCGCCGAAGCGCTGCCCCAGCAACAGGGCCAGGGCCGGGAACAGGGGCAGGATGTAGGACGGCAACTTGGAGCCGGAGAGGCTGAAGAAGCCGAAGGTCACCAGGCTCCAGAGTCCAAGCATCAGGCCAGGGCGGAAGTTGCCGCGTCGGTTGTTATCGCGCCAGCAGCCCGCCAGAGCCTGGAGCGCGAAGGTAGTCCATGGCAGCAGGCCGAGGGCGAGAATGGGGCCGAAATACCAGGCCGGCTGGGAGCGCCGGTGGGAGGTGGTGAGAAACCGCTCGAAATGCTCGTGGATGAAGAAGAAACGCGGAAACTCCGGATTTGCCAGGGTGGCAGCGATGAACCAGGGGGAGGCGAGGGCGAAAAAGATCAGCAGGCCACGTGTCAGTTCGAGGCGTTTCCACAGGCCCCAGTCCCGGCTGGCGAGGGTATAGGCGACCAGGGTGCCACCGCACAGCACCAGGGCGACGATGCCCTTGGAGAGGACCGCAAAGGCCAGGGCGGCCCAGGTGAACCACATCCAGCCCTGGTTTTCCCGCTGGCCGGCACCGTCTCGCTGGGCCAGGAGCAGGCCGCAGAGAGCGGCTTCGAGAAAGAACGCCAGGCTCATGTCGAGGGCGTTGATATGGCCGAGGAAGACCCACAAAAGGCTGCTGCCGAGGGCAGCAGCCGCCAGGGCGCCGGCGTCGGGGCCGAACAGGCGGCGTCCGGTGTACCCCGCCAGCAGAACGCCGAGAAAGCCGGTAAGGCCGGTCCATAGGCGGGCGGTCCATTCGCTTTCGCCGAACAGCTTGAATGCGGCGGCGGTGGCCCAGTATTGCAGCGGCGGCTTCTCGAAGTACTTGAGGCCGTTCAGGCGCGGCGTCACCCAGTCGCCGGACAGCGCCATTTCACGGGAGATTTCGGCGTAGCGCCCCTCGTCCGGTCCGATCAGGAAGCGGCTGCCGAGGGCAGTGAACCAGAAGGCGGCAAATACCGCCAGCAACAGCCCGAGCCAGGCGCCGCGCGTCATTCGACGATCAATGCCGCAGCGACGGTACGACCTTCGGCGACGAGAATGTTGTAGGTGCGGCAGGCGGCGCCGGTATCCATGACTTCGATCGAGCGGCCGGATTCAATCAGGGGGCGCAGCAATTCGGGGCGCGGAAAGCGCTGGCGGCTGCCGGTGCCCAGCAGCAATACATCCACGGCGAGGGCGGCAAGGGGCGCCAGATGTTCACTGCTTAGTTCTTGCCCAGACTCGGGACCCCAGGCAGGGTCGAGGCTCTTGGGCAGCAGCAGCAGGCTGCGGGTGAGTTTGCGGGAACCGACCTGAACATAGCCCTTGTCATAGGCGGTCACCGCAAAATGGCCGGAATGGGTGTCGGAATGGAGCTTCATCGAGCGTTAAATGACCGCAATGCGGAACCGGGATGCGCCATTTAATTGCGGCGCGGCAAGGGCTTCGGTAGGATTATACCTTTTCCCCTACTGAGTCTCGGGCCGTTGCGACGGTTGCGAGAGAAAACTGCCATGCGCCCCATCTCCAAATCCGACAAGCTCGCCAACGTCTGTTATGACATTCGTGGGCCGGTCCTCGCCCGTGCCAAGCAGATGGAAGACGAGGGGCACAAGATCATCAAGCTGAACATCGGCAACCTGGCCTCCTTCGGCTTCGACGCGCCGGAAGAGATCCAGCAGGACATGATCCGCAACCTGCCCAATTCCGCCGGCTACTCCGACTCCAAGGGCATCTTCGCCGCGCGCAAGGCGATCATGCACTACACCCAGGAAAAGCAGATCAAGGGCGTGACCCTGGAAGACATCTACGTCGGCAATGGCGTCTCTGAACTCATCGTCATGGCCATGAATGCCCTGCTGAATGCGGGTGACGAGGTGCTGGTGCCGGCGCCCGACTATCCCCTGTGGACGGCGGCTGTGAGCCTCTCGAGCGGTACGCCGGTGCACTACCTGTGCGACGAGAACAACGACTGGCTGCCCGATCTGGACGACATCAAGCGCAAGATCACGCCCAACACCAAGGCTCTGGTCATCATCAATCCCAACAACCCGACCGGTGCCCTGTATCCGCCGGACATGCTCCAGGCCCTGGTGGACATCGCCCGCAAGCACGACCTTATCGTCTATGCCGATGAGGTGTACGACAAGGTGCTTTACGATGGCAACACCCATACCTCCATTGCCTCCCTGGCCGAGGACATCCTGTTCATCAGCTTCAACGGCCTCTCCAAGAACTACCGTTCCTGCGGCTATCGCTCCGGCTGGATGGTGGTCTCGGGCGAAAAGAAGATGGCGGCCGACTACATCGAGGGCCTGAACATGCTCTCCTCCATGCGCCTGTGTGCCAACGTGCCGGGCCAGTGGGCGATTCAGACGGCGCTGGGCGGCTACCAGAGCATCAACGATCTGGTGGCACCCGGCGGCCGCATGCGCCGTCAGCGCGACCTGGCCCATGAACTGATTACGGCCATTCCCGGCGTCACCTGCGTCAAACCGAAGGCCGCCCTCTACATGTTTCCCCGCCTCGATCCGGCCATTTACCCGATCGAGGATGACCAGGAGTTCATTTCCGAACTGCTGGTGGAAGAAAAGGTGTTGCTGGTTCAGGGCACGGGCTTCAACTGGCCCAATACCGACCACTTCCGCCTCGTCTTCCTTCCCCACGAGGATGATCTGCGCGAGGCCATTGGCCGCATCGCACGATTCCTCGAAAGCTATCGCAAACGTCACGGCAACTGAAAGAGCAAACAACCTATGAAACCAATCAACGTCGGCCTTCTTGGCATTGGCACCGTCGGTGGCGGCACCTATACGGTGCTGACCCGCAACCAGGAAGAAATCACCCGTCGCGCCGGACGGCCGATCCAGATCAGCATCGTTGCCGACAAGAATGTCGAACTTGCGAAGCAGGTTACGCAGGGCAAGGCCCGTGTCACCGATGACGCCTTCGCCGTGGTGGATGATCCGGAAGTCGATATCGTCATCGAACTGATCGGCGGCTACGGCATCGCCAAGGAACTGGTGCTGCGCGCCATCGCTAACGGCAAGCACGTGGTCACCGCCAACAAGGCGCTGCTGGCCCTGCATGGCAACGAGATTTTCGCCGCCGCCCAGGCCAAGGGCGTCATGGTGGCCTTCGAGGCCGCCGTCGCCGGCGGCATCCCGATCATCAAGGCCCTGCGCGAGGGCCTCACCGCCAACCGCATCCAGTGGATCGCCGGCATCATCAACGGCACCACCAACTTCATCCTCTCCGAGATGCGCGACAAGGGCCTGCCCTTCGACGTGGTACTCAAGGAAGCCCAGCGCCTGGGCTATGCCGAAGCCGACCCGACCTTCGACATCGAAGGCGTCGATGCCGCCCACAAGCTCACCATCATGGCGGCCATCGCCTTCGGCATTCCGGTCCAGTTCGACAAGGCCCACGTGGAAGGCATCAGCAAGCTCGACGCCGACGACATCAAGTATGCCGAGCAACTGGGCTATCGCATCAAGCTGCTGGGCATCACCAAGCGCAAGGCCAACGGCATCGAGCTGCGGGTGCATCCGACCCTGATCCCGAGCAAGCGCCTGATCGCCAACGTTGAAGGCGCCATGAATGCCGTGCTGGTCCAGGGCGATGCCGTCGGCTCGACCATGTATTACGGCAAGGGCGCCGGCGCCGAGCCCACTGCCAGCTCGGTGATCGCCGACCTGGTGGACATCACGCGCATGGCGACGTCCGATCCGGAAAACCGCGTTCCCCATCTCGCCTTCCAGCCCGGCTCCATGGCCGATACGCCGATCCTGCCCCTATCGGAAGTGGAGTCCGGCTACTACCTGCGTCTTCGGGTCGAGGACAAGCCGGGCGTTCTCGCCGATGTGACGCGCATCCTTGCCGACCAGCAGATTTCCATCGACGCCATGATTCAGCGCGAACCCGGCGAAGGCGAAGACCAGACCGACATCATCATGCTCACCCACGTCACCAAGGAAAAGAACGTGGATGCCGCCATCGCCAAGATCGAGTCCTTGCCGGTAGTGAAGCGCAAGGTGATCCGCCTGCGCATGGAGGAGCTGGGCTGATGCGCTACATCTCCACCCGTGGTGTCGGGGGCGGGCAGCCGCAAGCCTTCTGCGACATCCTGCTTGGCGGCCTCGCTCCCGATGGCGGTCTGTATCTGCCGGAAAGCTATCCCCAGGTGTCGGCGGCGGAACTCGCCGAATGGCGCGATCTGCCTTATGCCGCTCTGGCGCTGCGCATTCTGCAAAAGTTTGTCGATGATATTCCGGCCTGCGATCTCAAGTCCCTAGCGGACCGCACCTATACGGCCCTGACCTACCGTCACGCCCGTCCCGGTTGCGATGCCGGCGACATCACACCGCTGACTACTCTGGAGCCGGGCCTGCACCTTCTCGAACTGTCGAACGGCCCGACCCTGGCCTTCAAGGACATGGCGATGCAGTTGCTCGGCAATTTGTTCGAGTACGTGCTGGCCAAGCGTGGCGAAGAGATCAACATCCTCGGCGCTACCTCCGGTGACACTGGCTCGGCGGCGGAATACGCCATGCGTGGCAAGCAGGGGGTACGGGTGTTCATGCTCTCCCCCAACGGCAAGATGAGCGCCTTCCAGCGCGCCCAGATGTATTCGCTGCAAGATGCCAACATCTTCAACATCGCCGTCGACGGCATGTTCGACGACGCCCAGGACATCGTCAAGGCGGTGTCCAACGATGCCGAGTTCAAAGCCAAATACAAGATCGGCGCCGTGAACTCCATCAACTGGGCGCGGGTGCTGGCCCAGATCGTGTATTACTTCAAGGGCTACTTTGCCGCTACGACGTCAAACGACCAGCAGGTGGCGTTCAGCGTTCCGTCGGGCAATTTCGGTAACATTTGCGCCGGCCACATCGCGCGCATGATGGGTCTGCCGATTGCCAAGCTGGTGCTGGCTACCAACGAGAACGACGTGCTGAATGAGTTCTTCAAGACCGGCGTTTATCGGCCGCGCAAGGCGGCAGAAACTCATGTCACGTCGAGTCCGTCGATGGACATTTCCAAGGCGTCCAACTTCGAGCGCTTCGTCTTCGATCTGGTCGGGCGCGATCCGGTCAAGGTGCGTGAGCTATGGCAGCAGGTGGATGCGGGCGGCGCCTTTGATCTGCGCGGTACGCCCTCCATGGCGCGGCTGCCGGAGTTCGCCTTCGCGTCCGGCCGCAGCAGTCACGCCGACCGCCTTGCCACCATCCGCGACGTCTGGCAGCGCCACCAGGTGATGATCGACACCCACACCGCCGACGGCGTCAAGGTGGGCCGCGAGTTCCTGGAGGCTGGTATTCCGATGATCGTGCTGGAAACCGCCCAGCCGGCCAAGTTCGCCGAGACCATCCGTGAGGCTCTGGATCGGGAGCCCCTGCGTCCCAAGGATTTCGAGGGTATCGAGAACTTGCCGCAGCGCGTGGATGTGATGGCGGCGGACGCGGCGGCGGTCAAACGCTATATCGCTGAACGTGTAAGCTGACCTTGCGGGACGAAAAAAAGGGGCCGACGCCATCGCGTCGGCCCCTTTTTTATTGGGCGGTGCTGTTGCGGTTAGAGGTAGATAACCGCCGGGAAAACCGTGACAGCCAGAACCAGCACCAGCCATTCGAGATTGTGGCGGGCAAGAACCCCAGTGAAATGCATGATGAGAACGGCGATGGCGATAACGTAGTAGAGAACGAACAGCATGCTGTGAATCTCCCTGAGACTGCGAATGTTGAAGCAATGATACTACGGAAGCGAGAGTGCCGATCCAATCAAGTCGGCATCAAATCCCGTCCTTTTGTTCGCCACCGAGGGCATCCACCAGGGCCGGCAACAGGCGCAACAGCTCGCCGCTCATGAGGGCGAACTCGGCATCGAAGATCTCGTCGGCGTTTTCGGCCTGGCGCTCCGCTTCTTCCTTGATGATGTCGAGGAAGGCGAGGCGTTTGACCTCCAGTTTTTCGGTCAGAACAAAGGAAACTTTGTCGTCAAAGGTCAGGGCCAGCCGTGTCGGCTGCTTGCCGCCCGCCAGATGGGCGCGGACTTCCTCGCCGTCGAGGGGGTGGCGGACATAGCGGACGATGGACTTTTCCTCTCCCGGCGCCTTCAGTTCGCATTCCCGGTCGATGGAGAAATTCGCCGGGGCTTCGTCGGCGGCGAGCCAGCCGGTCATGGCGGAGACGGGCGAGAGTTCTGTTTTCAGGCGCGTCAGCGGCAGGTCGTCCACCGACTTGGCCAGGACTTCCAGCACTTCATCGGCCTTGGCGGCATTGGCGGCGTCGATACACAGCCAGCCTTCCTTGGGCGCAATCCATACCCAGGTGGTGTTGTAGCGGCTGAAGGCGCGCGGTAGCAACTCAACCACAATCTGGTCCTTGAGTTCGGCCATCTGCTTGCGGCCCGGGCGGTAACCCTGGGCTTCCTCAATGGCGGCGGCGCGGCTCTGGGTGGTTTGGTTGACCACCGAGGCGGGGAGCAGCTTTTGCTCAGCGCCCAAGGCCAGCAGCCAGTGGCCGCCGACGCTATGCACCAGGCGGTCGCCGCTGCGGGGCGGAATCCAGCCACGGGACTTCATGTCCTGGCTGCCGCAGGGCTGGAAAGCCTGTCGCAGCAGTTGCTCGTGGAGGGCGTCGGGATGGGTTTGGCCGGCGGATGCGAGGCGGAATATCTGTAGATTACGGAACCACATGGCTTGATCTAAGGAATTTAGCGCGGCGTCGAAACGCGGCAAGCAAAGATAAGAGGGGAGGGCGGGCTGGAACACCGCTCTTCGCGCTGTTTCATCATTCGCCGTTAACACGGGTGTCAGTGGGGCGTCAGTGGCGCTATTCTATCCGCTCCCGCATATTCTTTTGCCGCCATGGGAATTACCGAACGCCTTTACCAGATCGACCAACTGCTGTCCGAGCGCCGCGCCGTGCCGCGCCAGGAACTCCAGGAGCGGCTCGGGGTTTCCTGGGCGACCCTGAAGCGCGACCTGGTCTACATGAAAGATCGCCTTCACGCCCCGATCATTTTCGACAAGACCCTCGGTGGTTACCGTTTCGAGCGTGAGAGCACCACGGTGGGGCCGCAATACGAACTGCCGGGGCTGTGGTTCGCTGCCGATGAAATCCACGCCTTGCTGACCATGCAGCATCTGCTGGCGCGGCTCGACACCGGCGGCTTGCTCGGGCCGCACATTCAGCCCCTGCTGGCGCGCCTGACCGCCCTGCTGGGCAGCGCCGACAATCCGGCGGAGGAAGTGCAACGTCGTATTCGCATTGAAACCGTGGGCGCCCGGAAGGTGCAGTTGGAACATTTCCAGACCGTGGGTTCGGCCTTGCTGCGGCGCAAACGGCTGCTGATTGACTACTGTGCACGGGGTTCCGGCGAGGCGACGCAGCGGGAAGTCTCGCCCCAGCGCCTGGTCCATTACCGCGAGAACTGGTATCTGGATGCCTGGTGTCACCTGCGCAAGGGGCTGCGGTCCTTCGCTGTGGATGCGATTGCCCGCGCCGAACTGCTTGATGTTGCGGCGCGCAACGTGGCGGAGAAATCCCTCGATGAGGTGTTGGGCGCCGGCTACGGTATTTTTTCCGGCCGCCGTGTCACTTGGGCCACCCTGCGTTTCAGCGCCCAGCGGGCGCGCTGGGTGGCAGTCGAGAACTGGCATCCACGCCAGGAAGGACGCT